>Ga0207099_1080_pt1 | contig 20183 bp, 26 predicted proteins | sample Alteio_BWMinHeat_85_FD_153521 | JGI IMG/M metagenome (GOLD analysis project Ga0207099, IMG submission 153521) | Enriched cells from forest soil in Barre Woods Harvard Forest LTER site, Petersham, Massachusetts, United States -... | ecosystem: Environmental > Terrestrial > Soil > Temperate forest >... | reverse complement strand
AGTTAGGACCTTAGCTCAGCCTGGATAGAGCACGACGATACGAACGCCGGTTGTCGCAGGCTCAAATCCTGCATGGTCCTTTTGCGAGTATTGCGTACGCGCTGTAACTCAGACGGTAGAGTGGCAGTCTGAAAAGCTGCAGGTCGGAGGTTCGATCCCTCCCGGCGCGACTATGGAAATCAAGAAACGCCACGCGTTCACGCGCTGGCGTAACTCAATCGGCTAGAGTAACCGGCTTTTACCCGGTAAGTTGAGGGTTCAACTCCCTCCGCCAGTATTCTTGCCGGGGTAGCTCAGATTGGAAGAGCACCGGATTGTGGATCCGGTCGTCGATGGTTCGAACCCATCCCTCGGTATTGGACATTATGAGACGAACAAACATCCGAGCACATATCCGCACCTTCGCCACCCGCATTGCCGGCCGCTTGCAATGCCTCCTCCTAGCCTCGTTCACTTGTCGACTCTGTTCTCTGTCCCTGTAGTTTTTTCAACATCTCAATTTGCGAGCGTGGCGTAAAGGCAGCCGCGGTGGTTCGAGAAGCCACTCCGAAAACAGGGTATGGGTTCGACTCCCTTCGCTCGCATTTCGCCGGGATGGTCAAACTGGTAAAGGCGCTTCGTTCAGACCGAAGAGATTTTGCGGGTTCGACTCCCGCTCCCGGCATTGTTTAACTGCGCGTGACCGAATGGCCAGGTAGCGGGCCGCAACCCCGCGGATGCAGGTTCAAGCCCTGCCGCGCAGTCTTAGGCCGATAGCTCAAGCTGGCAGAGTATCGCGCTTTGAACGCGAGGGGTCCTGGTTCGAGCCCAGGTCGGCCTGTCGGAGAGGGAGCCAGTCCAGAATCGGAACTTAGGAATCATCAAGCGAGGGTTGCGGCATAGGGCGAATATCCGCGGATAAGAGATCCCTCTCCCGCTTGCGCGGATGAGGGCGATCCTGGCGGAGTACATCGACATGCGGGTTACGGAGTCGCTCCAGTTCGTATAGCCTGCCCGGCCCAGGGCGCATCTGAAATGCGTAGGTCGTACCTGGCGTCAGACTATGAACGGTGATGGAACGAATGAACGTGACCGGAGACAGCTCCGTCCACGATCCCGGTTTCCCGTCGGAGCCAATTGGCCCGAATTGCGCCATGTAGCTCACAGCCTTGGAAACCGGCTTGCCGCGCATGACCACCTGACCGCTGATCGGACCGTTCTCCACCTTGAACGATGGCGGACAACCAGCGGTTGCCTTGTCGTGTTCGTCCGCTTTTTCGTTTGCCGGCACTTTCATTGTTGCCCGGACAAATCGTCGCCCAGGATGCCAGATCATGACAGTCGGGGAATGGCCCCTCGGGACTCATATCCATTCCCGTCTCCGCCAAGATGCTAGCCGCTGAAGTCGGCTTGATTCCGGATACCGTGCACGCCAATTTTATTTGCTGTTGATACGCCGTGACAATTGCCGATTTCGAGTGTACGTTCATGGTGCCTTTTCGTGTCTGACGACTGTGTGCCCGACCTCGCGCAGTTAGCAAAAGAAAACGGGAGGGACCGCAGATCAAGAAAACCGCATTATCCCCAGGATGAGCACAAGAGACGCCACTGCGATCGCCGCCAACGCCACGAACTTCGCGAGCACGACAACGAGCGGCCCATCAAAGGCGCCCGGCCGGACTTGTCGAGTGACAAAGAGAATCGCCGACGCCGGAAGCCAGGAGATGAGGGAAACCAGGGGTGGAACCACAACAATATGCCCCAAGGCATGGCCCCACCTTAAGCCATCCGCGCCGCACACCCCACAGTGTTCCAGCGCCGTAAAAACGTTGTTGTGCCCAGTTACGATGCCCAGGATAATTCCCATGCCTATCAAACAATGCGCGATGCTGGTCTGGAACAGTAACAGCGGAAACAAGTGCTTATAGGTTCCGAATCCTCTGGTCTGGACGGCAATGGCGCAATAAAGGATCCCCACCAGCAGAACCAGATTGATGCTTACCCATTCTGTTGCCTTTGGGATAGTCGGTATACCAGTTCTTGTCATAACCGGGTATTCTGCCTTGGATGCACCAGCCAGGGACAAACCGAGCCTCAGAGCAAAGACCGCCAGAATAAGGATCAGGATCCACCGCTCAAAACGAACGTATTCTTTCACTTTTTTTCCAAACATGGTCGGCATGGTAATGGTGCCTGCGTTTCTAACGGGTTTCTTTGGTGGCGGTTCCTTCTTGAATGGTTACATAACGGCCGTTCGCGTCGAGCATTTCATACTTGAACGTATACTGGGAGGCTCCTACTCCAACTTCTTGTGCTCGGGGCCTGGCTTCGGGCGTTCTGGTAGAGCTGTGCTCATTTTTCTTCTCCTTTGAAAGCGCGATCAGGTTTCTTCGATCGAGGCGCTCCCTTTTGTCAATGAACGTTACGACTCCGTCCGTGACGTGTCCTTAAGGATTTGCTAAGATTCGCCTAAATTTGATGGCCAGCCGTGAGGTATTTCATTTCGACGAGTTCACGCTCGATGTGCAAGAGCGGCGTCTCCTGCGCGGCGCGGAAGGTGTCCGCTTGTCGCCGAAGGCCTACGATGTGCTAGTTGCGTTGGTGCAGCAGCGGGGCCGGCTGGTCACGAAAGACGAATTGCTGAAGCGCCTCTGGCCCGAGTCATTCGTCGAAGAAGGCGGTCTCAGCGTTCACGTGTCGGCGCTGCGCAAGGCGCTTGGCGAGGACGCCCACCGGCCGATCTATATCGAAACGGTGACGCGATCAGGGTATCGCTTCATCGCTGCAGTGACGTGCGATCCGGCCGGCCAGAAGTCATCCGCGCCGAGCGCGATGTCGCGCCCCGTCGAACTTTACGAGCTTGTCGGCCGCGGCCGGTCTCACCTGTTGTCAGGCTCGTACTTCGAACTGCCTTCCGCCGTGGACGCCTTTCGTTCCGCGATCGAGGTCGATCCGACCTATGCACCGGCGCACGCCGGCTTGGCACGCGCACACTGTGTGCAGGCAGCGTTTCGCGTGGTGCCGCACCAGGAAGCGTTCACAGAGGCGAAAGCGTCTGCCTTGCGCGCGCTAGCGATGGACAGCGCCTCGGCGGACGCGCAGGTTGCCCTTGGCACGGTCCTTTTTCTCAGCGAGTGGGACTGGACGGCGGCGGAGCGCAGCCTGCAACGTGCGCTCGAAATCAATCCGGATCACACCGAGGCGCTCCTGCAGTATGGGTCGCTCCAGGAAGCGCTCGGCCGGCTCGACGATGGGCTGCGATGCAAGCAGCAGGCGCTCGCGCGCGATCCGCGATCACCCGGCGTTCTGGTGCAGATCGCGATCTCTTACTGGCATCAGCGGAAGTACGACGACACGCTTGTCTGGGCTCGGCGGGCGCTGGAGGTCGACCCGAAGCATGTGCAGGCGATCCAATTGATTAACCACGTCTATGTGAAGACCGGGGACGTCAATAGATTCGCGGCCTGGACCGTCAGCAAGGCCATCGAGTTCGGCCTTTCCGAAGAGAGGGTGGCGGTGATGAAGCAGGTCACCGCGGACATGCAGCAGGTGTACGCGACGGCCGGCCTCTCCGGGGTGAACCGATTCTGGGCGGATCAGATAACGAACCCGCAACTGGACTTCGATATTTTGCTGAAGATGGCATTCTTCCGCGCCGTTCTGTATGGGGGAGCAGGCCGGCTCGATGAAGCGTTCGACTGCCTCGATCAGGCCATCGCGTTCCGCGACCCAGCACTCGTTCACCTGGCGGTCGCACCGGATTGGGACAGCCTGCGCCGCGACCCGCGGTTCGCGGAACGTCTGCGATCGATGGCGCTTCCTTCGATCGCCCATGACAACATCGGCACGTGTAGCCAAAACTAACGGGGTCCTGACACTCGACTCTTCGTTCTGAGTTCGCGCTTATCGAGATCTCACGCTCATTCATAATTTTGTGTTTGCCTGCGACGTTTATGGGGACGTCGTTCAGATCTCGTCGTGAACGATGTGACGACGTACGATCCGGAATCGTTCACCTACATGCGATCTCATTTACTTCTCCTTTCGTTTTGCTTTGATGTTCAGCACAAAACACTTCGGACAAAAGCCTACGTCGTAGTAAATTGGGGCCTTTTTCATGTCAAGAATGTACTCCGTGCAATTCTTGTATTCCACTTTGATTGTTAGTTCATGCCCACAGGCATATTTCGTGATGATAGTCTTTGGATCTGGCGTCCACCTCGGTGATTTGATTTCTTCGTTCCAGAATGCCTGGCCGTCTCCCGACGGCATTACTTCGCATGGCACGCCATAGACATAACCAATCCAGCCAGCCAGCGGCTCGATTGCCGGTGTGCACCAGAGTCGCTTGGGATAGCCGAACTGCGCACGATAGCCATCCTCATGCTCGATGACCTTACCCCATAGGTTAATCTCGCCGTAGACGAGCCTGAGTCCAGAACAGCTGTCTCTTATCTCACGTAGGAGTATCGGCTTCTCCTTGTAGGCATAGATGCCACACATACAAGTCAGGTGTGGTGCCTGCTGCTCGCTGTGATCCTTCCGAAGGACCAGGGTGCCAATGGTCGAATACTGTTCACAGTGCGCTTCAATCTTCTCACGAGGCACGTAGATCGTGTCATTGCCAAGATTGGCAAGGAAGTGCGGATACATGAAGTTCCATCGTCGCCAGCCGACGATGGGTTCTCGGACGATCACTACGCTGGCTCCTTGACCGGATCGGCTGGCTGCTCGAATGGTACTTCTTTCTCTGGTACCGGTTCTTCTAGTGGCTCAACTTCGATGATTCTTAGTGGTTCACCTATCTGAGACATGTTGTACTCCTTTCATTATGATATGCGCCAGCCCGAGCATGACCTCGGAAAACCTGCACTGGCGCGCCCTCGCCTTATGACGGGGACCGACGATCGTATGCTGAACGTTACGACGTTACGACTCCGTCCGTGACGTGTCCTTAAGGATTTGCTAAGATTCGCCGAAATCTGATAGCCAGCCGTGAGGTATTTCATTTCGACGAGTTCACGCTCGGAAAAGGGGGACAGTGAGCAATTTCGAAAATGAAATTGCTCACTGTCCCCCTTTTCCCCTTTTCGTCCTGGCAAACAGCGCCATTGAGGCGCACGCTCACTCTCCCTCTTTTTCAGAAAGCGCATCGGGTCCAAGGCGATCAATCATCCGGATTCCGCTTTTCTTCCTTCATACGGGCAGCCAGTTCCTCGTAGACGTTCTTGCGATGGCCGACCGCCATCAAACGGACCGTTCTCATCTTGCGGTCGATGGCATAGACGATCCGAAAGCGGCGGACGCGATATTTCCATAATCCCTCCAGTTCGCGTCGCAGCGGCTCACCACACTCGGGGTTCGCCGCGATCGCGCGAACGGCGGATTTGACCGGCTTTTTCAGATCGGGGTGAAGGGACCGAATGATGCCGGCGACATGGGGAGGGATGTCTGGCCGAAACGGTTTAATCACGCCGCCGTTTTCGGGTCGAGGTGAGCGGCTCGTCGAACACTTCCTCGAAGGTGAGCCCCCTGCCGCCGTTCTTGTAGAAGGTCTGGCTGCGGCTAATCTGTTTCATCAACGCCTCGTCGCTCAGGACGTCAAGCGTCTCTTTCAGCCTCTCATATTCCCGGACATTGACAAGAATAGCCGCAGGCCTGCCATTCTTCGTGACCACGATCTCCTCTTCTCGTTCTTCGACCCCGGCAATCAACTCAGGTAATCGCGTTTTGACCTCCGACAGGGGCAAGGTTTTAGCCATCGGGTCCGCCTCCAATACGACCAGAATTCTGGTCTAGATTATACCATCGGAGAGGGGAGGTCTACTTCGGGGTCTCTCTCGTTTGTTGTATATACGGCGTCAACAGGAAGTGGCTGTTCCTCAAAGATCGCTTCTGATGGTGCGATCTATCTGGAGGAGTTCGACCGGAGCGCCGGCAACCTTGATGAAAGCGACTACCACTCCGCACTTGGGCTGTTCACGGTGACTTTCAGGTGAGGAAGATCGATTTCCCCTTCAAAGCGAGTCGTTGTGTTTCTCCGTCTGACAGCAGTATAACCCGGAGATAGCGGCCACCTCTCGTCGCCGTCTCCGGGCGCACATTCCCCGGCAAATTCGTTGCACTGGCGCTGGAGTAGTTGTGAAAAGATGTTGCGAAGGAGGTGAGAGCCATGAGAGCAGGGTTTTCGATCCCCAACAGTGGACCACTTGCAACGATTGAAAATATTGTCCAATTAGCGCAGCGCGCCGAAGAACTCGATTAGCAAAGCCTTTGGACGTTCGAGCGTCTGCTGTATCCGGTTTCTCCTCAGAATCCATATCCCGGCACACCGGATGGATCATGGCCTGGCTTCTTCCGGCGGATGCTCGATCCGCTCGACACCCTTACGTTTGTTGCAGCAAGAACGAAGAAGATCTTCCTGGAACCAGCGTGCTCGATATCCCTTACTACAATCCGATAACGCTTGCCCGCCGCCTGACCACCATCGATTATCTTTCGAATGGCCGACTTCGCGCGGGGTTCGGCCTCGGCTGGTCCAAGGATGAGATGATCGCCACCGGCGCAGATAATAAACCACGAGGTCCGATGGCGGAGGAGTTCCTGCAACTGCTCAAAGCCATCTGGACGCAGAATCCTGTCGAGTTTGATGGCAAGTTCTACAAAGTGCCCAAATCCTATATTGATCTGAAACCTCTGCAGAAGCCGCACCCTCCCATCTATCTGGCGGCGTTCGCTCCCCCGGCGCTCGACCGTACAGCAAGACTAGCCGACGGCTGGAATCCAACCGGAATGCCGGTGGAAGTGATGGCGCAAATGTTTTCCTCGATCAAACAGATGGCGCCGAAAGCCGGCCGGGACGCCTCCACCCTCGAGATGGTCGTACGCGCCAACCTCCACATTACGGATAAGCCGTTGGGAAAAGACCGCCACATCTTTAGCGGCACGTTGGATCAGATCAAAGAAGACACCGCCGCCTGCCGCCAGATCGGTGCACATGAGGTGTTTTTTGAACCTGGATTTGCGCCGATCTCGTTGACACTCGGCCGCTGGCTCGCGCTCATGGAGCAATTGCGGACGTTTGTGTAACAGGCTACCGTGCCGGGTTGACCCAGAATGCTGCGAGGTCTATCCGGTCGTTTCGAAACCAAAAAGCAGCGCGAGCGGGCTCAGGCAGAGCAGCCACATCATCGCAGCCAATCCGAACCTCTGCGCGAAGATGCCGAGTGCGAGCGGGAGGAGCGATCCGGCGATTCCCGTCACGTTGGCGAGTGCGAGCGCCGCGCCGCTGCGGCTGGGGAGCGCGGCGTAGAGTTGCGCCTTGAGGATCGAATACCAGCCGGACTTGCAGACCCCGATCAGAGCGAGCAAAACGAGTTTCAACCCGACTCCTGGAGCGAAGAGGAACGCGGGGAACAGCAACAACATCGCGAGCGCGCTCCCGCGCAGATACTTGAGGCCCGGCACGCGCTCCAGGAGTGGGATGAGCAGGAAATCGCCCGCGAGACCGAAGCCCGACCGGACAGCGACGGCCAACACCACGCGCGCTGGTGTCATGCCCACCACGTCCGCGAAGTAGAGCGCGAGGAAGCCGTGAAAGCCATCGAGCATTAAGTCCGCGACTTCGAGCAGCAGGAGCCAGCGCAAAACTTCCGCATTCCGCAGCGCACGAAGCGCGGCACGTGCGCTCTCTATAAAGCCCTCGTGCGTTTCACTCTCGTGACTGTCGTTTCGCGTAGCGTTTGGTTGTCGCCTCACATTAAGCACGACGACGAGCGCGACGATTGAAATCGCACCGAAGGCCGCCCGCCAACCCCCGTTCGCCGCGACCGCTGTGCCTACCATGACCGAGCCCGCCAGGACGCCAAGCGACCCGGCAAAGACCCAGCGTGCCATGTTCTGCTCGCGCCGCGCCGGATCGCTGTCCATCAGAGACGCCTGCGACAGACCGACGAATGCGCCTGAGGACGGATTGAAGACGATGAACGCCACAAGCAGAGACCAGAACCCGCGGCTTGACGCCACAAGCGCACATGCAAGCGCGAAGCACACGCCGCCTCCGAGGATGAGCGCGCGCCTGCGCCGCGTGTCGCCCAGTAGACTCAGCGCAGGCTCGACCACGTTGCCAAAGAGCATCGGCAAGGTAAGTAACAGCCCAACCTGCGTATAAGTGAGTCCGAGGTCCGAGCGCACCAGCGCCCAGGCCGACTGCCGCGCGCCGTCAACCAACTCATCCAGAAATTCGACGATGAGCAGCGCGAACGCTAGCCTGGCGGACTGCGACGATCCATTTTTCGACATAGATGATTCCTCTTCCCAGAAAAGTTGACGTTTGTGGTTGATGAACACATGTCAAGTCTTTGGGCGGAGGAATCACGGAGCGTGCGAGGGCATAACGATACTTACGCGGCAAGAGAGCCGCGCTCGTTCTGCTTCTAACCTCGCGATTGGCGAGTTACCAGGGAGGGAATGTCAGGCTGTATTTCATGCGCTCAGTCTATTCGACTGGGACGTGCGATTTCAACGGCGGCGTTCGAACAACTGATTGAAGGATTCTTGGCCAGTCTGGTAATCAGGCGTAAGAGCATTGCTACTGTCTCCGCTCCAAATACGAAACGGTCAATTGCCAATGGGATCGGACGGCGATGGAAGCCGTGATGAAGATCGCGGACATGAACCAGAGGTCAAAGAATGGGATCTAGGTACGAGGCAAAGTGCCGATGTGCAAGGTTGTGATAGATGGTGATAAGGCTGAATATATGGAGAACACCGCGGCAGCTAACAGTGCCGCTCGATTGCGGAGTATACCGGCAGTTCGAGTGCCATGGCTTCAGTTAACTAAGCGCGTCCACGCCATCAAGATTCTCAAACTCTTTATCCATGTTCACCCAGGCGGTCTTGCCGGACTTCATTTTCACCTTGGCCCACCATTCCCTCTTGCCTTCTTGAACTTCGATTGCGATGCAGTCTTCAGCGCAGTCTTGACGGTGGGCAAGAGCCGTATACGGCACGCCAAGGTCCTCGCGGAACCTCCCGTTGAACCAGACGAGCCAGGAGCCTTCCCCTCGGTACGAATACATATAAATAAGGTTGCCGCGCTGTAACCCCTGCTCGGGCATGTCGTGGTTCATGCGAATAATTCCGGGGCGATAGGTAATCACCACTCCTGTCACGGCAAGCACGCTGTCGCCGGTAGATAAATGCGCAGCCTCGCGACGGTTTCGTTTCCAAGTGTTATAGACCGTAACCGACGCTCTCGCCGTCCATTGGCGGTATACACAACCCTCGAATGGACAGGCGTTCCAGTCGAAGAAGGGCAGGTCGGGCCTCTTAGATTGAGCTATATGCATCGCGGGAGTCAGGAATAGCACGGCTACTAGGAGTGATCGAAGCGAAGGAGGACATGTTGATCAGCCTAGACTTAATGCCGCCCGCGTTTCAATAAGACTCGCGAATGGTTCGGCTCAAATTGACTCCACTCTCTCCTCGTTTTTCCGTTTTCTACCGCGACCCGCTTTTTCCCGTTTTGATTGAACATAGAAAGCGATTCGACGGATGTAATCCTCGTGCCGCGTGCTCACAATGCGGCGCAGTCCCGGCGTCAACTGAAGGTAGTCCTCCGTACCGAGCAGGTCATCGTGGCCAAGGTATGCCGACAGTATCGCCAGAAGCTCCTGCACATCGACGCCGCCACGGTACCACTCGGTGAGCCGATTGACGGCGAAGCTAGGCCGTGTATCGTAGGGTCGCGGCCCCACGCGACCGGCGCGAGGTTTGAGACCCGCTCGTCGCAGCAGGACTATGATTGCGTTGGACACAATCGGACGACCACAGGGCGAACCGTTCGGTTGCACGAGAAACCGGCTGTCTTCGGAGGCGGGATTGATCCGACTCCGTTGCTGTAAGTAGTCGGAGAGTTCCGAGGCCAGAGTCTCCTCAAACGGCACTCATCGCGACTTCGCCTTGCTCACTTCCACACGGAGGACCTTCTCTCGTAGGTCCACATCTCGAATCAGTAGTCGTACCGCCTCGCCCCTACGCAGGCCGGTGCAATACAAGATCACCAGCAGGGCTCGATAGGTACGCGAACGAAAGGGGTGCTGCATTTTGCCGATCTCGTCTAGCAAGATTCGTATCTCGGCTGGCGAGTAGATGTGCGGCAGATAATGGGATTCGTAGACGCGTGGCGCCATGTCCCGATCCGGAACGAAGCTGTTTGGATCCCGTCGCCGCAAGAACAAGCAAAACTTCCTGATCACGAGGAAGCTGTTGGTGATAGTCACCGGCCTGCAGTGAAAGGTGGCGAGCCACCCCTCAATGGCCATCTTAAGATCCATTGGCTTGCGTCCTTTGAAGGTCTCCGCCTCGAACCGATCGAAACGCAGCAGCACCCATTCGGCGCTGTCGTATTGAATGCCGAGCGAACGTTTGAATTTCAAGAACTCTTGGAGTTCATTGGCGAGACGGCTGCTATAACCATTTTTCATTTGGGCACCGGCAATGCGCACCGCCTCAGTTGTTCGATGTCAATGCCGGCGTATCTGGAGAGCGATCGCGTGTCGGAATGGCCGACGATATCGACTACTTTGGGCGGAATCCCGCGGTTCAGTTGCTCGGCAATATGGGCGCAACGGAAAACCTTCATCTTGTACCTTGGTGGAAGCGTGATGCCTGCGTTTTCCGCATATCGTTGGAGATTGATCGCAACCGTGGTTGTGGTGGGCACTTTGGCCCATGGCGCATAGTGCCGCAGGAAAACCTCGCGTTTTCCGGTGTTCGCGGGACGAGCCGTTTGTATGTAAGTAGCAAGGGCATGCGCCACCTGCGGCCGCAGGGGAACCTCGACGCGAACGCCGGTCTTGGGACGCATAAACGACAGCGTGTTCCGGTACCAATCAATGTCATCGAGCCGCAGAGAAAGCACGTCGGCGGCACCCCATCCATAACTTGCGGCTGTGACGAATATGGCGAAGTCCCTCTTGCCCAGTGGCCGCGTCCGATCGATCGCTCCAAGAATGCGCCTGATCGTCGTCCAGGAGACGTTCTCGGGAGGCCGCTTCAGCATCTGGCGTAGCGTCGGGCCAATCACTGCCGGCGCGAGGTCGCTGCCGATGCGCCTCGTCCTGTACAGAAACCGGAGGAAATGGCGCACGCAAATGCAGGCATTAGCAGCACTCGTTACGGTCAGCTTGCGCTGCGTAGTCAACGTGGAGACAAAGTCGTCCACGTCGGTCAAGACGATCGCATGAAGCCTGATCCTTCGCCTTTTGAGGTCCTCCAGAAACCACTTGATGTAGAGGCGGTGGTCCTTAAAGGTTTTCTCTTCGAGGTTGCGAATCCGCCGCGTATCCGACCAATACTCATCAATCAAGTCGCGGGGATCTCCGGTGTCCAGGCGGACGGACTTGCCGAGTGCGCGCAGTGCATCCGCCCATGCACATAGAGATGCCATTATACGTTGAGCTTCCTGTCCCCAGGTCGGCATCTCGCTTTTTCAAGCGTCAACTTTCGAGCGATCTGACTCTCTCGTTCGTTCCGGCCGAGACGACCGTAAATCCTCCGCTTGTCGCCGATCCTTCTCTCGATGGTGGAGAGCCTATATCCTGCACTGAGCCACATCGTGATGACTTCGCGCTCGAGATCGTTGGATCCGAGCGTGAGAGCGTTTCCCCGCATGCTTGTACATACGTCGTGTTAGCTCGGATTGGACGGATCAGTTCTTCAATGAAAATATGCGGAGTTGAAGCGTCAGATGCGTTGTGGCGGTGGCGCTTCCGAGTACACGATCTGTCTTGACTGACGCGGCTAATCTGATCATCGATGCTACTCGCCTGCCACACTTCTGCACGGCAACTTGGACATATCGCACTACTCGTCATAAGTGGACTTATGAATTGAACTCATAAGTCCACCACGTCCGAAAATCCGTCGGCCGTCACGAGATCGGCAGTGCCTTCCGTGGCTCCAGTGCACTGCATGCCGTTGACGACTTCTATCTCCTGCTGGGCCGGCCTTTGCCTCATATCCCGACAGTCCAGCTCCGTTTCCAGTTCCGTTACGCTCCGGCTACCGAGCCACGATTGCTCTCCCTCGATTCGGAAACGCTCTGGTTCGAAGCGTGTACCTCGACTCCCGCGCCCATTCCTGTGCGACGCAAAGTCGCAGCCACGGATGTCGAACGGGCTCTGGCCGCTTCCGGTTCAGCCCGTTTCAATCAACTCCGCGAAACGATCATGAATCAATCGGCATGTTCGCGCCGTACAGCTCAACTCGCGATCCAGCGCGCCTGTCAGGAGGGTTCTATCGTGCACGACAACGGTCAATACCGTCTGCCGTTGTCCTGACCAAGTTCGCCGCGGGTCGCGCCGCGGTGAAACCTGCCTGCCGGTTCAGGCAGGCCCGAGGGGGCTGAGGCGAAGATCCGATTACGGCTGATCGTCCAGTCCAGCCCCCGCCGGAATCCCAAACTCCGGCGCGGCTCTCTATCTTTATTCCCAAATCCAGCCGGATCGGTTTCCGAGCCGAAGCCCTCTCGGAAAATCAACGCGACGCTCGCCCGGCGTACTTTGCCGGGCGCTCCTCTTGGATCTTCTCAACAAGCGAGGATACTCACTTCTCCCTACACAAACCCGTATCCCTATCCCGCCTACTCCACTTCCGATCCAATCGTTTTCCCTCGTTTATCGTGATCGCCTCACCATCAGTTATCGTGACCACGCTCATCCATCGAGTCTGGGATGACTTCATCGATTGATGAGTCTGCCGTTTTGCCACCGAATAGACACTCCGGAGACGCCAAATGGAACAAAAATTGCCTTTAGAATTTGGCGTTCTCTCTCCAGAGGTGTAGAAATACTGGCCCAACGCCCCGCAACTGACTGATAATGCATGGCAATTCAGCCCTGAAAGGTTGCATATGGCCAATATTGAGCGTCAACGCGAAATCGAGTCGGATTCGGTGCGCGACGGCTGCGTTCGCTGGTGCCAAAATATCGAATACCAGCAGGCCACCGACACCAAGCCGTACCGGAATTTGATAATGACGCCGAAGGCCAATCGTTCCATCTGACTTCTGTCTTGAAATTGTTCCAAGAAGGAAATACTGATGAGATTACTTCTTGCGCGATTCCTTCCGAGGGTTGAAAAAGCCTTTGGCACTTTCAAACGATGCGAGCTGTTCCTCCACGATCCGCTGAAGCTCTGGGCTGCGTTGGCGGTTTTTCAGCTTGAATTCTCTACCCACTCAGACGAAAAAGAGCCGGTATAGAACCAATTTTAGGAATTCCAGAGTAACAGTTTGGATGCCCTCTCGGGATCTCCACCAATTGTTTGGCTTATATGAATACCCGGCAGGGTAGGAAATCAGCCGTATATGTGCAGGATCGAGGAATCTTCTATAGCTCAGGGTCGAACGTTTGCTGTGATAATGCCTGCTGATCAGAATGGCGGAATGAATTCCTCGAACCTGAAATACTTGGGCGACCTGTCGTGCACGGTCGAGGGTCGCAGGCTCTGAAGGTATTGACCATATCTTTTCAAAACTGCCCGCGCGAATTCCCGCCTCCCGGCAGTAGAGGTCAATGACTTTGTCCTCAAGCGTCTGAGAGTCTGCCCCTTCCACTCTTAGGCGTTGATCCCCGTCATTGCTGAAAATGATGATCCGATCAGCGAATCCGCGTTGCTGAACCCGAGCCGCTGCCGCGAAATTTCTAAATTCGGGATAATCCCAATCCTCGATGAAAATAACGTCGCTTGCTGCAAGCGGGTCCTGCAGCACCAAGCTCTCGGCGGCTTTGGTGAACCAGAACTGGTAAGGGATGACGAACACCATCACCAGCACAAGCAGAATAAGAAGCCATGCTCTTGCCGTTGGCCGAATTACGGTCTTTCTATGAAAGAACATCTCCCATTTCAGTTTCATCACCGGCGCTCCCAGCCCGCAATCGTCTTCAACAGGTCCGGCACATTTTTTACGACTCGCCAGAGCGGCAACAAGAAATAACGAAAAAACGCGCTCGCCCGCAGAGGTAGCTTTTCAAAGTGTGTGGCCAAAGGGGTCGTAAGGGCGCGAAGAATGTACAGAGCTCTGTCCTGCCAGCGCTCCCTTATGCGAAGGTAGAAGAGCGCTTTCCTCGACACTGTGGCGCAGGAATCGGGTTTCAGGAACAGGCGGCTTTCTACTTGTCCGGCAAGGTCCAAAACCGTTGGTTCAATCCTTACCCTTTGCAGGATTTCCTGAGGAAGGGGTGCTCCCAGCACATCCTGAGCGAGGTAAATGCCGAGCAGAAACGCCCGCTCTGCGCCAACTCTTCTGGCTTCAAGCATGATCCTCAGAAAGTCTATCGCCGGATGGACACGCATAAACTCCGCTATGTCGCAAATCCACGCTAATCGGGCAAACAGGTGCCAGCCGCCGTGCATGCATAGAACAAGCAGCAGATCCTCTGGTGCAAGAGAGAGGATGTCGTAACCTTTCCACGGTATTGGTTGCGCACGCTGCCAAAGCTGCAAACTGTTGAAGGAAGCACAAATTATGGGCGCAATCTCCCAATGCGGCTCGACGGAAAAAAAGCTCCGGGCGTGCTTGAACTCGTGCTGGTTGAAAAAGTACCTATATGCGGCCATCTGTCGGGGTGCCAGACGATCTTGAGGGCTACTGTAGCCTTGCGCCCGCAGAAGTTCGCAGACCCTTGGAACATCTTCTTTATGAACCAGGATGTCAAGGTCAGTGAACATTCGGAGAGCTGGATTTCCATAGGCCACCGATGCCAGTACCGGACCTTTAAAAGGGATAACCCTGATTCCCTGGGCTTCGTATAACTTAAGGAGCCTCAGCAGTTCTCCGCTGAGAGCAACCGTCCGTCCGGCATTCGCGAAGGAATGCTCCCGGAGCTCATTAATGACGGTTTCAGGCACCTCGTCCATGCAGACCGACTTAAGAGTCCGGTACACTAGAGGTAGGATGCCATGCTGCCATGACTGCTGAAACAGCCATCGCCAGTCAATGTCCTCCGTCGCCAACGCTCTGATTGCAGCCGATTGTGCCCCGTCGAGATGGGTATGCGCACAATGAACCAACAACCGGGCCTCAGGACGAATATTCCAGAACGCCGGTCTTGGCGGAGCAGGGGGTAATTCAACCAACTCGGTAGGTTCCTCGGAAACCTAAACGTCTTGCTATCCCGGCGGATAACCACTCGACACGTTGCAGCTTTAACACGAGCCATCGTCCGAAATTAATATTGATTTCGGACGCTCCGATCAATAACGCCAGAACCACGAGCCAGATAAGGCGGGGAACCGGGTCTCTGCGCTTTGAAGCTCCAGGTTGCTGCCATGTCCCCTCACACTCAAACTCCGATACAGTTCCCAGGACGGATTCAGTTTTCACCGGGATGTCCGGAAGCCGGCAACAGTCACCTCCCGTAATGAGATAGCCTGAGGCAAATCCCCAGCGCGGACAGTAGACGATGCGATGCACACACATCCGATTTTCAACACGGAATGCAATCACCTGCCCAGTGCTATACGACTGTGGGTTGACGAAGCTGATGCGAATGCGGGACCCTGCCGGAATCGCGGGCTCCATGCTGCCACCCCGAAGGAAGCACTCCATAATTCCATGTGCCTTTCGCAGACGGGCGACGACCTCCAGAAAGAGTCGGGAATCCGTGCTCAAAGAAGGTTGCCCAATAGTCTGCGGGCCTGATTCGCTCCTCTCGAAGCTTAAGAAAAGGCGATTATCCATAAAGTCTAAACAAAGATCAGGAATTCTGGCTGGAGTCTGCGGCGGAAAAACGCCGAGTCACCAACTCGTCCGCCAATTTAACCTCGTCGTAGCTGAAGCCGGCTTCAAATCGAGCCTGCTGCGCTGCTGCGAATCTCACGCCTTCGGTGCCCTCGGCTCCCATTACCTCGAAAAACGCTTTCTCGGCCCCAGCCATCGCCATTCCTATCTGCAGGAGAACCTTGCGATCATGCTGGATCCGGGAGTGTATCCAATCGTTGGCAAAGCGCACATGCACGATTTCATCGGCCAGCTGCGCCTCGTGAAGATCAGCCAGTGCGAAATCACCCCGGACTCGTGTCTCACGAACCGCAAATGCGATCGCATCAATTCCACCAGCTTCGAAGCTTCTGTTCTGAATAGCCAACCGGCCTACGAGAGTGTCTATTCTGTTGATGATGCGATACTGAAAGTTCAGCACCGGAAATTGTCCTACAAAGCCCCCACGCTCTTCCAGTATCCGGCGAAACATGATTGCGTGCCGTGCCTCGTCCGCACATTGGCGCGACAACCACATCCGAATTTCCCAGTCGGCGTCCGGGAAATCGGCCAGACACCTTGCTGAACATTCCAGGCCATTGATTTCCTCATTCATCTGACGGTGAAAGAACTCGGTTGGCCTGAGCGGATGTTCAGGGGGAAGATTCGTGCATTCAATCCACCGATCTTTAACAACGAACCGCTCGTCCCTGGCGGGACCCTCCGCGAAAAGACTCGAGTCGAGCATTGGCTTATCCCCTCGATTTACAATTTGCCGGCCAACAGTACCCGTGTGCCCGGTTTACGATCGCTCCTGACGCACAACCTCGGTGATCTCTTCCTCGGCGAACCCGGCAGCTCTCCGGTCATTCGCATTGGTCTTGACGCTTCGATCCACAGCACCGAGGTCCGATCCATCTATACCCCGTTCACCGGGTTTTGGCGAAAGCGCCTCGATAGCCTGCCTGACATACTCCATGGCTGCAGCCACCTTCATCAGGATGCGGGGATCTTCCTGCGCGAGACGCTTGAGCCACGCATTAGCAAAACGGACATGCTGAATCTCGTCAGCCAGAATCGTCTCCGTTATTTCGGCTGTTCTTTCATCACCGATCTCTCTCCACCGTTTGATCGTTATCGGCAAAACATCCAGGGATCCCCCCTCGAAAGTCCGATTCTGGACCGCAAGACGTGCTGGAAGAGAGTCGATCATGCACACCACGCCCCATTCCTGGTTTATGATCGGAAACTCACCTTTGTAGCCTCCGAGTTCCCGTAGACGTTGGAAACGCATTTGTGCGTGCCGAGTTTCATCCCAACACTGTCTTGCAAGCTCCATGCGCAGGTCCCAAGGCGCATCGCAAAACTCGGCGAGCGACTGCGCAGCGATTTCAAGACTCAATACTTCCTGATTGCATTCCCGATGCAATAAGTCGCGACGCGACGCTTCGGACGCGTCGCTAGGCACTCGCATCTCCGAATGCATGTGGGCGACTGTGAAACACGCCTCTCTCGCCGGTCCACGGCGCAGCACAACACCTCGCACTACCATGCCATCGGAAGAATCGACGCTCATGCGATTCCTTGAGTAGATTTCGCAACGGGAGGGTGCTGAACAAAGTCGTCTATCGCCGACTCCATTTCCCTCAACTCTCCAACCCAAACGGGATTGGGTAGGACATGCGGCACTTGACTATAGAGTTCCTCACTCTCGTGGAGCATGCGCGGGTGATCGTGCAAGATTCGGTCGAGAATCCGCACTGTCGGCGCATCCATCAGAGGGTCCGTGCGGTCCAGGTATTGCCGGTATCGGTTCGCCAGACACGGAAGTACCCCCCCGTACATCCCGGCAACCCGCTGGCCGGTTTCTTGCGCTGCGGACAACTTGGCCAGCACTTCCATATAAGCTTCGACAGGCCTGAGACTGTGTTGAAGCGGCATACGGAGTTCATGCACCCGCTTACCCAAAGCGTCCGCATGCTGGGCTACGTCCCAGATATGCGTGCCAAACACCAGCTTGACCTCCATCTCCGGAGTTGTTGGAACCCAGCGCGCCAGCATTTCCATGATTTGCACCTGAATGTAGCGCAGGGTTGCGAGGGTCTCACCCCTTTCTTTCACTCCCAAGCTCATTGCTCCTCCATCGTTTTCTCGATCAGACTTGCGGTGTCTTCCGGCATACCGACGTCGAGAAAATAGCACTTAACCTTTGAGATCATTTCCAGCAGGATGAAAATGTTCATCAACCTGCGGGCTGGAGAGACGCCGAAAACCGCCATAGGATCGAGTGTCATCCGGCTTACAAAGATTCGATCGGTTACGCTCGGCACGAACGCTTCAAAGGCCGGCTTGTCCGCGAAACGGCGTAAATAGAATACGCTACTCAGCTTCATCGGGCCTGCTTGCGAAGCTGGGAAGGAATTGCCCACGTTCATTAGAATGGCGCGGCGTCCGTCCGGAAGAGCCACCGTCTCGTTCGAATCTCCTAAATGTTCCTCTACCGCCTGTGCCCGGCATCCGGGTTTGACGGCAGCAGCTCGGCGAAAAGGCAGGAGTTCGCCCGATTGCGTACGAATACAAGCCGTATTGTCACCAAAAAACGCATGCCCGCGGGACGCCAGCGCCAGCGACGTAGTCGTCTTCCCGCCTCCGCTAAATCCCCACAGGAGTGCACCTTTTCCATAGACTCCCACCGATGCCGCATGCACAAAAATGATTCGCCGCTGCAAACTCATCATGGCGCTCACGATGTAGTCGAACAAGAACTTCGGCGGCGCCTCGGCAAGATCAACGAGCGAATTGAACCCGCAGCTCGTCATGAAGGGCCGTGCAGCCTCGGATGATGAATAAATCAAACGCCAAGACGGGACGGGTGATTGGACCACCACATGGCGGGTCCGATGCAGTTGATCGAAAACACTGAGGTCGATAACCGCACGGTCAACAGGCTCCGACTGGGAGAAAGACACCAAGGCCATGGGCGGATCGTTGATCGTACGGACACACCACCGTGATGAGATATTGTCGGAAGGCTGGGGAACGTTCAATCGGCATTCGCTGTACCAAAGTTGCAGTTCGTCCAGTAGCCGGTCGTACCCTGAGCTAACTTCCAAGCAGAGATCACCAAATTGGTACTGAGCAGACCTCATGGAACCGGAACTTCGGCGTGATATTTCCGGCACTAGTTCCGCGGCGTGGAGCCACCACTCTTCACTTGCCGTCATGGACTAACCTTTCGGAAAGTGTGGCCGATAGGGATTGGAAATCCTGGAGGTGGAGTTCTCAAGACGGCCACGTGGTGAATCGGACAAAAAGTACTCAATGAGAGAAAGACCAAATAAGTCGAACTGCGCTCTCGCCGCCCTTTCCCAGCTAGAGTTTGGACTGTAGCTCTAGCACTTGCGAGTCAATTGGGCCGAAACCCTCCTGCCGCAGGATCTCAGCGAGCTCTTCTTCGGTGAAACCAGCTCGCCGCCGGTCCTCGACGTTCGCAAACACATCCAGATGGGTGAACGCGGTAAGGTTCACACCTACTGCATTTACTTCGTTTGGCTCCGGAGCCAAAGCCGAAGTGACCTCAGCGAGGAAGCGAAGCGCACCAATTACCTTTAGAAGGCAAGCTGGGTTTTCCTTACTCATGCGCTTGAGCCAATAATTACCGAAGCGGACATGCTGGACTTCGTCCGCGAGCATGCCGTCCAACATCTGGACCGTCTCCTCGTCTCCCACCTCTCTCCACTTACTCATCAGTTCGCGGAAGAGGTCCATCTCACCGGCCTCAAATGTCCGGTTCTGGAGCGCCAGCCGCGCAGACAGCGAGTCCAGGCTGCAAACGACGCCCCATTCGTAATTCATTACCGGAAACTCCCCTTTGCGGCCGCCCAGCTGTTGCAGGCGCCGATAACAGAGCGCGGTGTGGCGCGCCTCGTCCCAGCACTGGCGCGCCAACTGCATCCTGAGTTCCCAGGGAACATCCGGAAAATCAACAAGAGACTGCGCGGTAATCTCAATGTTCTGCATCTCATTATGCATGTGCCGGTGCAGCCTTTGGCGCATCGAAACCTCAGACATATCGGCATAATCGTGCATGTCTTTATGGATATGCACAACCGTGAAGCAACTCTCACGCGCCGGGTCGCGACGCAGCTTCACGCCCCGAATTGTCTTCGTATCGGCGGCGTTCATCCCGATTCGGACCTCGTTTAAGTGTTTTCCTCAACCGGGCTATTGTTACACCCTGCCCACCAGCAGCCGGCGGCGCCGATCTTTGCGGCCGACATTTGAAAAGCGATCAGAATCTCCGATTCATTCATCGGCTGGATAGAGGGAACCTGATACTTAGGCCGACTCGAGTCATTTCGCAATTCAACATCAGCTAAAGATTCAGTTCTGGGTTCCATTGGTATGCGCTCCTTTTTCAACCAGAATCTATTCGAGA
>Ga0207099_1078_pt1 | contig 20266 bp, 15 predicted proteins | sample Alteio_BWMinHeat_85_FD_153521 | JGI IMG/M metagenome (GOLD analysis project Ga0207099, IMG submission 153521) | Enriched cells from forest soil in Barre Woods Harvard Forest LTER site, Petersham, Massachusetts, United States -... | ecosystem: Environmental > Terrestrial > Soil > Temperate forest >... | reverse complement strand
TTGTTTTATTTTTAATCATCGCTTTATTCGGATTGCTCTGGCGTTTAATTCAATTAAATTTAATTGATCGACATTTTTTATTGCAACAAAGTGATTCTCGTACCTTGCGCGATGTGGATTTACCGGCGCACCGTGGCATGATTACGGATCGTGAAGGAACTGTTTTAGCCTTAAGCACGCCTGTTTATTCCGCGTGGGTTAACCCCAAATTTTTTCAAGCCTCCGCTTCACAATTGGATGCATTATCGCATCAATTAAATTTACCTGTTTCATTTATAGAAGCGCGTACGAATCCAAGTTCTAAAAGGGGATTTGTGTATTTAAAGCGGCAAAATCCACCGAATGTAATGAATGGTGTTAAAGCACTTTCAATTCCCGGATTGCATTTTCAAACGGAATATCAGCGATTTTATCCCGAAGGCGAAGTAACCGCACACGTATTGGGTATTACGAATATTGATGATCAAGGTCAAGAAGGTTTGGAATTGGCCTATAACGATTGGTTAGCGGGAACCCCTGGAAAACAAGAAGTATTAAAAGATCGAATGGGTCATGTGATTGCGGATATCTCTATGCTGAAAAATCCCCAGCAAGGTCGCGATTTAACATTGAGTATTGACCATCGCATTCAATATATTGCTTATCGCGCGCTGAAAGAAGACGTTGAAAAATTTCACGCTAAAGCAGGATCCATTGTCGTATTAAATGCAAAAACGGGTGAGATTTTAGCGATGGCCAATTTGCCTTCGTATAATCCCAATAGTCATATTGCCGAAACAAAAGGTGATTTTCGAAATCGCGCTGTGACAGACTCATTTGAACCTGGCTCTACAATGAAACCCTTTACCATTGCATTGGCATTAGAAAGTGGAAAATATACACCGACATCATTAATTAATACGAACCCTGGTTATTTGCGTGTGGGGGGTTATACGATTCGTGATGATGAAGCAGATAATGGCATTATTGATTTGCAAAAAATTCTTGAAGTGTCGAGTAATATTGGTGCTGCAAAAATTTTATTAACTTTGCCGCCATTGAAGTTATGGAATTTATTGCGCCGCATGGGATTTGGTCAACGCACATCGAGTGGATTTCCGGGTGAATCGGCTGGGAAATTAATTGAACATGCTGTTTGGTATAAAAGTGATGTCGCGACTTTAGCTTATGGATATGGTATTGCCGTAACCACATTACAATTAGCAAGAGCGTATGCGATTTTAGCGGATGATGGTGTGCGTCGTCCGGTGACTTTTTTAAAATTAGACAATGCACCCGCAGGTAAGCAAGTGATTCCCGCAAAAGTTGCCAAGGAAGTGGATGCGATGTTAGAAACCGTTGTGACTGGCAAAACAAGTGAGGGTGCGACAGGTGCATTAGCAAGAGTGCCGGGCTATTCTGTTGCAGGTAAAACAGGAACGGCTTATATTGCGGGCGCAAATGGGTATGACAAGAAAAAATATAATGGAGATTTTGTGGGGTTTGCACCCGTTTCAGATCCACAACTGGTAATTGCCGTTGTGGTTCGCGATCCGCAAGGCGAACATTTTGGTGCGCAAGTCGCTGCACCCGTTTTTTCAAAAGTGATGGGTAGGGCGTTACGAATTTTGAATGTGCCGCCGGATCAGTTATAAAAACAGCTCAGAGCCCCGAGCGTCAGCGAGTGGAAGCTACGAAGAACGAATATGAAAACACTACAATCCTTATTAAAATCGCTTAGTGACTTAACGCCACAACAATCCTCAATTCAAATCGACAATATCACCAACGACAGTCGCTTAGTGACAAAAAACACTTTATTTTTAGCGTATAAAGGCGAAAAATCAGACGGACGAAATTATATTCAACAAGCCATTGAAAAAGGTGCTGTGGCAATTTGTTATGAGCCCAGTGATGATTTTCATGTGTCCGCTAGTGTGAATGGAAGCGGAAGCGCTAGCGACCGCGTGATTCCCATTAATCAGTTAAAAACAAAACAATCATTAATTGCCGCACGATTTTACGATTTTCCCAGTACAAAAGTGCCGGTAATTGGCGTAACGGGAACAAATGGAAAAACCAGTATCACGCATTTTATTGCGCAGACATTAAATTTTATTACCCCCTTTGAAAAAGGGAGTCGGGAGATTCGGACGCAGCCCGAATCGAACCGGGGGGATTTTTGTGGAATCATAGGCACAATCGGCTACGGCTTTCTCCCTGAATTAAAAAAAACAATCAACACCACACCCGACGGCGTACAACTTCAAAAAATATTTTCTGAATTAATTGATCAAGGTGCAAAAACAATTGCAATGGAAGTATCTTCTCATGCGCTAGACCAACAGCGCGTGAATGATATTCAATTCCACACCGCGGTATTTACCAATTTAACGCAAGACCATTTGGATTATCACATCACAATGGAAAAATACCGTGATGCGAAAGAATTATTATTTCAACAGCCTGGTTTGAAAAATGCAGTGATTAATATTGATGACGAAGCTGGAAAATATTATGTTCAAAAGCTCAGAACCCCGAGCGTTAGCGAACGGAAGCGACGAAGCGCGCAGCTAAACATCATCACTTATTCTCTACACAACAAAAACGCTTCTATCCACGTAGAAAAATGCACGCCGACCGAACACGGTTTTGATTTAAAAATAAAAACTGAGTGGGGAGCAGGTGAATTTCATTTACCATTGATTGGGGAATTTAATATTTATAATGTGTTGGCGGTTGTGGGTGTGTTGATAAACCCCCCCGGTTCGATTCGGACTGCGTCCGAATCTCCCGACCCCCTTTTTCAAAGGGGGTTGTTCGAACGACTATCTCATTTAAAGACAGTCCCCGGCCGCATGGAATTAGTGAAATCAAATCCATCCATTATTATTGATTACGCTCATACACCGGATGCATTAGAGAAAGTATTACAAAGCGTGCGAACACACTGCAGTGGAAAATTAATTTGTGTATTTGGTTGCGGTGGCAATCGTGATAAAACAAAACGGCCGATCATGGGGGCGATTGCAGAGAAATTATCAGATTACGTTATTGTTACTAATGATAATCCCCGTGATGAAGATCCCAAAACTATTGCAAAAGAAATTGTCAGCGGGATGACACATAAAAATCATTTTCTGATTGCGTTGGATCGCGCGATGGCAATTAAAAAGGCGATATTGGCAGCGGGGAAAAATGATTGGATTGTCATAGCAGGAAAAGGTCATGAAACAGAGCAGATTATGGGTGATCAGGTGTTGCATCACAGTGATCGAGAGTGTGTTGACTGCGTAAATGTTGTATTATAGAATCAAATATTCTAAATTTGGATGATTTTTAGAATGATTGTTTCTAGAATTCTTGAAAAGCCATTGACGCAACTCAAAAGCTTTTTTCTGTGGGGGCCGCGCGCCACAGGAAAAACGGCTTGGTTAAAACAACAACTTCCCACCGCTGTTTATATCGATTTGCTGAATATGGAAACGTACGCTTATCTCCAGGCGAATCCGCATCGATTGCTTGAATTTATTCCGAAAGATTATCATGATTGGATTATCATCGATGAAATACAAAAAATCCCCGCATTGCTTAACGAAGTACATCGCTTAATTGAGAGCAATAATCATATTTTTGTTTTAACCGGTTCAAGTGCGCGTAGTTTGCGGAAAAAAGGCGTGAATTTATTGGCAGGGCGTGCGTTGGTTTATCATATGCATCCACTGATTGCGCAAGAAATCGGAACTGCATTTGATCTTGCTAACGCATTACAGTTTGGTTTATTACCAGCAACATTAAATGAAGCTGATCCGCAGGCATACTTGAAATCTTATGTAGGTACTTATTTGCGCGAAGAAGTGATGCAGGAAGGATTAACGCGTAATTTATCCGCTTTTTCAAGATTTTTAGAAGTGGCTAGCTTTTCACAGGGATCTATTTTAAATATGTCTGCGATTGCGCGAGAAGTGGGAATGATACAAAAAAATGTCAGCAATTATTTTGATATTTTAGAAGATTTATTGATCGGGATTAAAGTGCCTGTATTTACGAAGCGGGCAAAAAGAGTAACGGTTCAACACCCCAAATTTTATTTTTTTGATGCCGGTGTTTATCAAGTTTTACGTCCAAAAGGTTTGATGGATAAGCAATCTGAAATTGATGGCGCTGCTTGTGAAACCTTGTTTTTACAGTCAGTTCGTGCAATCAATGATTATTTTGATTTTGATTATCAGATATCTTATTGGAGAACATCCGCAGGTGTTGAAGTGGATTTTATTTTATATGGTCCCAAGGGATTTTTTGCATTTGAAATTAAAAGATCGAATACTGTTAATAAGCATGATGCCAAAGGCTTGCTTTCATTTGCACAAGATTATCCTGAGGCGAAATTATTTTTAGTACACGGCGGTACAGAAAAATATTATTTTGATGCAGTGACTGCGATGCCAATGCGAGAATTATTATTACATTTACCAACAATTTTAACATAGCGAAATATTTTTATGAAACTATCTGAACTAGCAGTAATCTTAAATGGCGCATTGCACGGCAATGATGCTGAATTTGAAAATATTTCTATCGACAGTCGCGCGATAAAAGCAGGCGATTGTTTTTTTGCAATCAAAGGCGAATTTTTTGATGGACATGATTTTATGGCGGACATTGCAAAAAATAATGCAACAGTCGCCATTATTGATCGCGATATTTCAACTTTAATGCCAACGATTCGCGTAGAAAGCACGCACGCCGCATTAATTGATTTGGCACGTTATTACCGAGATTCAGTGCATATTCCCGTTGTTGCGATTACCGGCAGTTGCGGAAAAACAACCACGCGTGCTTTATTGGAAAGTATTTTAAAACTAGCTGGTAATGTATTGGCAAGTCAAAAAAGTTTTAACAACGATATTGGTTTGCCGCTTACATTATTGCAATTAAAACCCGATCACGATTTTGCGGTTTTAGAAATAGGTACGAATCATCCGGGTGAAATTGCGGCGTTAACTGCCATTGCCAAGCCAACGGTTGCTGTTATTACGATGGTTGCCGGTGTACACGTTGAAGGGTTTGGTTCAGTGGAAAATATTGCAAAAGAAAAAGGCGATATTTATTCAACGTTGGAAACAACAGGAATTGCGGTGATAAATGCTGATGATCCTTTTTGTGACTATTGGAAAAAACTAAATGGCAATCATCGTATTGTGACTTTTAGTCGAGATAATAATGCGGATGTGATGGCGTCTGATATTAAAACGATGCCAGATGGAACAATGCAATTTACGTTAACTTTGAATGGCGATGCACCTGCAGCGGAGACGCGATTTATCGCGTCTCCGCTGCTTGGCGAACACAATATCACCAACGCACTCGCCGCAGCCGCTGTTGCTTTTTCCCTTGAAATTCCGATAGATTTAATAAAAACAGGATTAGAAACTGTCGTACCTGAATACGGTCGGTTAAATATAAAAAAAGGATTAAATGGCGCGACGATTATTGACGATAGCTATAATGCAAATCCCACTTCAGTAAAAGCGGCAATTAAAATATTAACGCATCGATCGGAAAATTCAATTTTAGTTTTAGGTGATATGAAAGAATTGGGTGAAGGTGCGCAAAATTTGCATTCAGAGATGGGTGAATACGCTTTAAAATACGGTGTCAAAAAATTATTTTGTTATGGTGCAATGAGTGTGGATGCTGCAAAAGCATTCGGAAAAAATGCACAGCATTTTGATGATCAGCAGAAATTAATTGATACATTGAAATTAGTTTTATCTGATGAAGTAACTGTATTGGTAAAGGGCTCGAATTCAATGAAGATGAATAATATTGTTAACGCGATTGTGAGGTAATTGATTATGCTATTTTGGCTAGCCCATTTTTTTATGAATGATTTACATTTTTTGCGTGTTTTTCAATATTTAACTTTTCAGATGATCGGCGCTGCATTAACAGCATTATTCATCGTTCTATTTGCTTGCCCAGCGTTTGTACGTCGTTTGCAAAAATTGCAATACGGACAAGTGGTGCGAACGGATGGTCCTCAATCGCATCTAAAAAAAACAGGCACGCCGACAATGGGCGGCAGTTTAATTTTAATTGCATTAACCGTGAGTATTTTATTGTGGTCTAATTTAGCCAATATTTATATTTGGATTGCCTTATTTGTCACACTAGGTTTTGGTGCGATTGGTTTTGTGGATGATTATCGTAAAATAACCAAAAAAAACACGAAAGGATTATCAGCTCGAAAAAAAATATTATATCAAACACTCATTACTTTTATTGCGATATCCATTTTATATTTCACAGCCAGTAGTGGTAGTACAACACAATTGGTTATTCCTTTTTGCAAAGATGTGATGATTCATCTGGGACTTTTTTATTTTATATTTTCTTATTTTGTCGTTATTGGTGCAAGCAACGCGGTTAATTTAACCGATGGTTTGGATGGGCTGGCGACTATGCCGGTAATTTTAGTGATGATGGGTTTGGGTGTTTTTGCTTATGTGTCAGGTAATTTTCATTTTGCAGAATATTTATCATTACCCTATTTGCCTAATGTTGGCGAATTAATGGTGTTTTGTGGTGCATTGGCTGGCGCTGGTTTGGGATTTTTATGGTACAACTCCTATCCCGCACAATTATTTATGGGTGATGTAGGATCGCTTAGCATGGGTGGTGCGTTGGGAATTGTCGCGGTCATGGTGCGACAAGAAATTATATTGTTTGTAATGGGTGGAATTTTTGTTGCAGAAACAGTATCGGTTATTTTACAAGTTGCGAGCTTTAAATTGCGCGGAAAACGTATTTTTAAAATGGCACCGCTGCATCATCATTTTGAATTATCCGGTTGGTCTGAACCGAAAGTTATTGTTCGGTTTTGGATTATTACGGTGATTTTGGTGTTGCTTGGGTTGGCGACGTTGAAGTTGAGATAGAACGGAAGCCACGACGTTAGTGGGGTGCGACAAGCTTGCTAAAAACACGGTATGGATTTTCTCGTTGAATTTGCTATTCTCGACTCCATGAAAAACCAATTTGAAACTATTTTAAAAACCCGCTTTGGATTTGATGCATTTCGTCCTGGGCAGCTTGAAGCCATTTGCACCTTGATGGAAAAAGAGCGACTACTTTGCATTCAGCCGACGGGGCACGGTAAATCATTATTATATCAATTACCTGCGGTTGTGCTGGATGGCATTACGCTCGTTATTTCGCCACTCCTAGCGCTGATGCGCGATCAAATCATGCAACTGCGTGAGCGATTCGATATTGCCTCTGCATCAATTAACAGCGATCAATCTGAAGGTGATAATAATGCTGTAAAGCAAGATGCAAAAAGTGGCCGACTAAAAATTTTATTTGTATCGCCCGAACAATTAGACCGTGTTGCCCAAGTTGAATTTTTATTAAGTTTACCGGTTAATTTAATTGTGATTGACGAGGCACATTGTATTTCAACGTGGGGACATGATTTTCGGCCGAGTTATCGTCAAATTATTCGTTTAGTGGAATTGCTTGAAAAGAAAAACGCATCAATTAAAGTGTTGGCGTTAACGGCAACTGCTAATGCAAAAACGCAAGATGATATTAAGCGACAATTAACCACATCTAATCGAGAAATACCGATTCATCGTGAAAGCATGGATCGTCCGAATATTCAGTTAAGGGTGTTTAATGCTAAAAGTGTTGCTAATAAATTATCTGAGCTTGCTAAGTTAGTAAAAAATTTCAAAGGCAATGGATTGGTTTATTGCGCAACGCGTGACAATACGCGATTGGTCACTGATTATTTGAAATCAAAAAAAGTGAATGCGGCGGCTTATCATGCCGGTTTTGATTCAGAAACTAAAAAACAATTACAGCATGAATTCACACTTGGAAAATATAAAGTGATCGCGGCGACAAATGCGCTTGGAATGGGTATTGATAAATCGGATTTACGGTTTATTATTCATTTTGATATGCCGGGTTCAATTACCGCTTATTATCAAGAAGTCGGACGCTGTGGTCGCGATGGATTGCCTGCGACAGGTGTTTTATTATTTGATGCACGTGACAAAAAAATTCAGGAATATTTTATTTCATCAGCACAACCGACAGCAGAAAATTTCCAACAGATTTTATCAGCGGTAAAAAAAGCCAATGCGCCACTCAAATTAACGGATATTAAACGGTTATCAGGTTTGCATCCAACAATTGTTACGGTTGTTATTGCTGAATTAATTGAGCAAAAATATTTGCGAAAAGCATTACAAGGACGATCTCAAGTTTATGTGGATGCCAAAAAAACAGCATTACCTGATTTGCTGCGTTATCGAAATCAATATCAAATGCGACACCAAGAATTGCAAGCGATGTTAAATTATGGTGAAAAGAAAAATTATTGTCGCATGGCAATATTGCGAACGGCGTTAGGTGATACTCACGCAGAGTCTTGCGGTCGATGTGATGTGTGCAAACCTTCCACATTAAAGAATAAAAAATCTGAAAAAGCAGGCGATATTGAGAAATGGGTTTCTAGCCGCACTGTAAAATTAAATTTAGTGGATAAGCATAAAATATCTGAAGGTGTTTCTATTTTTAATTCGGAATTGCGATCCCCTTTGTTTATTAAATTTATGCGCGAACGCAGTCAGAATACAGAAATAGCCGATGAATTATTGGCATTAATTAAAAAAGAATTAATTGAATTAACGCAAAAAAATGTCATTGGTTGTGTTATTGCGATTCCATCGAGAACGTGGTCACAGAGAGATTATTTTGCGCGATGGATTGCAGAGCAGCTAAAAGTGCCAGTTTTTACAGACTATTTATTTTGGCGACATATGCCACCTGCGCGTCAAGGTGAGTTATTAAATAACGATCAACGTCGTTATAATGTCGATAATAAAATGACGGCACGATTACAGGAAAAAATACCGACTGGTGCCGTGTTATTGTTGGATGATTACGCGGGCTCGGGTGCGACAATCAAAGAAGCGGCCAGAGTATTGCGTGCGGTTTCGGCTGTTTCACACAATATTATTCCGTTCCTGATGGCGAGCGTGAAATGGCGATTGGGAAAACGGGGGATGATTTGAGATGTAGCTTGTATTGGGCAAGTTACAGGTGTATTATTACAAAGTACAGCTGGATGTTGAATCAATGAAACGAAAAAAGAAATCAAATAAAGTGATTGCCAGAGATACGTTAATCGTTGATGAGTCTATTTGTATACACAGAAAAAGAGGGAATGGTGTTTTGAGACGCCAGGTTTGGGTAGATAAAAAAGGTGTTGTAACACGTTATAGTTTAGCTTATATCAATTATTTTTTATGTCAGGATGATAATGGTAGAGTATTAGGCTATGACAATGCGCATGATTATCATCACAGGTATTACATGGGCGAAATCGAACCTATTTTATTTTCTAGTTTCGAAGAAATAGAAAATCGTTTTCAAAAAGAATATGAGAAATTGCATGAACAAACTAAAAAATAATATTGAACCATTAACATTAGTCACTGTTGAAAGTGTTGAGGATTTTTTTCAAAGAGGAAAAAGAACGTCAAAACTGCTAGACCAAAAAAAAACAATTACGCAAAGACGTGTCATTAGTTTTGAAGACACTGCAGATTTGGTTAATTTCCTCACAAAAAATAAATTGAGATTGGTGGCTGCCATTCGAAAGCATCCCAGTTCAATTACTAAATTGGCTGATATTTTGCATCGTAGCCGTGCGGCCATTGATAAAGATGTTAAGGTGTTAGAGTCGGTTGGTATTTTAAAAAGTGAATATGTCACAAATCCTGGGCATGGAAGATATAAGATGGTCACCGTTGTTGATCAAAATCCAATACAGCTTCAAGTGCAAGCATCGTTATAAAAATTCATAAATTATGAAACATAAATTATGAAACATAAATTATGAAATGCAAAACAGGATCCGAGGAGCTTATGCAAAACAACCACCATCTCGTCATCGGCCTTGGCCCCACAGGATTATCCTGTGTGCGCTATCTCATCTCAAAAAATATTCCTGTCTCCGTTACTGACACACGGGAAAAGCCGCCGAAATTAGCTGATTGCCAAAAAGAATTTCCCAATGTGAAAATTCATCTAGGGAAATTTCAGGAATCTGTTTTTTCACAAGCGAGTGTATTGGTGGTGAGTCCTGGCATGTCATTGGAAGAACCCTGCATTGCGCAATGCATTAAAAATAATATCCCTGTGATTGGTGATGTTGAATTGTTTGTTCGAGATGCAAAAGCACCCATTGTTGCGATTACGGGTTCAAATGGAAAATCGACATTAACAACATTAATGGGCGACATTATTAATAATGCAGGTAAAAAAGCGATTATTTGTGGCAACATTGGATTGCCTGTTCTGGATGCAATTCTGCAACCTACCCCTGATTATTATGTTGTGGAGTTATCGAGTTTTCAATTGGATACAACGTATTCATTAAGAGCAAAAGTTGCAGTGGTAATTAATGTGAGCCCGGACCACATGGATCGTTATGCGACATTCAATGATTATTTAGCATCAAAACAGCGTGTTTATATGAATTGTGACAATGCTGTTGTGAATTTTGATGAAAAAAATATCTGGGAAGATTTGCAATTTAAAAAACTACCCGTTGAATTTACACTTAAAAAACCAATCTCAGAACCCCGAGCGTTAGCGAGTGGAAAAGTTTGCGAAGCGACAACAGCTCAATTTGGTTTATATCAAAACTATTTATGTCACGGCGACGAAAAATGCATTGCCGTTTCCGATTTAATCTTACAAGAACGTCATAACAATCAGAATTATTTGGCAGCGCTTGCGATGTGTTTTATTTTACAGTTACCGATGGAAAGTGTATTGAACACATTAAAGCAATTCTCTGGCTTAGCGCATCGTTGCCAATTGGTAAAATCCGAAAATAACATCGCTTGGTATAATGATTCAAAAGCGACGAATGTCGGTGCATCCATTGCAGCGATTGAAAGCATTGCGCAACGTGCAATTGGGCGATTAATTTTAATTGCAGGCGGCGATAGCAAAGGCGTTGATCTTGATCCATTAAAATTACCTGTGAAACAACACGTGTCGCATGTTATTTTATTAGGGCGCGATGCCCCCTTGTTAGCAGCAACACTTTTGGGCTGCGCTGAAATAATCCGCGTGAAATCTATGAACGAAGCGGTGAGTGCCGCTAAGAAAATGGTTCAACCGGGTGATATTGTTTTATTGGCGCCGGCTTGTTCCAGCTTAGATCAATATGAAAATTATATGGCGCGTGGGGATGATTTTACGAAGGCGGTACGGATGCTATGACCAAACAAACAAATACGCTTTACTACGACCGCTGGATCCTAGTTGTCGCACTTATTTTAATTCTATTCGGCTTGCTGATGGTTTCGTCAGCTTCAATGGTCATTTCTGATCGTCTTTATCAAGAACCCTTTCACTATTTATGCCGCCAATTAATTTTCTTGGTAACGGGTCTTGCGATCGCATGGGGAATAGCGCGTGTATCGCTTTCAGCTTGGGAAGAAATGAGTTTTCCCTTATTGTTATTTTGTTTTTTGGTTCTGTTGGCTGTATTAGTGCCTGGCATTGGCAGTGTTGTTAATGGTTCGCGTCGCTGGATTCATTTGGGTTTTATTTCATTGCAAGTTTCTGAAGCGGTGAAATTAATGGCGATTCTCTATTTGGCGGGATTTTTACAACGTCATTTAAAAGAAGTACAAACGCGCTTATCGGGATTTATTAAACCGATGGCTTTTTTTGGCATCATGGGTTTTTTATTATTACTAGAGCCTGATTTTGGTGCAACGAGTGTCATTGCAATGACGGTGTTGTCATTATTGTTTATCGCAGGTGCGCGTTTACTGCCTTTTTTATTGATGTTGTCTTCCGTTGTTGTTGGAATGGCAACGTTAGCCATCACAACCCCTTATCGCATGCAGCGATTAACCACGTTTTTAAATCCCTGGGATCATGCTTATGGTTCAGGTTATCAACTAACACAATCGTTAATCGCTTTTGGTCGCGGCGGTTTATTTGGCGTAGGTTTGGGAAACAGCGTTCAAAAATTATTTTATTTACCAGAAGCGCATACCGATTTTATTTTTGCAGTGATCGGTGAAGAGTTAGGTTTGGTTGGTGAATTATTGCTAATCGGTTTATTTGTTATTTTGATTGCCCGTATTATTTATTTAGCGCAAACTGCGCTCCGACAAGAACAATGGTTTGCTGGATTTGTGGCTTGGGGAATTGGATTGTGGATCGCCTTTCAAACCATTATTAATATTGGCGTGAATATTGGATTGTTGCCGACAAAAGGGCTAACGTTGCCTTTAATTAGTTATGGCGGTAGTAGTTTATGGGTGAGTTGTGCAGCGATGGGGATTATCTTACGAGTGGCACATGAAGTGCAATCGGTTTCTGTTTCGACATCGTCGTCACGATTGAGGCAAAGAGTTTCATGAAAAAACTGTTAATCATTGCCGGCGGTACTGGCGGACATATTTTCCCTGCACTCACTGTTGCGGATGAATTGCAAAAACAAGGTGTTGCCATCGAATGGATCGGCACCGAAGCGGGCATGGAAAAAAAATTAATTGCTAATCACTTCCCGTTATATTTTTTACCGGTTAAAACATTTCGCGGAAAAAGTTTGTGTGAAAAATTCATTGTCCCGTTTCGTTTATTGCACGCTGTATTTCTAGCTTATCGACTGATTAAAAAAATAAATCCGGATGTGGTGTTGGGAATGGGCGGATACGCCAGTGGTCCCGGTGGCATTGCAGCATGGTTGTTGCGAAAACCTTTGATCATTCACGAACAAAATGCAAAAGCCGGCTTAACCAATCGATTACTTTCTCATTTTTCAAAAAAAGTATTACAAGCATTTCCCAATACTTTTTCAAAAAGAATGCATGCGATCACGGTTGGAAATCCAGTTCGACCTGATATTCAAAAAATTAATCATGGTATTACAGAAGCGAAACCCTATAAAATTTTGGTATTAGGTGGCAGTCAAGGCGCGCAAACGATCAATCAATTAATGACAAAATGGGTGTCTTTATTTGATGATCGAGAATCATTTTTCATTTGGCATCAAACAGGTCAAAAAGATTTTCAAACTGTGCTTGAAGGTTATCAATCTTGGCCTGAAGTGATTTATCGCGTATCCCCCTTTATTGAAAAAATAGAAGAAGCTTATTCTTGGGCGGATTTAGTCATTTGTCGAGCGGGTGCATTAACCGTTTCTGAAGTAGCGGCCGCAGGATTGCCCAGTATTTTAATTCCTTATCCTTTTGCCGCAGATGATCATCAATATGCGAATGCCTTGTTTTTGCAGAAAAAGGGGGCGGGTATTGTGTTTCGTGAATTAGAGCTCACTGCAGAAAAATTAAACGATTGTTTGAAGGATTTATTTTCTTCATCAAAACGTTTGCATCTGATGTCAAATCAAGCGAAACTTTGCGCGCAGCCGGATTCGGTTTCGGACATTATTAAAGTTTTACGAGGACTTTCGTGCTAAAAAAAGTATATTGCATCGGTATCGGCGGCATCGGCGTGAGCGGGTTGGCTGAATTATTACATCAACAAGGCGTTTGTGTTTCTGGTTCTGATACAACTGAAACAGCAATCACAAAACGATTACAGTCTTTGGGTGTTACTGTTTTTTATTCGCATGACGCTAATAATATTGGTGATTCTGAATTAATTATTTATTCAAGTGCTGTTCCTGAGAGTAACCCAGAAAGACAGGCTGCTTTTGAAAGAAAAATCCCTCAAATGACACGTGGACAACTATTGGCAAATGTCATGAAGGATTATTGTGGTATTGCTGTTGCCGGCACACATGGAAAAACAACGACTTCAGGCTTGATTTCATGGGTATTTGAGCAATCGAATCAAGATCCGAGTTTTATGATTGGCGGTATTTTGCGTGATCGTGATTCGACAATGCGTTCAGGGAAATCACCTTATTTTATTGCAGAATCAGATGAAAGTGATGCTTCATTTTTATTATTATCCCCAACGGTTGCCGTGATTACGAATATTGACGCTGATCACATGGAAACATATGAACATAATTTTGAAAAATTAAAACAGAGTTTTTTGCAATTTGTATCGCGTATTCCTGCAGATGGTTTTGTCGTTTTGTGTATTGATGATCCTGTTCTCCGTGAATTAAAACCGCTCATTAATGCACGCGTGATTACTTATGGGACGAGCATCGATGCTGATTATCAATTAACGCAATTTCAACAAAATGGATTGCAAAGCACCTCTACTCTAAAAATAAAAAATAATGAAACACAAGAAATCACTTTAAACTTAGGTGGAAAACACAACGCATTGAATGCATTGTCGGCGCTCATTGTTGCTAGGGAATATAATTTGCCCGATGCTTTAGTAAAAACAGCTTTAGCCACTTTTCCCGGCATGCGTCGACGTTTTCATCCGCGCGGTGAGATGTCGGTTAATGGAGGAAAAGCTTTGGTGTTCGATGATTATGGCCATCATCCCACAGAGTTGCGTGTGACGCTTCAGTCCGCAAAATCGGCGTGGCCTAATCGTCGCATTGTGATGGTTTTTCAGCCCCATCGCTATTCACGTACACGTGATTTAATGGCTGATTTTGTAACGGTTTTGAATTCAGCGGATCAACTGATTTTGACAGAAGTGTATGCTGCTTCAGAGGCAAAAATTCCCGGTGCGGATGGATTGGCATTGTTTGCAGCGGTGAAAAAAGCGGGTGCTATGACTGCGGAGTTTGTACCACAACTATCAGATTTGCCGTCCGTTTTACAGCGTGTGTTGAAGCCGAATGATGTCGTCATATTGCAGGGCGCCGGTAATATTGTCACAATGGCTGATAAGTTAATACAACCAGTGTAATTAACGATGCCCATATCAATCTTGCCGCAAAGAAAGTCATTTCAAAAACCGCGTGCGCAAACAGCGCGTTCTTGGCGTGTGATTTTTTTATCATTCTTTTCGGTTGTTTCAGCGGCTATTTTAATTGTAGGCGGTATTTGGACTTCGAATTGGATGCAAAAGCCAACGTCATTCCCCATTAAAAATATTCAACTGCAGGGGAGTTTGACCCATGTTTCTCCTGAAACAATACAGAAAATCATGCAGACACGATTGCGTGGTGGCTTTTTTTCGTTGCATGTTTCTGCTGCAAAACAAGCCATTTTAGCATTTCCTTGGATTGCTGATGTGTCATTTCGACGCGTGTTTCCAGATACTTTAATGGTTCGATTACACGAGCAGGAACCCACTGCGCGCTTTGGAAAAAATGGCGTTTTGAATTCTGTGGGAATAGTTTTTTATCCGGATGAAAAAACCATCCCTCAAAACTTGCCGGAATTGGAAGGTCCTGTCGATCAATCGCAAGCATTATTTGGTTTTTATCAAACTGCTAATACGCTAGTGAAATTATTGGGTTTATCGGTTATAGCGTTACAAGTTAATGCAGAAAATAGCTGGGAAATGACGTTAAGTAATCAAGTTCAAGTGAATATTGGGCGCCACGATGCATTGTCACGATTAAAGCAATTTGTTGCGATTTACCCTAAAATTACAGCGTTATCTACTCTGACAATGCGGGTTGCAGATTTACGATATGCAAATGGTATAGCTGTACAGTACGATCAAACTCAACCTGATAATTCAAATAGTCTGAAAAAATAGGTCAATTTATTATATTTTTATAGTGCAACTCAATTTCCTGACATATACTAATTACTCACATTTGCGCGTACAGGGAGTTGAAAATTGACATGGCAAGAAAACCGGTAAAAAATTTAATCGTCGCACTCGATATTGGTACAAATAAAATTGCTGCTTTAGTGGGTGAAATTACCGTTGACAATCAAATTGAAATTGTCGGATTTGGCGTGCATCCTTCACGCGGTTTGAAACGCGGCGTTGTTGTGAATATTGAAGCGACTGTGCAATCTATTCAACGCGCCGTCACTGAAGCTGAATTAATGGCCGGTTGCGATATTCATGAAGCTTATACCGGGATTGCTGGTAGTCATATCACCAGTTTAAATTCACATGGCATTGTGGCCATTCGAGATCGTGAAGTGAATCAAACTGATGTTGATCGCGTTATTGATGCGGCTAAAGCCGTGGCAATTCCAGCCGATCAAAAAATTCTCCATATTTTACCGCAAGAATTTATTATTGATGCGCAAGAAGGTGTCCGTGAACCTGTTGGCATGTCCGGTGTTCGGCTTGAAGCAAAAGTGCATATCGTGGCGGGTGCCGTGAGTGCTGCGCAAAACATTACGAAATGCGTACGACGGTGTGGTTTGCAAGTCAGTGATATTATTTTAGAACAATTGGCATCAAGTTATGCCGTATTAACAGATGATGAAAAAGAATTGGGTGTTTGCATGATTGATATCGGTGGTGGAACGACCGATATGGCGATTTTCACGGACAATGCAATTCGTCATACTGCCGTTATCCCCATTGCAGGCGATCATGTCACCAACGATATTGCGGTAGCACTTCGTACTCCCACACAAAATGCAGAACAAATTAAAAAACAATATGCGTCCGTGTTGGCTTCTCGAATTGACCCTGCTGAAATGATTCAAGTGCAAAGTATTTCACAACGCCCTCCGCAACAAATTCAACGCAAAGCATTAGCGCAAGTGGTGCATGCACGTTATGAAGAATTATTTTCTTTAGCGCTGGCTGAATTACGACGTTCGGGTTTTGAAGATTTGATTTCCGCGGGTATTGTGTTAACAGGCGGTGCGTCGCAAGTGGATGGTTGTGTTGAATTAGCGGAATCTGTTTTTCAAATGCCAGTACGCATAGGCTTGCCACAAAATGTAGGTGGTTTAATTGATGTGCGTCAAAATCCTACTTTTTCCACTGCAGTGGGATTATTGCTTTATGGGTTACAACAGCAGGGAACTGAACAAACGTTTGTATTAAATCGCGGACTACCCAACATGTGGTCGCGCATGAGAAGTTGGTTTCAGGGAAATTTCTAAACAGCTCAGAGCCCCGAGCGAAAGGGAAAGCGGAGTATTAAAATATAATTTACGAATTACATGATACAAAAGGAGAATATTATGTTCGAACTAGGCGACAATCAATCGCACAATGCAAAAATTAAAGTAGTGGGTATTGGTGGCGGTGGCGGCAATGCTATCGAACACATGATGGCCGAACATATCGACGGCGTAGAATTTATTTGTGCGAATACCGATGCACAAGCATTGGGAAAATCGAGTGCGCGCACAGTATTGCATTTGGGTGAAGAAATCACCAAAGGCTTGGGTGCAGGTGCAAACCCTGATGTGGGACGTCAAGCGGCGGAAGAAAATCGTAATAATATTCGTGAATTACTAGCGGGCACCGACATGGTTTTTATCACAGCCGGCATGGGTGGTGGAACAGGTACGGGCGCGGCACCCATTTTTGCAGAAATTGCAAAAGAATTGGGTATTTTAACTGTTGCCGTTGTGACAAAACCCTTCGCATTTGAAGGTCGCAAACGGATGGAAATTGCCGATGAAGGCATTAAAGCATTATCAAAATATGTTGATTCATTAATTACGATTCCCAATAATAAATTATTGAGTGTGCTGGGAAAAAATATTTCATTGTTAAATGCATTTAAAGCTGCCAATAACGTGTTATTTGGTGCGGTTCAAGGCATCGCTGATTTAATTACACGTCCTGGTTTAATTAATGTGGATTTCGCCGATGTGCGTACTGTTATGTCAGAAATGGGTATGGCAATGATGGGAACCGGTGTTGCAACGGGTGAAAATCGTGCGCGTGAAGCCGCTGAAGCCGCAATTGCAAGCCCATTATTAGAAGATGTCGATTTTCATGGCGCGAAAGGGGTGTTGGTTAATATCACTGCGGGCATGGATATGTCGATTGGCGAATTTGAAATTGTGGGTGAAGCGATAAAAGCATTTGCTTCAGAATCTGCAACAGTGGTTGTGGGTACTGTGATTGATCCTACTTTAACAGATGAATTGCGTGTGACGGTTGTTGTGACTGGTCTTGGTATTGGTCATCGTGATTTTGCCGGAAGCAGTTCACTCTCTGCTGCACCCTTAGCGCGTCCTGCGCGTACGGTGCGATTAGATGGCACTCTGGATTATCAACAATTAGATCGTCCTACGTATTTGCGAAATCAAGATGCACCAAAACAACAGCAGCCACAAGCAGTGCCTACTTTTGAAGAGGACGCACGTGAAAAAGAAGCGGAATATCTCGATATCCCTGCGTTTTTGCGGAAACAGGAAGAATGAAGCAGCGCACTTTAAAAAACAGTATTAGCGCAACAGGTGTAGGCGTTCATTCAGGTGAGAAGGTATCTTTAAAATTATCACCTGCGCCGATTAACACTGGCATTATTTTTCGTCGCGTTGAATCAGGTGAAATCATTTCTATTCCAGCGCAAGTCGCTTTTATTGGTAATACCGATGCGTGCACGTGTTTGGAAAAAGAAAATAGTCGTATTGCGACGGTTGAGCATTTATTATCGGCGTTCGCTGGTTTAGGCATTGATAATTGTTTTGTCGATTTGTCGTTATCTGAATTACCGATTATGGATGGCAGTGCCGATCCTTTTGTTTTTTTAATTCAGTCAGCGGGCATTGAAGAACAAAATGCACCGAAAAAATTCATTCGTATTAAAAAAACCATTGAAGTGAAAAAGGGTGATAAAGTCGCACGATTAGCACCTTATGATGGATTTCAGATTTCATTTGAAATTGTTTTTAATCACCCCGTGATTACACGTAGCAAACAAGCAATCACATTTGATTTTTCGTCGGCACTGTATATTAAAGAAATATCACGCGCGCGCACATTTGGATTTTTAGCAGATTATGACATGATGCGTTCCAAGAACTTAGCGCGTGGGGCGAGTTTGGATAATACGGTTGTATTGGATGTTGATAAAATCGTTAATGAAGAAGGTTTGCGCGATTCAGATGAATTTGTTAAACACAAAATATTAGATGTGATTGGTGATTTATATTTGTTGGGTTCTGGTTTAATCGGCGCATTTTCAGGCTATAAATCAGGTCATGCAATGAATAAACAATTAATGAATGAATTATTATCACAGCCTGATGCATGGGAATATGTGACATTTAAAGATGAGGCCAGTGTGCCGATTTGTTACTCTGAAATGGAATTGTAGGCAAAAACTATTACACTGACATCGAATATTTTTTCAAGATGCGCAAAATAGTAGCATGCATCTTTCTGATCGAGATGATTTTTTATGAGAAATAAAATGCAAATGTAGAGGATGTGAGGTCATCACACGGCAGCGGTTTAAATTATTCCATTAAATTACCCGGCATGAAACTTCTGAGTGCCTCTTGCCAGTGAAAGGCATGTATCACGCCATCATAAAATATTTTTTTGATAGGATCGTTGCTAATGCACCAAAATTCCGCTGTTGGCAAATCAGTATGAATTTTTTTGAGACTAGACAGCACGCTTTCGTCAACGTGGGTACAGCTTTTAATTTCAATAAAAAGCAGCGGTTTTCCGGGTCTTTCAATCACCAAATCAATTTCCAAATCATCTTTGGTACGCAGAAAATGTAAACGATAATCAGGATAAAAGTATTGGCATAGCTTATAGCATTCCGTAATGACAAATTGTTCAAAATAATCCCTGTAAGAAAATGTTTGTGGTGTGAATGCGATACGATGCGTTCGCGCTAACGTTCGCGCTACACCCACATCAAAAAAATAAAATTTTGGTTTTTGCGTAAGACGCTTGCGAAAAGAATGTTGATAAGGCTCGAGCATAAAACCAGCCCAAGTGTCCTCTAAAATAGCAAAATAAGTCTTAACGGTTTTATCGTCAACGCCGCAATCTTTCGCGATATTGGAATAATTGATGATTTTACCATTACTTTGAGCGGCCACTTCTAAAAATTTTCGGAAAGGTTCTAATTTTTTAATTAAGTGTTCTGCCCATATCTCTTCTTTTAGGTAAGTATAGGTGTATGCTTCCAGAAACGCCCATTGTTCTTCTCTCGTATTAAAATCCCATGCCTTAGGCAGCATGCCGATTGCTAACGCTTGCTCTAAGTTAAATTTTTCTTTCAGCTCTACAAATGTAAATGGGTAAAGATGTTTGACAAAGGCGCGACCTGCTAACAGATTGGCGCCACCGTGTTTTAATTTTCTAGCACTTGAGCCTGTTAATACAAAATATTTATCTGTGCTTTCAATTAAGCTGTGAACAACGTCCAATAATTTTGGCACCTTCTGAATTT
>Ga0207099_1077_pt1 | contig 20337 bp, 19 predicted proteins | sample Alteio_BWMinHeat_85_FD_153521 | JGI IMG/M metagenome (GOLD analysis project Ga0207099, IMG submission 153521) | Enriched cells from forest soil in Barre Woods Harvard Forest LTER site, Petersham, Massachusetts, United States -... | ecosystem: Environmental > Terrestrial > Soil > Temperate forest >... | reverse complement strand
TTTGGCCTACCGATCTGGGCAACCGTCACACCCTTCAGATTCATCAGCTCAAGCGCGAGTTCCGGAACAACTGCAAATCCGAGCCCGTTTCGTACAAGGTTGATCGCTGTCGCCACATAGGTAATTTCAAAACTCGGCTTCAGCACGACTTTTGCCGTATCCATGCCTTTAGCCACCACTCTTTGCACGCTAGAGCGCGCGAAAGCTATGTACGGCATGGATGAGAGCTGCGTCCACGTGAACGGCGCCGATTTTAGGAGCGGCTCATCAGGATGGAAGAGTCCCACTAAACGATCGTGCAGTATTGGCGAGAAGTGCAATGGCTCTGTCACAGACATATCCACGCTCACGGCGAAATCCACCACACCGTCCGCGACCATTTGTGTAAGCGCCTCCGCCTGGTCCTCGCGAATAGAGAGCACCAAATCCGGAAAATCCCGCGCCAAGCTGACTGCAGCCGCCGCAAGAATACTGCTGCCTATCGATGGCATAACACCGACGGTTGCGCGACCGCGTCTCTGCGTGATCGAGTCTTTTATGTCATGCAGGGTAGTGTCCAATCCCTCAAGCGCGCGATCCAGACGACCGGCGAATTCTCGGCCACTAGTCGTCAACTTCATTTGGCGCGTCGTACGGTCGAACAACTTCAGTCCAAGCTCGCCTTCGAGCTGTCGGATTAGCAGTGAATATCCCGGTTGGCTCATAAATGATTTTGCCGCCGCTTCAGTAAATGAGCTGCATTTTGCCCCCATCAGAAAGGCTCGCAGTTGCCTGAGCGTGACGTTCATAATGCAAAAATAATAATCCGATCTATTTTTAAATTTCAATAAGAATCGATCGCCAGCTAGAGTGGCGGCACTGCATCTCGAGCTCTCTTGAAAACTAGCTTTAGCTCAAAAACATCGTTTGGAAGCCATGAGAGCGCCGTTCAGTCGCACTTTGTTTGACTTATTGCGCGAGATTTCCGAGCGCGCAGGAGACCAATTTGCGGTGGTTTCCAAAAGTGATCACCGCAGCTACTCCCAACTGCTCGATTCAGCATCTCGGGTGGCACGACTGCTTTCGGATTTTGGCGTACGCAGAGGCGATCGGGTTGGGCTTCTTAGTCCAAATCGTATCGAGTGGCTGGAAATCTGTTTTGGCGCTCACGCCATCGGAGCGGTTCTGGTGCCATTTAGTACATGGTCGAAAGAGGCTGAGCTTCGGCACCTGCTTGCCGATAGCGGCGTAAAAGTGCTTTTCGCTGTCGACAAATTTTTGGGCCACGACTTTGTGAGTGCGCTGCGCCACATTCAAGAGCGCACCGATGTCACTCCGATCACATTGCCAGAGCGAATTGTCTACCTGTCTGAGGCCGGGGTTGAAGGTGAGGCAAACTATGGCGAACTGATGATGTCTGCGGCACCGAATGACTTAGGTCCGCCCGGAGAGACGGCAAGTGCACTTGATGATGCATTCATCCTCTATAGTTCAGGCTCAAGCGCGCGTCCGAAAGCCGTGCGGCTGCGACACCATGCGGTTGTCGAGAATGCTTTCAACATTGGTGAGAGACAGGGTCTACGGCCAAGCGACAAAGTGTTTCTTTCCGCGCCGCTTTTTTGGATTTACGGGGCGGGCAACGCGCTACCAGCAACATTTACGCATGAAGCAACGCTCGTGATCCAGGACCATTTTGAGCCGGCAGGCGCATTAGACTTAATTGAACAATACAAATGCACTTCCATCTATACCTTGCCGGCGAACACAAACGCGCTCACCAGTCACCCAACTTTTCGACGCGAGCGAACCAGATCACTACGAACCGGCATGACCATCGGTTCGCCCAAGGACATTGCTACTGCTGCAAACGTTTTGGGCGTGGCAGGCATTTGCAACATCTACGGATCGACGGAAACCGGAGGCAATTGCTGCGTAACCCAATTTAATGCGCCGCTTCAGGATCGAATAAACAATCAGGGTCGTCCGCTTCCCGGCGTAATAATTCGAATCGTCGATCCCGAGACTGGTGCGTCGCTTCCATTGGGGGGCGTTGGCGAAGTGGAGGTGTATGGATTTAACACGCCTGGATATTTTGGCAGCAGCGCCCAACACAACAAGGCACTCTTTACCCACGATAAATATGTTCGAACCGGGGATACTGGCTATCTCGATCGAGACGGCTTTTTTCACTTTGTCTCGCGTAACAGTGAAATCATTAAGCGGAACGGCATAAACATTTCGCCCTTGGAAGTCGAGGAAGTCTTGGCGGAACACCCGGCAATCGCGCAAGCGTTTGTGGTGGCCGTACCTGACGACACTCACGGTGAGCTCATTGTTGCCTTTATTGTTAATGGTCGAGGTGAAACACTGACCGCCGACTCCCTGAATGCGTACTGCCGTGACCGCTTATCGTCATACAAGATTCCGGATCACTTTCTATTTGACTTAGCTATCCCTGTCACGGAGACCGGTAAAACGCACCGACGTGAAATGAAGGAAAGAGCGCTGCAGTTCATCAATTCAGCCAGGGTTTCGCCATGACTGTTGCGATAATTGGTAGCAGCATCGAACAAGATAATTCCGTCGTGGGCCTGAACTTAGAGGAGATGATTTATAAAGCAGCCTGTGCAGCCCTCGCGGATGCAGAAGTTCCGCGTTCGGACATTGATCAGGTTTGTTTGGGTTCGTCTGACGGTTTGGACGGTCGGGCAATATCCGCAATGGTCACCGCCGCATCAGCAGGTGGCGTCGGAAAATCCGTGATTAATGTCTCTTCTTCGGGAGAGCACGCGATGATTCTGGCAATCCTGCAGATCATGGCTGGCCGCAGCCGCAAGTGCATTGTCGCAAATTGGGCCAAGCCGTCAGATACTCCTCTTTCCACTGTAGATCGACTGACAATGGATCCATTTTACTATCGGCCGTTGCAACTTGATCGCGAGATGTGGCTTTCCCTCCAGACCGAAGCTCTGAGTGCTGATCTGGTTGGTGCTGCAGGATGCGGCCCGAGTAAACCGATAAGCAGCTCCGCACCTCGAAGTGGCGACGGTGCGATTGCACTGGTCCTGACCGACGAAGGGACCGCTCGGAAGTCAGGGCGAGCATACACGGTACTGCGAGGATTTGGGACTGCGACGGATAGCTATTGGCGCGGAGGACCCGATCTCGCTGAAATGCCCGCGGCGAGATGGGCTGCGAGCCAAGCTTATAGAATGAGTGGTATCAAGGCTCCGGAAAGCGCGTTTGATTTCATTGAAGTCGCAGACCATTCGCGACTTCACCTCCTGGCAATTTGCCGGTCGCTCGGACTTGTCAAAAAAGAAAATATTCTTGAATTTGCCGCTGCTATCGACGTTCCGGGCTTCCGGCCCGAGATGAACCCTTCAGGAGGTCTTGCGAAACGCTATCTCGACTACGCTACTGGATTGGCGACTATCGCCAGTGTCCATCGACGGCTGATCGCTAAATCGACGACGAGTCTAGCACTGGCGCACACCGCTTCGGGCAACGCAGGACAGGTAAGCTCTGTATTCATCATCGAGAATCAGGGAGCCGCCTGAAATGGCTAGAGCCGTCGCCGTGGTGGGATCCGGACAAACAAAATACAAGTCGTCCTATTCGGAATTGTCCCAACCGGAACTCGTAAAGCATGCAGTGAGGCTAGCGCTCGAAGATGCGCATCTCCAGATTTCAGATATTGACGCCGTCATATATTCCATGGCGCCGGATGCGCTGGCTGGGGTACTTCATGCGGAACGGTGGGTTAGTGACGGTGCCGGCGCGATTGCCGGAAAACCTTTCATTCGAATAAATACCGGTGGCGCCTCTGGTCTCTCTGCAGTGCAGGCCGCCTACGATCATGTTGCCTCAGGTGTGTATGACACTGTCCTCGTTTGTGGGGCTGAGCGCACCGGTGAAAGCGGCGATGCTCAATCGATCCTAAACAGAATTTGGGACCCGATGTACGAGCGAGCGATGCCTCTCAATACGATCACCATGTTGGCTATGCAGGCGGTGTGTTTTTTTGAAAAATATGGCGCGATAGAAGAAGATATGGCACGGGTTTCGGTCAAATCTCATGCCAACGGCATGCACAACAAATTTGCACATGTGCAACAACGGCTCACGCTTGAAGACGTGCTGCGTTCGCGCATGGTTTCCTATCCGATCAAGCTCTACGATTCTTGCCCGGTATCCAGCGGCGCCGCAGCGGTCATACTTGCGAATGCTGCCAAGGTGCATCGGAGTACCGATCGTCCGGCGTGGATTACGGGACTGAGTGCCTCTACAGAAACCTACTGGATTGGAGATCGTACTGGACCCAAGGCGTTGGCAAACCACGCCGATTCGCCAGCCCTGGCTGAAGCCATCCGTGCCGCCTATAAAATGGCGGGGATTGGCTCAAAAGACATTCAAGTCGCAGAGCTATATGCCCCATTCAGCAATATCGAGCTGCATGCGATTCCCGAAGCGGGATTTTGCGCGGCTGAAGACGTGTGCACCCGGTTGCGCGATGGCTACTTCAACATGGATGGCCAGATTCCGATTAATCCATCCGGCGGAGTCCTTTGCGCAAACCCAATCGCAGTCACGGCCATGGTGCGCGGCATCGAAGCGGCGTTACAAGTCATGGGTAAGGCGGAGGGACATCAGATTCCCAATGTTCGACACGCCATCGCCACTGGAATCGGAGGTGACCACCAGTTTTTTGCAAGCATGGTCTTTAGCGCAGAACCCCGCGCCAGCGACGACAAATCGTAGTGAGGTAATCACATGGGACAAAATCAGCTTAAGATTATAGAGCATTGGGATATTACATATTCTCACGACGCAGGCCCGATCGTTACAGAGTTTTATGAACAACTGCGAGAAAACCGCCTCATGGGGCGGCACTGCCCATCTTGCGATCGAGTATTGGTACCACCACGGCTATTCTGCGACCGCGACTATGTCGACACAGATCGCTGGGTTGAAGTGCAGCCCCGAGGCGTCATAGAAACTTTTACAGTCGTGTACCAGAAATTCCGCGGACTGCCGGATCCCATCTATTGTATCGCTTACGTGCTCCTCGATGGTGCAGATACCTCCATTCTCAACTATGTCCGCGTGCCGCACCTCAATGAAGCGGATCTGATCAAATCAAGAGTCAAGGTCGGGCAGCGCGTGAAGGTCGTTTTTGCTTCTGAGGAATCCCGCACAGATCGCATCACTGATTTCTGGTTTGAACCGGAGAGCTGATGTCCAAAGATTCGTGGGGTCGTTGGGGAGAGTCAGACGAACGCGGCGCGCTAAATCTAATCGGTGCGCCCCAGGTCCGCAAAGCCGCGGCCCTCATCGACACGGGTGAAATATTCCCCTTGGCTCAGCCGCTTTCCCGTCTGACGCTCGTCCCGGAACACCGGAACCCTCTTATGCACCTCATGAATAGAGATGGTGCGGATTATGCCGCTGGTGCAAAGCGCCCTGGAGGTTTTCAGTTTGCAGAAGACACGATTGTCAGTCCGTTGCACATCGGTACACATCTGGATGCGCTGTGTCATGCTTGGTACGATGACCAACTTTACAATGGCCACCCAAGCGCAGACATTCGCTCCACGACCGGTGCGGCTAGGTGCGGGATCGATAAGTTGGGGCCAATCGTCTCTCGCGGCGTTCTTTTCGACATCGTTCGACTAAGAGATCGCCCGCTGGAGAAGGGCGAAGCCGTTACCGCCGCGGATCTTATGGCCGCCGCCGACGGATGGACAATTCAAGCCGGCGATGTTGCACTGATCCGAACGGGATGGCAGGAAAACGACGGGCACACGGCAAGCTCCTTTTATGCCGGCGAACCAGGCTTAGATGTCAACGCCGGTCTCTGGTTGGCCGAGCAGGACGTTGCCGTTGTTGGTGCGGATAATTTCGCCATTGAGGTACTTCCAAACCCGGAAGGCAAAGTGTTTCCCGTTCATCAGCGACTTATTCGAGACTTTGGCGTTTCGCTCCTTGAAGGAATGGTCCTTGGGCGGCTCGCAGCAGCTGTCGCCAAATCTAGTCACGGTCCATTTTTCTTTGCGGCGGCACCGCTGCCCATCGTGGGCGGAACGGGCAGTCCACTGACGCCCTTCGCCATTTTATGAGAACATTGGCACTTGCGAATATTGGCTTTGTTGGCCAAAACCTTTCGCGTCCCGAGTGCGTGTTGGCGTGTCAGTCCGGCATGCTCTATTTGTCCGACGGACGAGGTGGCGTTACCGGCATCGCTCCGACTGGCGAGCAGTCCTTTCTAGGCGCCGCACCTATAGTACCAAATGGGATCGCACTGCTGCGTGACGGTTCTTTCGCAGTTGCCAATTTGTTGGAAGACAATGGCGGCGTATGGCTGCGACGACGCGATGGGGTGTTCGAGCCGTGGATAACGGAGATCGACGGCAGAACTTTAGGCAGCGTAAATTTTGTTTGGCTCGATCATGAGGAACGATTGTGGATTTGCGTCAGCTCGCGAACGAAGTTTACTGGTACATATGATCGCCACAGTTCGGACGGATACATTGCCATCCACGATGGGCGCGGAAGCAGGATCGTTGCGGAAGGGCTCACATGGACCAACGAGTGTCGGCTCGATCCACAGAGAAACGTTCTTGTTGTTAATGAGACCTTCGGCCGACGATTGACACGCTTTCATGTGCGGCAGAACGGTGACTTGTATGAACGGCACACGCTCGCCGAATTCGGCAAAGGTGACTTCCCTGATGGCATGGCCATTGACGAAGAGGGAGGCGTTTGGATTGCAAGCATTGTATCCAACAGAATTATTCGCGTCGAAATTGATGGCACACAGCGACTAGTTTTGGAGGATCCATCTCCCGAATCGTCTCAGATCGAAGATTTGTATTTGGCGGACCAACTGACACGCACAAGAGTAACGGCGGCGCGCGGTTCAATTCTATCAAACGTCAGTAGCATTGCTTTCGGAGGGCCGAATTTGAAGCAGGTATTTCTTGGCAGTCTTGGCGGAAATGCGATTGCTACCTTCAATTCCTCAGTGGCTGGCATCCCTCCCGTTCACTGGACGTGGTAATGGCCTATCTGCCAGACATACTGCGCGGAGTTCGCATCTTGGACCTCTCGCAATACATTCCGGGGCCGCTTGCCACCCTCGTGCTAGCAGACATGGGCGCAGAAGTCCTTAAGATCGAACCGCCGGGTGGCGATCAGATGAGAGCACTTGGCCCTAAGACGGCCGAAGGGGAGCCAATATATTTCGCGGCGCTCAATGCGGGCAAAGTCAGCATGAGCGTCGATCTAAAATCCGCCAATGGAAAGGGACAATTTCTTCAACTTGTCCGAACGGCCGATGTTCTGGTGGAGTCGTTTCGTCCCGGTGTCATGGAGCGATTGGGATTGGATTTTGATACGCTCAGGACGCTAAATCCCGGACTAGTCTACTGCTCGATATCAGGCTACGGCTCTGGGGGGGCGATGGCTCACACCGCTGGTCACGACGCGCAATATCTTGCTCTTGCTGGCGTCCTGTATCGCAACGGAATGGGCAGCGGACCACAATTCTTCGATCCACCAGTTGCTGATGGCGTTGGGTCGCTGTGGGCCGCGCTTGCAATTTTGGGGGCGATCCATGCTCGAACGCGCGATGGCAAAGGGTGTCATCTCGATATCGCCCTCGCTGATGCGATCATGCCATTGCAAGGGATCGCTGTGGCCGCACTATCGCACGAAGCCTCATCGCCCCAACCAGGGTCTACCTATCTGAACGGCGGCGCTGCCTATTACAATGTGTATGCAACATCCGATGGCCGCCACGTCGCCCTAGGAGCTGTTGAACTGAAGTTCTGGAACGCATTCTGTTTAGCTGCAGGGCGGCTCGATTGGGTATCCCGACACAGCGACACTATTCCCCAAAATGCTCTGAAGAATGAAATCTCGCGATACTTTGTCGGACTGACTCTCGACCAGGCAACCACGCTTTTTGGAAGCGCCGACTGCTGTTTTTCGCCTATTCTCGATCTTCGTGAAGCTTGCGATTCTCCTTATCATTCTGAGCGTGGAATTTTGGTTCGCGCTGAGGATGGAACAATCCAGACTTTGACTCCGGCGCTATTCAACAACGAGAGACTTTCGCCGCGACCGCCGTTGCGCAAGACTTCAATCAATGACTTTCTGTCGGCGCCGTGGAAGAAGTAAACTGCGCTTGTTAGCGTGTCCGTCTTCGCGCGCGTCCGATTCGTTGACATCATGTTCCATCGCACAGGAACGAGTGAAGATTGCAAAGTCTCCGCGCTTCCCACCAAAAAACAGCTTGGCTGAAAGACAATCTCTCGCGCCTGAATGATCCTTTGTGCCAACTCTTCGTCACAAAATTTGCCGCCGTCTCTACGGATTGTTTGGCCTAGCCGTCCGTCACGCTCTAGACACGTGTAACTCGCACTACGTCAGTCTTTCGGGCGCGCTTCGCCTATCCCGTTCGTATGTGATCCGCCGAATCTTTCAACGCCAATATCTGACAAATGCCTGTCTCTCGCCCTCTGCTGTCCGCTGCAAAGCTCTGGACACTAGTGATTCGAGGGGTTGTCGAACCGCAATATCGGCTTGACCGTGACTCCGCTGACAGAGTCCTTCACTGCTTGGTTGATGTCGCGGAACTCGTAAAACCTTATTAGTCGATCCAAGGGGAATTTCCCTTGTTGGAAAAGATGCGCGAGCTTTGGTATTAGAATTTCTGGCGTCGCATCGCCTTCTAACACGCCCGTCAGGGTGCGCCTCGACATATGCTGCAACTCGAGCTTGATTGTGGCTCCCTTCGATATTGAGCCGATCAAAGCGCAGGTGCCGTGTATAGCAAGACTACTGATCGCTGCCTCGATCACGTGAAGAACCCCAGTGGTATCAATTGCATAGTCTAAATCGGCCGCGCCGACGAGACGTGAGAAAGACACCGCGTCCGATGAGTTAATGACTTCAGTTGCGCCTAGATCGCGAGCCAGCTGCAACCGTTCCGCAACCAGATCAACCGCAATAATGCGGCTGCATTCCATCAATTTCGCGGCCATTATAGCTGACAGGCCTACCGCGCCCGCGCCAAAGACCGCAACTGTGGCGCCCTTCGGGGGCGCGAGGACATTGAATACAGTCCCAGCGCCGGTCTGAATACCGCAGCCCAATGGCCCAAGATATTGTAGCGGTAATGTTTTCCCTACCGTCACCACATTTCTACGATTGGCGAGCACATGCGAAGCAAAAGAGGATTGCGAGAAGAAGGAACCATGAAGATCGGCACCGTTGCATTTAAGTGTGCAGCTTCCGTCGGGGCGCCGCCCCGAAAAATTCAAAGCAGGCAGAGACAAGCAGTACGCCTGATGCCCCGTACAGCAGTTTCGGCAAGTGCCGCAACTATTAAACGTAAGCACCACGTGATCGCCTTGACGAAGGTCGCTAATACCACTTCCCACCTTCTCGACAATTCCCGCACCTTCGTGACCGAGCACAGCCGGCAGGGGATACGGATGCCGTTGGTTCATAATATGCAGGTCGGATTGACACATTCCGGTCGCGACAATTCGAACTAATACCTCATCAGGCCTTGGATCATCCACCTCAATCTGACATTCCTCGAACGGTCCACCCTTCTGACGGACAACCATCGCAGTGGCGAGCATGTTTTTCCTTTTTGTATTCTCGAGATCAAGTTGAGTGATTCAAAACACGACTGTTCTCAGCGGCCGCCGATGGACTGCCACACCACATGCAAATCAAAATTCTATTTCCCTAGGCACCAGTCGCACATTCAGGTGCCGCAAGCCGCGGAATGTTAGTGGGCTATCCCATTCCACCTGTTCGTCCAGAACTTCCAGGTGCTCGACCCGGTTTGCAAACCTCTTGAAGAATTCACCGAGCTGCATGCGGGCCACATAGTGACCAATGCACAAATGAATTCCCGGCGCAAATGTCAGGTTAGGGTTCTGCGAACGGCCGAAGTCCAATGTGTCCGGACTAGTGAACACGGTCGGATCGCGATTGGCGGCCGCTATCGCCAACCAAACCGACTGTCCCTTCTTGAAGTGCTTGCCCCGCCATTCAAAATCGCGAGCAACGACGCGGAATTGAGTGGCCGACATTGCGATATATCGCATCAACTCCATCATGATATTATCAATGGCGTCGTTGTTAGAGCGAATATATTCAATCACGTCCGGTTTTCTTGCTAAGCACTCCGCGGCCAAGGTGATCGTATTGGCGGTTGTGTCATGTCCAGCAATAATTGTGAGCATGCATGTTGCAATGATATCGGCATCTGTCAGTTGTTGGCCACCATCTTCTGCAACAACAAGCTCAGAAATAAAGTCACCAACCGGGTTCTTGCGCCGCTTGTCGATTTCGGCCTGAAAAACTTGACGCATCTCCCCGAACGCTTCCTCGGCGCGAAGTACATGATCTGCCGTAGCTCCTCCAGCTCCAAATCCGCGCGTGACGGAGATGCCCCAAGCCCTAACTTTCGGATAGTAGTCATCAGAAAGGCCCATCATCCTCAGTATGACGCGAGCCGGTATCTGCATAGCTACTTCACCAACAAACTCGACGACGCGCTTTTTGAGTGCTGTGCTCAAAGTTTGATCAATAATCTCGCATGCTTGCGGCCTAAAACTCTCAGCGATGTTTCGACTAAACGCCTTCATCATCAGTTTACGCAAACGCTGTTGTTCTGGCGGATCGATGTTGATCAAAAACTTCGGAAACAATTCCATAATGTTTGGAATTTTCTCGCACTCCGACTCTGGAAAATACGAAAATAGTCTAGGAAATCGATTCACGGAGAATGGAATATCACGTTTGAACCCCTCCGAAACTTCCGCGTGCCCGGTGATAATCCAGGTTTTCTGTGCCTCACTCCAATATACAGGATCGTGCACGCGCAATGCGCTCAGTTGCTCGATGAGCTGATTGCCGAGAGCGCTTACTCGAAATAGATCGACGTCCGGTTTATTGGGTTGGTTCGCATCAATTTTTGTATTCTCTGACGAAATTCCCATTTTCGATCCTTGCAATAAAAGTTCACATCGATTCGCCCGCGGGAGACCTAACGGAGGGTGATACGCCAGCACGCGCTAGAAGCACTTGCGAAGTCATGAAGAGGTTCGCCCGCAGGAGGTTCGAATTTTGTGCAGTGAGAGACCGATCACACAACACCACTACGGAATGGTAACGGTTGCGCACTAGAACTGGGAAATACAATTACTAGCTGAACTCATAGCGCGCGCGTATGAGTTTCTTGGTTGTGCCAACGTTGATCGGTTATATGCTCAACTCATGACCACAATAGGGAATATTGTTGGTCTTTAGCGCCTCTTGACGGTACCTATGGCTCTGCACCTTAGCCTATCGCCGGTAGTACTTTGGAGGTCCAATGACGATACGCGCACTTGGCTATGTCGGAATTTCAACGTCTCAATTGGATGATTGGGCGACGTACGCAACAAAACTTTTGGGACTGCAAGTCTCTCGTGAGTCGAAAATTTCTCTTTCGCTGCGAGCGGACAAGTGGACACAGCGGCTCTTCATCGAGGCCGACGGCGGGAGCTCAATTAGTGTAATAGGTTGGGAAGTTGAAGATGCTAAATCCTTGGAAGATCTCGCCAAGAAATTGGATTCCGTCAATCATCCTTATGCGCGCGGAACACGTGCTTTGGCCGAACAGCGATACGTGAAGGATCTGATTGTACTTCACGATCCCGGCGGAAATCGCTTGGAAATCTTTTGGGGTGCATTGAATACGGCCGAGCCCTTTCGCTCGGGTCGTGCGATATCGGGCTTTCGGACCGGACCTACCGGTCTCGGGCACGTCGTTATGCAATCAACCAAGGCATTCGAAGTCATTCCTTTCTATCGCGACGTGCTGGGCTTCGGGGTGACGGACTTTTACGACGAACCGGTGCAGGCCGCTTTTTTTCATGTCAACGTGGGACATTCGGCCGTCCGCCACCATAGTTTTGCAGTGGCGGGTGGAGAACGAGATGCCACACATCATCTGTTGCTTGAAATGTTGAGTCTTGACGATGTTGGACAAGGATTAGACCTCGCCCTACTCGAAGAAGGCCGATTGGCGGCTACTCTAGGAAGGCACACCGGTTGTTACACTACGTCGTTCTATACCAAGACTCCTTCAGGCTTTCTGATCGAAACCGGTTGGGGTCATCGACTTATCGATTCAAGAAAATGGAAAGCCGTTGAACGTCTGACTGGGCCGAGTCTATGGGGACACAAATACTATTTTATGCCTCCTGAAGCGCGGGCGAGGACCGAAAAGAAAACACTTGAAAATGTTGCAAATGGCGAACGGCGCCCCGTGCAAGTCATCGTAGGAAATTACGAGGTGATGTCGGAATAGTGCATTTTCACACTCACAATCTGAATATTGGCCATCGCACTCGCATCGCGTCGGTACGCCCAATTTCAGCGAAGTGCTAGCAACGCCGCGCGTTCAGATCTCGGCGAATACGGATTTCGTCTGTAGATAGGCTTCGATACCCTCCAAGCCGTTTTCGCGACCGGTACCAGACTGCTTGTATCCCCCAAACGGCATCGAATAGTCGATTGTCTTTTGACAATTCAACCAAATATTGCCGGCTCGAAGGTGGCGCGCAACACGGTGAGCGCGTCCTATATCACGCGTCCATATCGCAGCAGCAAGACCATACTCGGTATCATTGGCCAAGCTGACAGCTTGATCGACATCCTCGAAGGGCATGACGCAAGCGATTGGGCCAAATACCTCCTGACGTAGAACGGCGGAATCAGGAGATGGATTCACAATTGTTGTCGGTTCAAAGAAAAAGCCGCGATCACCGTAACGATGCCCTCCAAAAATCTGTCCCGCACCCTCTGCGCGCGCGGTCGCCGCAAATGCAGAGACGCGCTCGAGTTGTTTTTTCGAAATGAGTGGCCCCATCTGCGTATCCGCATTGAAACCATCCCCAATCTTGATCGCCGCTGACACCTTTACGAATTTCTCTACGAAACTATCATAGATCCTGCGGTCGACGTATATGCGTGAACCCGCGAAGCACACCTGCCCAGCATTGCCGAATATCCCTTCAGTTGCTCCCGCCACGGCCCTATCAAGATCTGCGTCATCACAGATTATGACTGGCGACTTTCCTCCCAATTCAAGTGTAACTTTCTTTATGGTGCTAGCCGCCGCACGTAAAATTGAATGACCCACTTCAGTTGAACCTGTGAAGGCGATCTTCGCGACTTTCTGATGACTAACCAAGACGGCCCCTGTTTCGCCGGGCCCTGTAACGATATTGAACACGCCCGCCGGCACTCCAGCTTCAGCAAGTATCGGTCCAAGTCTTAACGCACTGATGGGCGTTTCTTCAGCTGGCTTAAGAACGATACTACATCCGGCTGCGAGCGCGACCGCCACCTTTTGGCATGAAAACATGAAGGGCGCGTTCCACGGAACTATCAGGGCAGCTACGCCGAGCGGCTCACGCCGGGTATAGGCATGATAGATACGATCTCCGATCGAAACATCCGATGTAATGCCATGCAATTTCGTGATCCAGCCGCCGAAGTAGCGAAAGGCATCGGCTGCGCGACCGACGACCGCCTTTGCCACGCCGAAGGTCATGCCATTATTCAGCGTTTCCAGCCGCGCTAGATCATCTATGCGCGTATCGATTAAATCGGCTATTCGAAACATTATCTGGGTACGTCGGGAAGCCGGAATATCGAGCCAAGCTCGGGAGTCAAATGTACGCTGCGCTGCCTGAACCGCTAGGTCGACGTCCATTTCACCCGCTGCCGTGATTTCGGCCAGGGTCGCGCCAGTCGAAGGATTAAGAGCTTCAGATTTCTTCATGGATGCAGGTACGATCTCGTGACCATCTATCCACATTGAAAGCAGGCCGACATCACGCGCATGCGCGTTTGAGACACTTGGCGTTGATAGTGGCACGATGAACGCCCCTACGATCCGGAGATTTCTTACGTCACCTGTATCTATCAGCTTGCGCACATTCAACCGTTGGGAGATGGACACCGTCAGATATAAGAAACGCGTATATATATGCCAAGGTTAGTTATTTGACGACTTCTTGAGCGGCGAGTAACGAATTGCTGTGGTTGCGGACCGAGAGAGCGCGGCAAAAAAACGTTTCACCTACAAACGAGATTTTACAGTGCGTTAGGCTTGTCTGCGAGCCATTTTGGATTGCGTCGTTCAAACCGGACTCACTTCTCTCGGGCGACCACTCGAGCAAGGAATGAAGGCGACGATATTCACATGGGAGCACACCGATGTTGAGCCATGAGCAAAATGAGACGCTAGTAAGAGTGGGACCAAAAACCGAAATGGGAAAACTGCTCCGGCGGTTCTGGACGCCTGCTTTACTTTCATCGGAAATCCTTGAGCGTGATTGTCCGCCAGTTCGAGTGACTCTACTTGGAGAAAACCTAATCGCCTTTAGGGATAGCCAGGGAAAGATCGGGTTGCTCGACGCTTATTGTCCCCACCGTCGGGCAAATCTGTTCTGGGCCCGTAATGAGGACTGTGGGATTCGTTGTGCTTATCACGGTTGGAAATTTGATGTCGGCGGAAATTGTGTCGATCTTCCCAACGTACCTATTGGTGACACCATCAAGCAAAATATTAAAACGGTCTCCTATCCTACTGTGGAACGCAGCGGGATCGTTTGGTGCTATATGGGGCCTTCGGAATTGATGCCCAAACCGCCCTGCGCTGAGCTTTTCGATCTACCGGAAAGTCATCGTTACGTTGAAAAGGTCGTGCTTCCGACCAATTGGGTTCAATCGATGGAAGGCGACATCGATTCCAGCCACATCGGCTTTCTGCATCGGCGGTTTGACGGCGAACTTCTGGGACCAGGCCAAATCTCATCGGTTATGTTCCAAGACATGGCACCGAGGTGGATAGTGAAAGCGACGGATCACGGACTGACCTTGGCTGCGCGCCGAGATGCTGGCCCCGATGAATATTTGTGGCGCGTGAATCAGTGGCTGATGCCTTACACAACTCTCGTAGCAGCTCCGCACAACGCCGCATTTATTTCGAATATCCGTGTTCCGATGGACGACGAAAATTCCATGCACCTTCGCTTCTACTCGCGATACGACAAACCACTGACGGAGGAAGACCGTGCTCTGGTTGCAGACAAAGTTCTGTTCCCAGAAATGATCCCCGGCACGTTTGACACCATCGCGAACAAGGCAAATGATTATTTGATTGATCGCGAGCTGCAGAGGAAGCACAACTTCACAGGTATCAAGTCGATTCCGGTGCAGGACTACGCCGTCACCTCGGACCAAGGTGGCGGACGAATTGCCGACCGCAGCAAGGAGCATCTTACAGTCTCCGATACGGCCATAGTTCTGATGCGCAAGAAGCTGCTTGAGGCAGCAAATGCATTGACAGGGGGGAGCGAGCCGACTGAGGCACAACGCGCGGACGCTTACCGGGTACGTTCGGTCGAAGTGAAATTGCCGCGCAACGTCAACGTAATCGAGGAAATGGCGCGATTTACTCAAATGAACCGCTGAATTGCGGATTACCGGGTTCTTGAATAATGGTCAATTCCTGTTGGACTTGGGTCTTCTCTCGCTTGTGGTCGGTTGTTAAATCAAGCTAGCAAAGTTCTCGCGGATTGCGCTGATGATGGCGAATGTCGTGGAAAAGTAGCTCGTTTCGAACCTGGACGTCTCAGCTATACATGTCCAAGTTATGGATCAAAGATCGCTAGCACACCGGCGTGCTTGGAGATCTCGGGCGAGGCATTCAGCGTGGCACCCGCAGTTTGGCACTGCACCTCGATGATAGTGCACAATACCAAAAACGCACTAATCGCTCCTGGCCGATTGATGGCCGGCGCTTCTGGGTCTTCGTCCACACCGATCTGCTTGGCAGTTTCGATGAACCGTGCTCGTTGGTTCGGGGCGTCTTGCTTGGACTTAGTCCGCTTTCTGGCCATCTCGCTGTCTCCAACGCAGTCCCTTCTTCTCATCCGATGCCTTGGGAAGAAGGCCGCTCAGCCGCGAAAATCCCTTCTCCGCAGCCGCGATTGCTTTCTTGTCGCCAGTCCGCCGTGGCTCTCTGAACACAGGGAGCATGTTGGAACTGACTATGGGAGTGCCGATCCGAGCTTTGGAACGTCCAGCCGTTGACCGCGTTACCCATCCACAGCATGCAGGCAATTCTTGATACCCTGCTGTCGCGTGTCACGCGCGGCGCAACCGCTATTGGTGATCATCATGAGACGTCTCATAGCACTTTCACTCGGGCTAGCTTTCCTGGCTGGTTACAGCGCCTTCGCTAGCGAGGTTCCGACTAGCTACATGGTGTTCTTTGCAAAGAGCAGCAGCCAACTTTCGCCTGGCGCGCGGGCAATTGTCGATCAAGCGGCTCTCGCGGTTCGCGGTATGCACCCCGTCCGCGTGATAGTCGCCGCAGGAACTGCAATGGACGACAATCTCAAATTGGCCGACCCACGATTGCGCGAGGTGCGGCAAGCTCTCATTGCCGACGGGGTCGCCGACCGCTTGATATTTGTTTCCGCGATTGCCCAAGCTAGTCTCATCGTAGGGGACACTGGCGATCAACGTGTCGAAATCACACTTGTGGCCAAGACCGCGTCGTAGCAGCAGATGCGCTAAGCAGCGAGTGCGGGACAGTTCAAGACCGCGTCTGAACTTCTTGGCATTGACGGAATTGAGCGCGCCTGCGCGCACCGACGGGTCGTGGTCGAGGGCGGACGATACCTTTGAGGTGGACCGTACTGGGCGCGCGGGTCGGAATGGTAGCCCTGAGGCGGCGTAGTGTAAGCGCAACGAGGCGGGTAGTTGTGGGGCTCACCTCCATTGTATTCTGGTGGTGGACCGCAATATTGTGGTGGCACGTAAGCTGCTCTCAAGCGGCGAAAGTTGGGGCTACTGAGTTAGATAAACAGCACCCATTTTGACACCTGACCTATCTGGGAACGAATTCTTCGCGCATTCGTTTTCAACTCGAGGGGAGAAGTGACCAAGGAGGTCGCAATGTCTGAATTTCGCAAACTGCTTGCACGCGCCGCGTTTGCCGCGGTTGTCGCTGGAAGCGTTTTGACCGCGACCGCGGCGCCTGCTTCGGCGTATGTGGTGTGCAGCAGACATCACTGCTGGCACCAGCGTCATCACTACTCATATTATGGCAGCTACAACAATTCGTACTATCGCGGCGGATATGGTCCGGGCTATTATGGTCCGGACTACTACGGCCCTGGGTACTATGGCCCAGACTATTACGGTCCTGGTTATTACGGTCCTGGTTATTACGGTCCGGGCATCTCACTAGGTTTTGGCTTCGGCGGCGGTGGTCACCGACATCACTAGGACAGGCTCCGGTCTGCTCTTCCTTTTGTTCCGACTGCAAAACAGAAATGATCGTTGCTGCGGCAGGTCAGGGCTTTGAGGCCGACCGCGCGTTTCGGCAGCCTGTGATGAGGCCATTTCACAAAGGGCTACATTGGGGCGGTGACAAGAGGAGAGCGAATTGAAAACAAAACCAACTGCGGCTGCTGACCAACGGCGCGGCAAGTCCAAAGCCAATCATGACCGCGCCGAACGAGAGACGCAGGAAGAACGCATGCAGCAAGAACAAGGCCGCGATACCAAGCCTGGCGGCATCAACAAGGACAAGTCGCGGCAGCCGGGCACTCGCTGAGGTGCGAACACGACGAGCCGAACGAACCAGTAGAAATGGCTGGGGGATTCTGGCATTTTGGGTTCAAGAAGGACTCGAATGACCATGATGGGTGATCAGTCGAGTGAAGGCCCGGCGGGTAACTAGAGCGGCGCAGTTGGCCCGACGAACGGGTCGGTGTATGGGAGCGAGTCCGTAAGCTGAGAAATATTAAGTCATGATCAAGGAAGAGGATGTTCTAGCCGCGCTGGACAAACCCGATGCGATTTATTCGTTGCAGCAGCGGCTCGATCCCAGCAACAAGAGCACGGACGCCTTGCAAGAACTGCTGATGCGCATGCGAACAGCGGGAACTGTGAAGTTCGACATCAAGACTGGAAAGTGGCACAAAGCCTGACATCAGACTCTGAGCGATCTTGAATTAGAGCGCTACGCCGCCTAGTGGCATTTGCGACGGCGGGGGATTTGGGTTCGACTAGCTTGCGAGCTTCAACGAAACTGGAATCGAGGAAATACGGCATCAAAATTTGCCGAAATCCTGTTTGCCTTGGAAGAACACTAACAGATTATCTCGAGGCCGATTCAAGTGGTGGGAGTTCGGATATGAAACACTTTCGCAGCGTCGCAATATTCGTGGCTTCAGCGTTCGTAATCGCTGCGCCGTTCGCTCAGGCATTCGCTGCGAGCCCGCAAATGGAGCTGGACGGGTACAAAGCTGCCGAGCGAATTGCGGCTCAACACATTGCGAAATTCGACACGCTCGATTTTGACGTTTTCACAAATCAGAAGTGGGATCGGCTCAAGGAAAGTCACTCAGCAGACATCATCGTCCACTGGCCTGATGGTCATCAGACCAAAGGAATTGAGAGGCACATTGCGGACTTGAAGGCGATGTTCGTCTATGCACCGGACACGCGCATTCAGGAACATCCGGTAAAAATAGCCTCCGGTGAGTGGACGAGCGTCATCGGTGTCATGCAAGGCACTTTTACGAAGCCAATGCCGCTACCAGGTGGAAGGTCCATCGCGCCTACAGGCAAGTCCTTTAAGCTCATCATGTGCACGGTCGGTCACTGGAAGAACGGCGTGATGGATCAGGAATATCTGTTCTGGGACAATGCGTCTTACATGCAGCAACTCGGTATCGGGAAGTAGCTGAAGGCAGACTACATGGCGAAGCCGCTACCTGCACTTTTTCTTGGTCACGGCAATCCGATGAATGCCGTGAGCCAGAACGGCTACACCGAAGCATGGCGGCGAATTGGTGCAGAACTACCAAAACCGAAATCCATTCTCGCGATCTCGGCGCATTGGTATGTTCCCTACACGGGCGTCACCATCAATGCCGCGCCGCGAACCATTCACGATTTTGGCGGGTTTCCGCCCGAACTGTATCAGGTGCGATATCCTGCACCCGGCGACCCGCAACTGGCTCGCCGGGTGCAAACGTTATTGCTTCCCATGGATGTAAGTCTCGACGACTCGTGGGGGCTCGATCATGGAACGTGGTCTGTCCTTTGTCATGTCTATCCCCATGCAGATGTGCCCGTCATTCAACTCAGCATCGACGAAACGAAGCCCGCACCCTTTCATCACGAGATCGGGCGCAAGCTCGCCCCGCTCAGAGACGAAGGCGTCTTGATCATGGGAAGCGGCAACCTGGTCCACAATCTTCATGCCTATGCCTGGGGGCGGCACATGCCACAGCCTTACGAGTGGGCGAGCCGGTTTGAAGCAAAGGCCAGAGGCTTGATGCTCGCCAATGATTGTGAACCGCTCATTCGCTACGAAACACTTGGCCCCGACGCCGCCCTCTGCGTTCCGACACCGGAACACTATCTCCCGCTGCTTTATGTTCTTGGCACCAGGCGCGATGGCGAAGCCATCACTTTCCCCGTCGAAGGCGTGGACGGAGGTTCGATTTCGATGTTGGCGGTTCAAATTGGATGAAGCGCGAGCATTAAAAAAAAGCGCCAACTAGCGTACCGCTGCAAGAAGTGAGGCAGCGTGATTTGTGCGATGATCAAACCCAACCCGAGGACCAGCTTGTGAAGCTTTACTATTCCCAGAATCTCAATCCACGAGTGGCAGTCGCCGTCGCCCGGCACTTGAAATCGCCGGTCGAATACGTGCTGTCCAGCCCGCGCAACCCGGCAAATATAGAGACTTTTCGACCCATCAATCCCAATGCGCTTGTGCCCATCCTCGTGGAACAACAGCGCACTCTATGGGAGACCGACGCCATCGCGTGCAGGCTGTCGGCAATCGCCGGGTCTGACTTTTGGCGCACCGACGATGAGTTGCCTGAGATGATCAAGTGGATCAGTTGGAGCGCCTACCACCTCAACCGTGCTGCGGGTGAGCTCTACTTCGACAAAATTGTCCGTCCAAAGATTGGTATTCCAGCGACAGCGCCTGCGATTTTGGAAGAAGCGATGCGCGACTTTCGTACTCACGCTGGTACGCTCGACCAGCAGCTCGAAGGCAAGACGTGGCTCGTCGGCGAAGATCTGTCCTATGCCGACTTCCGAGTTGCGACATCGCTGCCGTTCGCAGAGGGCGCGGGACTGCCGTTGGTAGAGTTTCCAAACGTCAAACGATGGCACGACCAACTGTGGCAGATGAAAGCGTGGCGAACGCCGTTTGATGGTTTGAATTGAGCCGCCGGC
>Ga0207099_1074_pt1 | contig 20895 bp, 22 predicted proteins | sample Alteio_BWMinHeat_85_FD_153521 | JGI IMG/M metagenome (GOLD analysis project Ga0207099, IMG submission 153521) | Enriched cells from forest soil in Barre Woods Harvard Forest LTER site, Petersham, Massachusetts, United States -... | ecosystem: Environmental > Terrestrial > Soil > Temperate forest >... | reverse complement strand
ACCCATGCCTTGATGCTTTGCGCCGATGCCTGCTCCAGCGTCAATTCACCTTTATCGACCAGATAGCGGCCGATTGATTTATACGGGTATCCATTTTGATCGGCGTAGGCGACCCGCACGGTTTCCTTGGTGTCGGCCAATTGCACCCGTCCGCTACCTTGCACTTGCAGGAAGAACGCCTCGATTGAATCGTCGACCCAGAGCAACTCCTTGCCACTTAACGCATTGCTTTGCGTTAATTCGGCACGCGAAGGATAAGGCACAACCTTATTTCCAACCAATTTTCCGCGCAGGCGCATGCCTTTCAGATCCGGATAGACACTGGCCAGATCGATGGTCAACAAATCGTCGGGAGTGCGATACAGCGCTGTCTGATATGGGCCGCCGCGCTTGCGGGCACCGTGCAATAGCGGTTCGTAATAGCCGGTGACCAGACCTTGTTCACTGCCATCTGGATTGAAGACTTGATAGGGCTGGAAAAACGCTTCAAAGAAATTGCGGATCGCCTTGCCGTCATGCGCATTGACGTCTTGCGCGATGGTACACGGCTCTTTCCATTCGGCTTTCTTGCTCAGGACAACACACGATGCCATGAACGGCGGCCACGCCTCGCGTAGATCGTCTTGCCCCCAACCAGGCATGACAGAAAACGTGCTGGGGCGCAGAATTTCAGTAGGCGTCGAGGGAGTTGGCGTCGTGGGCGGCGTAATTGGTATGACGGCAACAGGTGGCTTTTCTGGTGTCGAGGTAACACAGGCCGAGAGGGAGATTGCAACAAAAACAGCAGATGCGAGTAGACTTGCGCGTATCAGTGACATTGGGGACAGCAACTTATGTGGGTTATTTTTGTAGAGGCCGCAGCGGCCATGTTCGTATTTGTGTTCATCGTCTGGTGGACCATGTTTTCCGGCAAAGATTCAATTCCGCCACCGGAAAAACCCGTGACCAAGCAAGATGAAACAAATAGTTAAGTTGGCCTATTAGTGCAAAGTGCGAGGCAGCGACAAGACGAACTCTTCTATCTTGACGTCAAACTGCTTGCCGTCTTCGGCGACGCAAAAATATTCGCCCGACATCGATCCTTGCGGTGTGGCAAGCGCAGTACCGCTGGTGTATTCAAACTGTTCGCCCGGTTGCAATAGAGGTTGATGACCGACGACGCCCAAGCCGCGCACTTCTTCGACCCGATTATTGCCGTCCGTAATGACCCAATGACGAGAAATCAGTTGCGCAGTGACGTGACCGGTGTTTTTGATCGTAATCGCATAAGCAAACACATAGTTGGCGCGATCGGGATCGGACTGCTCCGGCAGATATTGGGTTCTGACTGTCACGGTAAATTCATAATCGGCCATCTGGCATTCCATCCCATCGTTAATTTAAGCACGTCATTGCACACGAAATTTCGACATGATGCAAGATATTAGCGTGTTGGCAACGCAGATTACAGGTGTGTTGCACGATATTTCGCGAAATTGCCGCATGGATCAATGTTATCTACGGGCATGCGACGCGGTAAAATAGCGCTTTCGCAAAAAAGAATGCCTGCCATGCCAACCTATCAAATCGCTCCGAGTATCTTGTCCGCTGATTTCGCCCGCCTTGGCGAGGAAGTCCGCAATGTCGTGGCCGCCGGTGCCGACATCATTCACTTTGACGTGATGGACAACCATTATGTTCCCAATTTGACAATTGGGCCGCTGGTCTGTGAAGCGATCCGCCCGCATGTGCAAGTGCCGATTGACGTGCATTTGATGGTCAAACCGGTCGACCGCATCATTCCCGATTTTGCCAAGGCTGGCGCCAACATCATCAGCTTTCATCCGGAAGGCTCGGAACACATCGACCGCAGTCTGCAATTGATTCGCGATCATGGCTGCAAGGCGGGCCTGGTATTTAATCCCGCCACGCCGTTAAGTTACCTGGAACACGTGATGGATAAACTCGACCTGATCTTGATCATGTCGGTCAACCCCGGTTTCGGCGGTCAGTCGTTTATTCCAGAGGCATTGAAAAAGATTGCGCAAGTGCGCAAGATGATCGACGAATCGGGCCGCGATATCTTGTTGGAAGTCGATGGCGGCATCAAGGTCGACAATATCGCGGCGGCAGCCAAAGCCGGTGCCGATACCTTTGTTGCCGGTTCTGCAATCTTCGGTAAATCTGATTACAAGAGCGTGATTGACGCGATGCGCGTGGAACTCGCCAAGGCATGACGCGAACGTTTGGCGGTATTCGTGCTGTCATCATCGACTTGGACGGCACGATGCTGGACACCGCGCATGACTTTCGCGTGGCGGTCAATCGCATGCGCGACGAACTCGGATTGGCGCACTTGACGCTCGCTACCATCATCAGTTTTGTTGGCAAAGGCACGGAAAACCTGATCCGCCGAGTGCTGGCGGTCGATTACGCGCCTGAAGCCGCGGCGCTGCACTACGATGCCGCTTTGGCGTCCTACCAAAGCCATTACCTCAGTATCAATGGCGACCATACCGAACACTATCCGGATGTGCGTGAAGGCTTGCAGGCGTTGAAAGACAAAGGTTTGCGGCTGGCATGCGTCACCAATAAACCCATCGCCTTTGCCGAACCGCTGCTGGAAAAGACCGGTTTACGTGATTTTTTCGACATCGTGTACGGCGGCGACTCGCTGCCCAAGAAAAAACCTGATCCGGCACCGCTGTTGCAAGTTTGCGCAGATTTTAATTTGACGCCATCGCAAGTATTGGCCATCGGCGACTCCGCCAACGATGCACAAGCCGCGCGCGCTGCCGGCTGCCCCGTATTAATCGTGCCTTATGGCTATAATCATGGCGAGGCTGTACAAAATATTGATTCCGATGGTATAGTTCCCACGCTGCTTGCTGCGGCAAATCTAATTTTTACAAAAAATTAAGCACAAACCAACATGTCTCTCGACAAAAAACGTTTATTCGCAACACCAGGTGCCCATGAGGCCTGGCTATGGCGACGCTGGCAATCCTGGGCTAATTAAATCCCCCAATGCTAGCTGCTGCCCGCTTTGCGCGATCAGCAACGTTTTTTGAACACCCCAAATGCTCTTGCAATGTAGTCACACGCGCTACACTACAATTACGAGCTGGAGAGAAACATGACCGAACTCGAATTCAAATCGCTGGCCGCGCAAGGCTACAACCGTATTCCCTTGATCGCGGAAGCGTTTGCCGATCTCGAAACGCCGTTGACCTTGTATTTAAAACTAGCGCAATCGCAGCGTGCCGGGAAAAACACTTTCTTGCTGGAGTCGGTAGTCGGCGGCGAACGCTTCGGCCGCTACTCCTTCATCGGCTTGCCTGCCAACACCTTGATGCGCAGCAGCGGCAACAAGATTGAGGTCGTCACAAACGACAAGGTAGTCGAAACGCACGAAGGCAATCCACTCGAATTCATCGCACAATTTCAGGCGCGCTATAAAGTCGCACTGCGCCCCGGCATGCCGCGTTTTTGCGGCGGCTTGGCTGGCTACTTCGGTTACGACACCGTGCGCCATATCGAGCATCGCTTGGCACATAGCGCGCCCAAGGATGATCTTAGCCTGCCGGATATTCAATTGCTGGTCACCGAAGAATTGGCGGTAATCGACAACCTATCCGGCAAGCTGTATTTGATCGTGTATGCCGACCCATCCCACCCGGAAGCATTCTCGCGCGCCCGACAGCGGCTAAAAGACTTGCGCATGATGTTGCGACGAACTGTCGACGCTCCTGTGACATCAGCTTCGGTCCGCACCGATACCATCCGAGACTTCCCACGCGAAGATTATCTGGCAGCGGTAAAGAAAGCCAAGGAATACATCATGGCTGGCGACTTGATGCAAGTGCAAATCGGCCAGCGCATCAAAAAACCGTATGTCGATTCCCCTCTTTCCCTGTACCGCGCATTGCGCTCATTGAACCCATCGCCGTATATGTATTTCTACAATTTCGGCGATATGCAAATTGTCGGCGCATCGCCAGAAATTTTGGTGCGCAATGAAAGCACCAGCGACGGTAACAAGAAGGTCACCATACGCCCACTCGCCGGTACACGCCCACGCGGTTCGACGCCGGAAAGTGACGCTGAATTGGCACGCGAACTCTTGGCCGACCCCAAGGAAATTGCCGAACATGTGATGTTGATCGACCTGGCACGCAATGACATCGGGCGCATCGCCCAAACCGGCAGCGTCAAGGTCACCGATAAATTTGTGGTCGAAAAATACTCGCACGTGCAACACATCGTCTCCAACGTCGAAGGCACGCTGCAATCCAACTTATCCAATCTGGATGTGTTGAAAGCCACCTTCCCGGCAGGTACGCTGTCTGGCGCGCCGAAAGTGCGGGCGATGGAATTGATCGACGAGTTGGAATTAACCAAGCGCGGCATCTACGGCGGCGCTTGCGGCTATTTGTCGTTTGGCGGCGAAATGGATTTGGCGATTGCGATCCGCACCGGCGTCATCAAAGACGGCATGCTGTATGTGCAAGCAGCTGCTGGCATCGTCGCCGATTCGGTGCCGGAAATGGAATGGCAGGAAACTGAAAACAAGGCACGTGCAGTATTGCGCGCAGCGGAACAAGTGCAAGACGGTTTGGATGGGGAGATCTAACATGTTACTAATGATCGACAACTACGACTCCTTCACCTATAACCTGGTGCAGTATTTCGGCGAACTCGGTGAAGAGGTGCGCACCTATCGCAACGATGAAATTACGCTCGATGAAATCGCGGCTTTGAAAGCGGACCGCATCGTGCTATCGCCCGGGCCTTGCACGCCGCATGAAGCTGGCGTGTGCATTCCGTTGTTGCAACGCTTCGCTGGCACATTACCTATCCTGGGTGTATGCCTCGGACATCAAAGCATCGGCGCGGCATTCGGCGGCAAAGTAGTGCGCGCCAAGGAAGTGATGCACGGCAAGACCTCGTTGATCGCCCACACCGGCGTCGGCGTATTCAAGAATTTACCTAGCCCTTTTACGGTAACGCGTTATCACTCGTTGGCAATTGAGCGCACGACGCTACCGCATTGCCTGGAAGTGACGGCCTGGACTGACGATGGCGAAATCATGGCGGTTCGACACAAGGAATTCGATTTACAGGGAGTGCAATTTCACCCTGAATCGATTCTTTCCGAACACGGCCATGCATTGCTGAAGAACTTCCTGCAGGGCTGATTGTAAGCCCGATATCCGTAGAAAGTTTATCCATTCTTCAGCCCCACCCTCATTCCAAGGAAATACCATGTCGATATCCGAACAAGAAGCACTCTTGCGCTGCGTAGAACACCGCGAAATTTTTCACGATGAAATGCTGTCCCTCTTCCGCAAAATTATGAGCGGCGAAATGTCGCCCGTTATGATTGCTGCCATTACGATGGGCTTGCGCGTGAAGAAAGAAACCATCGGCGAAATCACCGCCGCCGCACAAGTGATGCGCGAGTTTTCAACCAAGGTACCGATGGCCGACACCAGCAATTTGCTCGACATCGTCGGCACCGGCGGTGATGGCTCCAATACATTTAATATTTCGACTGCCTCGATGTTCGTAGCAGCAGCAGCCGGTGCGCGCGTGGCCAAGCATGGCGGGCGCGGCGTATCATCCGCTTCCGGCAGTGCGGATGTGCTAGAGTCTTTCGGCGCCAACATCAATTTGAAACCCGAGCAAGTCGCGCAATCGATCGCGCAAACCGGCATCGGCTTTATGTTTGCGCCAAATCACCACGCCGCAATGAAGCATGCGGCACCGGTGCGCAAAGAACTCGGCGTTAAAACTATTTTCAATATTCTGGGGCCGCTGACCAATCCGGCCGGTGCACCGAATATCTTGATGGGCGTTTTCCATGCCGATTTGGTCGGGATACAAGTGCGCGTGCTGCAACGCCTTGGCGCACAACATGCGATCGTGGTCTGGGGCCGCGACAACATGGACGAAGTATCACTCGGCGCCGGGACCCTGGTCGGTGAACTGGTCAACGGCGAAATTCGCGAATATGAAATTCATCCGGAAGATTTCGGCATGCAAATGATTGCCAGCCGTAACCTGAAAGTATCGGGCGCGGTCGAATCGAAAGAGAAAATATTGGAAGCACTCAACAATGTTCCCGGACCCGCCTGCGACATCGTCGCCTTGAATGCTGGCACCGCACTGTATGCGGCGGGGATCGCCCCATCGATCATGGAAGGTTTGACCAAAGCGCGGGCAACCATTGCATCCGGTGCAGCACTGAAAAAGCTGCAGCAATTCGTGCAAGTGACACAACAATTGGGCGAGGCATAATATGTCCGATATCTTGCGCAAAATATTGGACGTCAAAGCCGATGAAGTATCGGCTGCCAAGAAGTATCGTGACTTTGCCAGCCTCAGACGCGAAGTCGAGAGTGATAGCGACGCCCGCAATGGCTTGCGTGGTTTCGAAGCCAGCCTACGAAGCAAGGTCGGCGCCGGACGCGCCGCCGTCATCGCCGAAATCAAGAAAGCTTCGCCATCCAAGGGCGTGCTACGTGCCGATTTTCAACCCGCAGAAATCGCTGCAAGTTATGCGCAACATGGCGCGGCTTGTTTGTCGGTTTTGACCGACGTGCAATTCTTCCAGGGCGCACCGGAATACCTGCAACAGGCGCGCGCCGCCTGCGATATTCCGGTATTGCGCAAAGACTTCATGGTCGACCCGTATCAAGTCTATCAAGCGCGTTCGTGGGGAGCGGATTGCATCTTGCTGATCGTCGCCGCGCTCGACCATGGCTTGATGGCGGAAATGGAAGCCTGCGCGCACGAACTCGGCATGGGCGTGTTGGTGGAAGTACATAACGCGGAAGAATTGACCGCTGCGCTACGTCTGAAGACTGCGCTGCTTGGCATCAATAACCGCAATCTACGCACCTTTGAGACATCGCTACAAACGACGCTCGATTTATTGCCGCGTATTTCACCGGATAAATTGGTGATTACCGAGTCCGGCATCTTGACCAAGGATGACGTGCAACGCATGCGTAATGCGGATGTAAATGCGTTCCTGGTGGGCGAGGCGTTTATGCGCGCACCGGAGCCGGGCGTTGAGTTGGGGCGATTGTTTGATTGATTAAAGCAAAGCTATAAATAAATATATTAATATCGTCTCACCCGAATTGCTGCGCCCAGAAAAGTTCTCCATCGTTCCTGCTAAGGTGATGGAGCAATCTTCGCGTCATTTATTCCGCAAACCACGCCTTGCGCGCTCTTGCAGCAATCCCCGGCTTCATCTCCGCCGTCAATCCCGCCTGCCGCACGATCAATTTGATTGCGGTTTCCCTCTAGCATTTTAGGCAAATCCCAGGATAGGGTATCTAGAGTGGGTTCATGTTAGCCAAATTTCCCACAATGACGCACTAATTTCAGGCACTCACTTATGGTGCGCACTTTATTGGCGCATTATTGCAAGTGGTATGCACGCATCGGTCGAACAACTCCAAAAAAACACCTGGCACGACTCCTGCTAATGCTTCTGGGAAAGCATCAAATTTCAAGTTTTTATTCGGTTTCACTGGCAACACCCCGCCCAGATGAAACTGGTTTATACCAAGCAAAAAGACAAACTCTTTCACTTGGCAATTCAAATAGGTCATTAATTTCTCGATAGGCATTAAGCTATCGTCGGAAATATTGCTTGCATGCGAATTCTTTTGCCGTTTCCCGCTGTGGGTCAACTGGTATTCAACAACTTATTGATTAACCACCAAAATAGGACGATGACATGAACAAACTGTTTCTTGCTGCGGCAATCGCTACAACCTTCCTCGGCAGCGTTGCACACGCTGAAGATGCCAAACCAGACAATGAAGTGAGCTATAACGTGTCGGTCGTATCGGATTACCGCTATCGCGGCATTTCGCAAACGACACTAGACCCGGCCCTGCAAGGCGGTGCCGATTACGTCAATAATCCGACTGGCCTCTATGCCGGCACGTGGCTATCGACGATCAAATGGATTACCGATCAAGGTGGCAGTTCACATGCCGAGTGGGATCTCTATGCCGGTAAGCGTGGCGACATAGCCAAAGATGTTTCCTATGACGTCGGCGTCTTGACCTATGTCTATGCATCCAATGATTTACCTACCAGCGCCAATACGACTGAATTGTATGGCCAACTCTCCTTTGGCCCAGCGTACGCAAAATACTCCTACTCATTGACCAACTTGTTCGGTTTTGCGGATAGCAAAGGAAGCGGCTACGTCGATCTTGGCGCCAACGTCGATGTTGGCAACGGCTACACGATTAATTTGCACGCGGGCCACCAAACCGTTGCCAATAACTCCGCTTTCAGTTACAGCGACTGGAAAATTGGCGTCACCAAGGATTTCACCGTCGTGACCGGATCAATTGCCGCTATTGGAACCGATACCCACAATTACGTGTCGGCTGACGGGAATAATTTGGGAAAAACTGCGCTGATATTGTCAATCGCCAAAACCTTCTAACGAGGTAAACATGAAACTGATCTCTGCCATCGTCAAACCCTTCAAATTGGAGGAGGTGCGGGAGGCCTTATCGCAGATTGGCGTGATGGGCGTCACCGTCACCGAAGTCAAAGGTTTCGGCCGTCAAAAGGGCCATACCGAACTTTATCGCGGTGCCGAATACGTGGTCGATTTTCTGCCGAAGACGAAAATCGAAGTTGCCGTCGACGACGCCATTGTCGAGTCGGTGATTGACACCATTCTGGCCACCGCCCGCACCGGCAAAATCGGTGACGGCAAGATATTCGTCTACGACTTGCAACAAGTGGTTCGCATCCGCACAGGCGAAACCGGCAACGACGCATTCTAAGAGGGAAAAATGAAAAAACATCTAGCGTATTTACTGACAGCCGGCGCGCTGTTATTCGGACTGGGGCTCTCTGCATCGTGCATGGCCGATGATGCATCAGCGAAAGCCAGCACAACGGCTAGTGCGCCAGCGGCAAGTGCTCCGGTAGCAGCTCCCGTCGCTGCTACGCCAGCTGCGGTGGTGGCAGTAGCACCGGCAGCCGCTCCGGCAGCACCTGCTGCAGCCGCTCCTGCAGTACCCGTCCCCAACAAAGGCGACACCGCCTGGATGTTGATCGCCACGGCGCTCGTGATCCTGATGACCATCCCCGGCCTGGCCTTGTTCTACGGCGGCTTGGTGCGCTCCAAGAACATGCTGTCGATCTTGATGCAAGTCTTTATGATCTTCGCCTTGATCATCGTCTTGTGGTGCATTTACGGTTACTCGTTTGCCTTTACCGAAGGTAATCGTTTCTTCGGTGGCACCGATCGCCTGTTCTTGAACGGCATTTGGGATCCGGTCAAAGCGACCTTTGCGACGGCCTCCACTTTTTCTCGTGGCGTGGTCATTCCCGAGTTCGTCTATGTGGTGTTCCAGGCAACCTTTGCGGCGATTACCTGTGGCTTGATCGTTGGTTCGTTCGCTGAACGGGCGAAGTTCTCGGCGGTGATGGCGTTTATCGTGTTGTGGTTCACCTTCTCGTACTTGCCGGTCGCCCACATGGTGTGGTTCTGGACTGGCGCTGACGGCATCAAGGATGCAGCCAGCGGTGCGGTGGAAGCCGCCAAGGGCGGTTGGTTGGCGCAAATGGGGGCGCTGGACTTCGCCGGTGGCACCGTGGTGCATATCAATGCGGCGGTGGCCGGTATTTTGGGTGCCTTTGTGGTGGGTAAGCGGGTCGGTTACGGCAAGGAATCGATGGCGCCGCATTCGTTGACCATGACCATGATCGGGGCTTCGCTGTTGTGGGTGGGCTGGTTTGGTTTCAATGCCGGTTCGGCCTTGGAAGCGGCGGATACGGCGGCCTTGGCTTTTGTGAACACTTTGTTGGCGACTGCTGCGGCGACCTTGTCGTGGGTGGCGGGTGAATGGTTGATCAAGGGCAAGCCTTCGATGTTGGGCGGTGCTTCCGGTGCGGTGGCTGGGTTGGTGGCAATTACCCCGGCGTGCGGTTTCGTTGGTCCGATGGGGGCGTTGGTGATTGGCTTGTTGGCTGGCGTGGTCTGTTTGTGGGGTGTCAATGGCTTGAAACGGCTGTTGGGTGCCGATGATTCGCTCGATGTATTTGGCGTGCATGGCGTCGGCGGGGTGTTGGGTGCGCTGCTCACCGGCGTGTTTGCTTCGCCAAGCTTGGGTGGTCAAGGCGTGTATGACTACGTGAAAAATCAAATCGACCCTGACTATAAAATTATCGATCATTTGATTATTCAGGCTAGCGCGGTGGGCATCACGATTCTGTGGTCGGGCGTTGTTGCTTTCGTGGCTTACAAGCTGGTTGACCTGGTGATTGGCATGCGGGTTGCAGAAGACAGCGAACGCGAAGGGTTGGATATTTCAAGCCATGGCGAATCGGCCTATCATGCTTAACACGTAGCTTCCTTAATGGCGAGAAAATCGCCAGCACGAAAATGAAGGGTGACCACATACTTGCTGTTGTGGCCACCCTTCATTCTTTGTATTGCCTGCAAAAATACCGTTGCAATTTATAACGCCACGTCTACGATAGGCGCGGAGGTCATCGCTTGCAGTTGCGCTGGCGTCAAATTGAACACGGAATGCGGATGACCGGCCGCCACCCATACGCTGCTCAGTTTGAGCAAATTCTGATCGATCAAAATCACCGGCTTTTCGATATGGCCAATTGGGCAAACACCACCAATGACATAGCCGGTGCGCTCCTTCACAAATTTGGCGTCGGCCTTGCCGATTGCGCCAACTATGGCCGCCACTTTGACTTCATCGACGCGGTTTGCACCACTGGCAATCACCATGACCGCCACGTCGTCAGCCTGACGGCGAAAGATGATCGACTTGGCAATTTCTGCAACGTCACAACCCAAACCGCTAGCCGCCTCCGCCGAAGTCTTACCGGTTTCTTTCAACATCACGATGGGCTTATCATGCCCAAGAGATTGCAATAATTTAGCCACGCGCTGCGCGGCTTCTGGAAGCATATTTTCAACATCCATCTTCCTCTCCCTATGCCAATTAGTTACAGATGTGGTGCTGTAAATGTCGCGATCAAATTATTTCGTCAACCATGCATTGCGCGAACGCACCGCAGTAACAGGTTTCATTTCGGTCGACAATTCCATCTGCGGCGTTTCATCTGCAATCAAGCAAAGTTGAAATTGCAATAATTCATCGCGTCGAAACGCATACACGGTGACCACATCGCCAACCCGATAGCGCGCCAGCAAATTATCCAGATTGGTCGCCGACACCCGCAAGCCATCCACGGCCACCAACAAATCGCCACCGGACAATCCGGAGCGGTGCGCTGCGCCACCTTCATAGACGTTCGCTAATTTGCAGTCATTGCCTTCACGCGACGTGCGTATCCCGAGGCTGGGTTTGACTTCCTTGGTGATTTCATCCAACGCAATGCCGAACGGTTTCAATAAGCTAGCCAGTGACAAGTCGACGGTGCCGCGTACCCAGCGGTCCAACGTGCGTTTGAGCTTCAAGCCGCTGACGCTCTCGATTAACGCTTCCAACTCGGCTTCGCTGACGCCTCTGCCGCCGTTGGCCGAATAAAAATCGCGACCGTACGTTGTCCATAGTGCGCGCATCACATCGTCCAGCGACTTCTTACCCTTGGTTTCGTCGCGTATTGTCAAATCAAGCGCCAATGCCACCAATGAGCCTTTGGTGTAATAGCTGACGATCGCATTCGGCGCATTTTCATCTTGTCGATAGTATTTGGTCCACGCATCAAAACTCGATTCGGCGATGCTTTGCTTATGCCGGCCGCTACCGCGCAAAACCGCATTGACAGTTTTCTCCACCAGTTTGAAATAGGCGGCTTGATCAATTACTCCACTGCGCACCAGCATCAAGTCATCGAAATAACTGGTGAAACCCTCAAACACCCACAACAAAGGCGTATAAGTTTCACTGCGCAAATCATAAGGCGCGAAATTTGCGGGCTTGATGCGCTTGACGTTCCATGTGTGGAAATATTCGTGGCTGCACAAGCCAAGGAAAGTGCGATAACCATCCGACATTCCCTTTTGCCCTTTTACCGGCAAATCCGCGCGGGCGCAAATCAATGCGGTTGATGCGCGATGTTCCAAGCCGCCGTAACCATCACCGACCGCCATCGTCATAAAAACATAACGCTTCATCGGTGCGCGTTTGCTTTCCGGCTCGAAGAAGGCGATTTGCGTTTCGCAGATTTTTTTCAAATCTGCAGTCAAGCGCGCCATATCCAGATTCGGCACTCGCCCGGTAAACACCACGTCGTGTTGCGTGCCATGTGCTTTGAAGCTACCAAGTTCGAAGCTTCCCATCTCGACCGGATGATCGATCAACTCGTCGTAATTCGCCGCAACATAAGTGCCGAAGCCATAACGTTTGGCTTTCAGTTCCGGCAAGGTGGTGGCCACGCGCCAGTCGCGATAGGCGACGCCTTCGGGGCGCACGATGTCGACTACGTGTTTGGCATCTTCTTGACCCAGCACTTGCAAAAAGACGCTGGTGCCATTGAAAAAACCGTGGGTCTGATCCAGGTGGGCAGCGCGCACCGACAAATCCCATGCGTACACTTGATATCGCAAGGTCAACGGTTTGCTGCACGGAGCCGCTTGCCAACTGTGCTTATCCAGTTTGGTCAGTGCGACCTTCTTGCCGCCTGATTCGGCGCTGATTTGCACGATGTTGCGAGCGAATTCGCGGATCATATAGCTGCCGGGAATCCAGGCCGGTAACGCAAAGACCTGGCCTTCGTCGGCTGGCGTCTCGACCGTGACGCTAATTTCGAACAAATGGCCGGACAAGTCTTTCGGAATGATGGTGTAGTGCAATGCGTTTTTCATTTTATCCTCCTGTTTTTATCCGCGAATATTAGCCACGTGTATTAGCCGCAACCATCGTTATCAACAGCGCAGCGACCACGACGCAGGTCAAGATGAAACGCAGGCGGATAAACCAGTCAGCCAATTTGTACCACTTATACAGGCGCTTATCGACTTGATAGCTGCCCAGAAAACCCGCGATCAACACTGCCAAATCAAATGCCCCGAACATCGTGCCTAAACAGGCAATCATGGTCGGCACCACACTCCAGCCAAGTGCGCGCTTGGTTTGTTCAGCGCTTAGTTCGCCCGATACCATGGTGGCGCCCCAATGGATGCCACCCAAAAAGGACAAAATCACGATGGAAAAAACTTGTTGCGCGGTGACGAAGCTCGGCACCACATCGGCACCGACGATCCAGCATGCCAATGCCATCAAGACAAATGGCACCAGCCCGGCAAATCCCAATTGGTGAGCCAGGCGCTTGTTCAAAAAATGCTTATTCATGGTTGTTAGGTAAGAAATGAGGCCGCGTCGGGCCGGAAAATGTACAAGGGGATCAAGTTCGTCGAAAGCGCATAGTGTAACGGCAATGGAGGTGAAAAGAGAAATTCGCGGCCGTTTACAAGTAAATCGCGTTGACGGAATTACAACAAGATTACGCCGCGATTACACCAAGTCCTGCGCGGTATCAATGTCGCGCAGCACCCCTGTATCGTCAACCGATAGCTCGGTTACTGTGTGCAGATTGAGCAATTTGCGCGCTCCTTGATCGCCGCCGAGCGTCAATAATTGCGGTAAGTGTCGGCGACTGAACCCAACCGGGTTGCCACGTCGTCCTTGAAAACTCGGCACGGCAATATCAGCCCCCTGGTTCAACGCTGTTAGCAAGGTCGATATGCTACTTGTTTTAACATAAGGCATATCGGCCAGCGCGATGATCCAACCGGCAGCGCCGTGCGCTTGCGACAACGCGAAAACTAATGATGCGCCCATGCCCTGATCGGCGTCTGGACAAACTACGACGATGCAACCGATCTCGCGCAATGCCGCAGCTAACGCATCCGCCCCTGGTCTCACCACCGCCAACACGCGCGGCAAACCCGCCAAGAGTGCGCGCGCGGCGGCGACTGCCACGCAGTCACCGCTCGGCAATCGTTGCATCAATTTATTTTGTGCGCCGGACGGATCGAACCTTGCGCCCTTGCCCGCCGCCAGCAAGATGCCAACCATCTGTTGATGGTGGATGGCATCTGCTTGCGCCACGTGCTTGGTCAATTACGCGTTAGCCAAATCGAATGGCAATTTCCGTAAGCGCTTGCCAGTCAGTTTCGCAATTGCATTGGCAAATGCCGGCGCCAATGGTGGCAAGCCCGGCTCACCCATGCCGGTTGGCGCATCGTCCGATGGCACGATATGAATCTCGACCGTCGGCATATCCGGCATGCGCGCGACCGTGTAGTCGCTGAAGTTTTGCTGCTCGACGACACCGTTTTTTAAGGTAATCGCCGCGCCAGGCAAAGTCATGCCCAGGCCCATCAGAATTGCGCCTTGCGCCTGCGCTTCAATTGACATCGGATTAATGGCGCGATTGCAATTCACACCGCCAGTCACGCGATGCAGTTTCGGCACACCGTTCTCGACCGACGCCTCCACCACGTAGGCCACTACCGTATCGAAGGATTCATGTACTGCCACGCCCCAGGCATGCCCGGCAGGCAGCGCCTTCTTGCCGTAACCTGATTTTTCCACCGCCAAATCGAGGGCCGCAAAATGACGCGGATGGTCTTTGCCGATCAATTGCTTGCGATAGGCGACTGGATCGATACCAGCGACTTGCGCAGCTTCATCGATCAAGGTTTCCATCACGAACGCATTATGTGTGGAACCCACCGAACGCCACCACAGCACCGGCACATTTTGTTTCGTGTTATGCACCGACAGTTTCATCGACACACGATACGGTTCCCCCATGCCTTCGATCGTCGTGCTATCGATACCGTTCTTCACCAGCATCGACTCGAATGGCGTGCCGGTCAAAATCGATTGGCCGACGATGGTGTGATTCCAAGCGAGAATATTCCCTTTTTCATCCAAACCAATTTCGGCGCGATGCACATACGCCGGTCGATAGTAACCGCCCTTGATATCATCTTCGCGGCTCCACATCACCTTGACCGGCCCGCTTTTGCCGCTCGCCATATAGGCCTTGGCGACATTGACAGCCTCGACGATGTAGTCCGAAGTCGGCACTGCACGCCGCCCGAATCCGCCCCCTGCCATCATCGTATGCAAGGTAACCTGTTCCGGCTTCAAACCCGCAGTGCGGGCAATTGCGCCTTGGTCGATGGTTTGAAATTGTGAGCCCGCCCACACGGTGCAGCCATCCGTCTTCAAATCAACAACGCAATTGAGCGGTTCCATCGGCGCATGGGCCAGATAGGGAAATTCATAGTCGGCCGTAATTTTTTTCGGCGCACTCGCCAGCTTGGATATGTCAGCATCCTTCGCGACCGTGCCGGGTTGACGCGCCAGCTCCTTATAATCGACTAATTGCAAGTCGCTACTGACTTTTTCCGCCGCGCTGCTATCCCACTCGATTAGCAAGGCATCACGCCCTTGCTTGGCGGGCCAATAGCCGGTCGCGATGACCACCACACCGCTGCCGCCGCGATCGGTCGGCACTTCCAGCACATCGATCACACCTTTGATGGCTTTCGCTTTGCTGGCATCGAATTTAGCGACCTTGGCACCAAATACGGTTGGGCGCGCCACCACGGCCACCTTCATCCCCGCCATATGATTGTCGATGCCAAATTGCTGTTTGCCGGTCGATTTAACACGTGCATCCAAGCGTGGCGTCGGCTTGCCGATGATATGGAATTGCTTTGGATCTTTCAGTGTCACTTTTTCCGGCACGGGCAATTTCATCGCTGCATCGGCCACGCTGCCATAGCTGAGCTTTTGTCCGCTTGGACCCGTTATCATGCCTTTGGCCGTCTTGCATTTTTCCGACGGCACTCCCCATTGCTGCGCAGCTGCCGATACCAACATAGCGCGTGCGCGTGCGCCGATCTCGCGATATTGCATATACGAGTGTTTGATCGAACCGGACCCACCCGTTATCTGAATACCGAATGCAGGATCTTTATACGCGTCTGCCGCCGGCGCCAGTTCACTACGCACCTGCGACCAGTCGGCATCCAACTCTTCGGCAATCAACATCGGCAAACTGGTATTGACGCCCTGGCCAAATTCCAATCGATTGACTGCCACGGTCACGGTATTGTCCGGCGCGATACGCAGGAACGCATTGGGCGCATAAATTGTCGGCGCTTTGGCCGCTTGCGCGTTGGCAAATTTATTGGCTCCCGGAATAAAGAAACCCAGCACCAAACCACCGCCCAGCACACCCGAGACTTTCATAAAATTTCGGCGCGAGATGTCTTGCGCCACAGCTAGGTCAGGAACAGTTGCATTGACACCATTCATCCATTCGATACGCATAGCGAACTCCTGAATACTGGAAATCGGTTGATCAATAAAGATGGCGAAGCGATTTAAATACTAAGCAATTGCCTTAGACGCATCCTTGATGGCGGCGCGTATGCGCTGATAAGTGCCGCAGCGACAAATGTTGCCGCTCATGGCCGAATCGATATCTGCGTCGGACGGATTCTTATTGGATTTCAACAGCGCGGTTGCGCTCATTACTTGCCCGCTTTGACAATAACCACACTGCGGCACATCGTGTTTGACCCAGGCATCTTGCACGACCTTGCCGACCTTATCGCTTTCCATCGCTTCGATGGTGGTGATTTTTTGACCGATGGCGGCGGAAATCGGAGTCACACAAGAGCGAGTCGGTTGACCATTCAAATGCACGGTACAAGCCCCGCACAGTGCAGCGCCGCAACCGAATTTGGTGCCGGTCATATTCAAGTTATCGCGCAGCGCCCACAGAATCGGTGTCGATGGATCTGCATCGACTTGGGTATCGTGGCCGTTGATATTCAATGTAACCATGCTGCACTCCTGTCAGGTTGGGCAATACACGAGGTCAATTTGCGATACAAATTTGCGCTGTTGCAAATTTTGCTTGATGAAATTTGGTCAACAAAATGTGCTTAATTATATGACTATGGCAAAAACTGTGTTTGGTTCGCGCAAAAAAGTGGCGCTTGTTGCCAAGCGCCACTTTTTTAACCTCAGGTCGACCAGTTATTGCAACGATGCCCACTTTTCTTCGAGGCCGAGCGCATCGATCGCACCGGGAGTACGGCTGCCGTCAGCAAAGAAAATCGTCGGCGTGGCCGTAATGTGCAACTTTTGGCCAAGTTCCAATATTTTATCGTTAGGGTCGGATTTACATGATGCCGGTGCCGCCGCCGAGGCTTTACCGTTCAACATCCAATCATCCCAGGCCTTCACGCGATCCGGCGAGCACCAAATGTTTTTCGACTTGACGAAAGAATCGTCGGCCAAGATGTTATACATGAATGTATAGACCGTGACGTTGTCCATGCCCGCCAAGGTGCGGCGCAAGCGCTTGCAATAACCGCAATTCGGATCTTCAAAAATAGCGACGACGCGCTTGCCGTCGCCGCGCACCATCTTGATCGACGAATCAAATGGCAGGTCGGAGAATTTGATCTTGTTGATATTGTCGAGACGGTCTCTGGTGAAGTCCTTGTGCGTCTCCAGGTCGACCACGTGGCCGATTACCATGTATTTCCCGGTTTCATCCGTGTACATGATTTCATTGCCAAGACGAACCTCGTACAAACCCAGATAATTGAGTTTCGTGATTGAATCTATCTTGACGCCCTCGCCCATGCGCTTTTCAACGACATGTTTGAGCGCCTCTTCCGGCGAAATAGGGCTCGTGTCGGCAAATGACAAGACTGTGATCGCCGCCAACAACGCAGTAATCGCAAATTTAATTAGTTTCATGGTCTTCCCAATAGGTTCTATTTACTGCGATTGTATCGTGTTATGGCGAAAGAGATTATCACTGATTCATTCGATCATAAAGTTCACTCGGGGCGTCCCAGTGCCTGCGATATGAGTCGTCTCTTTAAGACCGGCATTTTATCCAACAAGTTCAATCCAACATTGCGCGCAAATCGAAGCGGTTCAAAGTCGCTGGAAAACAAACGTTCCAACCCGTCCGTAGCCAATTGCATGAGTAAAATATCTTCCTTGCGCGCGCGCGCATAGCGATTTAAAACGCGGGCATCGCCACAATCCCGCTCGCCGCCACGCTCGGCCACCACCTTCAACAAACTTGCCACATCGGCAAATCCCAGATTCATTCCGTGCCCGGCCAGCGGATGCACGACGTGTGCTGCGTCGCCAATCAAGGCGATGCGCGGTGCGGTAATCGCATGCGGGCGGATCAAACTTAAAGGAAACGCCTTGACCACTTCCGGTTGCAAGGGCGATAAGTCACCCAATGTCGGGCCGGCCCACAATGCCAGTCGCGCCGCTAACTGGGTTGGCGATTCGCGCAATAACACGTCAGCCAATTGCTCGGGCGCCGACCACACCAGAGATACGCGCTGCCCCGGCAACGGCAACAACGCGATGATCCCTTGCGCAGCATCGAACCATTGGTGCGCCACGCCGTGATGTGCCTGACCACACGCAAAATTTGTCACGATGGCGCGTTGCCCGTATGAGCGATAGTCCAGGCCAATGTCGCATTGCCCACGCACCCACGACTGCCCGCCATCCGCACCTACCAATAATTCTGCTGCCATGCTATCGCCGTTATCCAAGTGCACCACCGCCTGCGCACCGCCTGTGTCGATACGCGTGGCGTGGCCATTAAGGCTGCGCACCTTGGGCGCAAATTTCAATGCAGCGTCGAGCGCTTGATTCAAATTGCGATCTTCAACGATCCATGCCAGAGCCCCGACCCGAGCGCCATAGGCATCAAAACCCAACTTCCCGGCACCTTGAACGCCGCCCTTATCGCCATCGCCATTAACTTGCATCGCATTGACCGCAGCCACGCGAGAAGCATCGAGCGCATCCCACACGCGCAGTGATGACAATAATTTTTGCGCCACATGATTGAGCGCATACACGCGCACGTCCCAATCATCACGCGCCGCACTATTCGCATCCCCGCCCATAGGCGGGCTCAACAAATTGACGCTTAGGCCTGCCTGCGCAAATCCGAGCGCGGCCGTTTTACCGATCGCGCCATTGCCAATAATGCAAATATCAGATTGCAAATGCATAGAGAAAATCGTGCTGCGCCAACAGCCGAAAAGTAGTCGATTCATTCATTATAACGGCTGTCGAAAATAAAAATCGCATTAGAGGCTTGCAATTTCCAATAGCTTTGCTATACTTGCGCCCCTTGGCCTGGTAGCTCAGTCGGTAGAGCAGAGGATTGAAAATCCTTGTGTCGGTGGTTCGATTCCGCCCCGGGCCACCAAGATATAAAAAGAGCTAGTGCTTTAGTCTGCGCTAGCTCTTTTTCATTTTACATTCGAAGCTTTTATGAATTACGGCGCGCCCACATCGGGATATGCGCCAACCTTTTTTGCAGCCTTCACAAACGCCTGGTCGAAAGTCTTGAATCCGGTTTCTTTCGCGCTCATTGCGAGATGCACCGCGTCACCAAAATCCATTCCGCCATCGTACCAATGCAACGCGTAGGCCAATGCATCCAAGTGTTGTGGATTGAAATTCTCTAGGCCGCAAAGTAGGCGAATCGACTTGCCGATTTCTGCACGCTCGCAGTCGCAAGACTCCAACACCCAAACCAGCTCTAGAAATACTGTAATCGGTGCCGTGCATGGCTCGGCGCCATGCAGCAGCTTTTCGGCAATGTCGGCTTGCGCAGGTGAATCATTCAAGAGGTAGCGGGCGAGTATGTTGGTATCCAGTGCGATCATCCCGTTCTACCCCTTGCTTGCATCGTCTTGCGCCCTCAGGCGTGCCTTGATACGCGCTTTGATATCGTCGTCGTCCGTCAATGTGCGCCCGCGCCGCGCCAAGAAACCCCGCACCTCGCGGACCGAGGTTTTTGGAAAGAGTGTTTTGGGTGTTAACGTCAAGCCGGTTGCGGTCATTGTGATAACGAATTCGGTTCCGGGCGGCAAATGCATATCATCCCGCATTGCTTTTGGAATAACGATTTGCCCCTTGCTGGATAGTTTGACGGTTTCCACGTGGTGCCTCGAATATGGTAAGTCTCACCATCTTACCGCATGTACCCATTGGGCACAAAACCAATCGCGCACAATGGCAAAAAACAGCTAAAAGGCTCAAAACCGCCCCGCGCCACTATGGTTACTGTTCAATGGATGAGAGTCGCAGTAAATCGGAACATTCAATCCGATCGGCTTAATTCCAAACCGGGCGCTCTCTGATATTTGCGCGAATCACCACACAAGCCGGAAAGAACACACATCCCTTCCGGCATCATCGTTGATTCTTTCGTGAGTGGATTCTCAGAATAACGAGTCGAACAAGCCCTGCAGCTGCGGCGCTGCCGGATTGCCGCCGGTGCACTGTGTTGTGGTGGAGACGGTAATTTTGTTCTGACCTTTCAACCAGCCGACCACCAAATCCGATTCATAGGCCATACCAAAATCTGACGTCGCGCCATTCGTTGTGCCCCAACCGCCACCTGTCATCATTGCGCCCAGCGCACCGCCCCATGCCAGTGGATGCACACCGTCTTGTTTGGCCGCGGTATTACCGCATCCGGTTGCGCTGGGAATGCAGTGCCCGCCGATCAACTGTTCCGGCGTGTTCGTACCGGCGGTCACTTTATTCATCAGTATGTAATTTTCCGGGATGACCAGGTAATCGCGGGCGGCTTCCGATATCAGGATCGCCGCCATCATATTGCCGAGTGCATAACCAGGCTGCGTATCCTCGGTCAGTCCGGTGCCATCGATTACCGCATTCATGCGCGCTGCGGTGACCGGGTTGGTTTTGACGGAATTAGCGAGGGTGTACATTTCGGGATAAGTGCTGCCAAAACAGGTGCTGCTGTTACCGTCTTGCTTACCCCAGAAATAGATGTAGTTATTTCCCGCACCACCCGCGCAGGAACGGTAATATATCG
>Ga0207099_1073_pt1 | contig 20902 bp, 16 predicted proteins | sample Alteio_BWMinHeat_85_FD_153521 | JGI IMG/M metagenome (GOLD analysis project Ga0207099, IMG submission 153521) | Enriched cells from forest soil in Barre Woods Harvard Forest LTER site, Petersham, Massachusetts, United States -... | ecosystem: Environmental > Terrestrial > Soil > Temperate forest >... | reverse complement strand
AAATTTCAGACCCGCGTTGCCGGAGTCTTATCGCAAAACCGATTTTGTTTTGTTGGCCAACATCGCGCCATCATTGCAAGCGCATGTTCTAAATCAGATGGAGCGGCCGCGCTTTGTCGTGGCCGACACAATGGATCTCTGGATCGAAACGACGCGCGCCGACTTGGATGCCTTGCTTCCGCGGATCGATCTTCTCATTCTCAACGACAGCGAAGCGCGCGAAATGACGAAGGAGACAAGCTTGATCAAGGCAGGCCGGCAAATTCGCAAATTCGGCCCGCCCTATGTCGCGATCAAAAAAGGTGAGCACGGCGCATTGCTCTTTGGCGAAGACGAATTTTTCAGCTGCGGCGCATATCCGCTGGAAGACATTCACGATCCGACTGGAGCAGGGGACACATTCGCCGGCGGCATCGCGGGCTATCTCGCAGGCACGGTAAGCACCGTTCACTTTACTGATCTGCGCAAAGCGATGATCTATGGCAGTGTGCTCGCCAGCTTCGCAGTAGAAGCGTTCAGTCTGGAACGACTGCGAAGTTTGTCGATGGATGAAATTGCGGAGCGCTACGAGACGTTCAAACTGATGAGCCAATTCGAAGTGCCGGTGTGATTTCTCGCTCTTGTTTTCTCTCCGACTTGTTACACGTGACGGGCATAAAGAACTCAGGCTCGGTGCGACTCGAGATCGAATTGCCTTTGCCACCTTCGTGGCCTTGGCGCGGGACCGGAAGAAGAGCGCGCCCGTGAAGATTCGAACTTCAAACCTTCTGATCCGTAGTTTTTTTGTTGGCCTGAACCTTGCTGTTTCAAAGTGTTCGAAAGTGTTCTGGTTATTTTTGTTATTGCCATCGTGTTAGCGGTGATTCCAAAGTGAAAAGTTCAAAGCGAATCGGGTCAGGAGTGAGCGACAAAAGTGGCCGAGAAATGGCCAAGCACCATTTTGGCAAAACGGATGTGCGTTACTGGCACGAGGTAATTTTCAAACCAACCTACAGCAAAGGTGGAAAAACGTTGTGCGTCGAACACTGGGCGGCGCGGATACAATGGCGTGGACGACGTGAGTTGTTCAACTTAAGAACTTCCAACAAGGTGGCGGCGGCGGCAAAGGCAAGAGATGTTTACACTACATTGGTCGGTGCGGGTTGGGATGAGGCATTGGAAAAGTTCAAGCCGGAAATGGCTCGAAAATCCGTTTCGAGCGTCGGCGATTTTCTAAACGAGTTGCGCGCACATTGGTCAGGCAAGCCAAAAACGTTCGAAGATTATTGTCGCAGTCTTCGCACAATTCTTTCGCAGATTTTCGGCGTCAAAGCGGGACGCGAAAAATTCGACTACACCAACGGGGGTCGGAGAGCGTGGAGCGACAAAATCAATCGCATCAAATTGGCGGACGTGACTCCGGATAAGGTGAACCGTTGGCGGATTGCGTTCGTAAAAAAAGCCGGAGGCGATCTATTGAAGCAGCGGCGCGCCCGAATCACTTGCAACTCATTGATGCGTCAGGCCAAGAGTTTATTTGCAGCGAAATTGCTCCGCCATGTAGCGGTGCACAAGCCGGAGAAGCTACCGTTTGACGGCGTGGTGTTCTACAAGCGCGAAAGTATGCGCTATCACAGCAAAGTAGATATCGAGGCACTAATTTCAGATGCTATCCGCGAACTCCCACAAGAGCAGTTGAAAATCTTTTTGCTGGCAACGATGGCGGGTTTGCGGCGGGCTGAGATTGACAGATTGCAATGGGATGCCTTCCAATGGAAAGAAGGCGTCATCCAGATTGAGACGACGGAACATTCAACGCCGAAAACGTCCGACAGTGCAGGGGAAGTGCCGATTGATAAAGAACTCGCGACTTTATTTCAGGGCTGGCATGCGAAGGCAACCGATTCGTTCGTCATCGAAGCCGACGTGGAGCCGCGACCTGACACGAGTTACGCGCATTATCGGGCTCAATCGCATTTCGATGCTTTAATAGCGTGGCTACGTTCAAAAGGCGTGACTGCGCTCAAACCCCTGCACGAGTTGAGAAAGGAGTTTGGCAGCCAGCTATGCGCGAAAGCCGGTATTTACGTAGCAAGTCGGATGTTGCGCCATGCGGACATTGCCATTACCGCCCAGCACTATCTTGACCAAAAAGAGCGCGTGACGTTCGGCATGGGCAACCTGCTCGTGATGCCCGACAACGTGACGCCCATGGTCGCGACGGGCGACAGCACTGCACTTTCGGCCCGCACCAAACGAAGCCGTTAGTCGTCGCGGATAGGGAACCGAGGCAACGAGAGGGAGAGCATATTGGTCGGGCAAAGTTCCTGCTCATCAGCGGAAGGCGCAGAGCCTTTCCGGTGAACTCAACCAAGCGGCGGCCCACGGCAGAAAACCGCGAATTAGACCCCGAAGAATTGGATTTCCGGTCCGTTCCTCAGGTCGAAATCGAGGCATGCCACATTTACGAATACGCGCGTGAACTGACCGTGCGCACGCCCAAACTGTTGAACCTGTTCAAGAAATGGCAAGCGGGCAGGAGAGCGGCCAAAAAAACGCGGCGATTTTCGGATGGTCTGAAAGCATACCGGAAGTTCAGGAGAATAATGATGGCCTGCTTTCCTAACTTTCCACTCATAAATGGAGAGTGGTTTCCAGATACTCCGTGGCGAAAGCTGGATGAAGAAGTCCAGCGTGAACTGGCGAGGCAGGTCAACAGTGGACCAGAGCATTATTGGCACAGCGTGCCGCGTCACAGGCTGTGCATCGAGACGTTCACGTTCGAGAAAGAAGTTGCAAACGGCGAGTGGAAGATCGTCCCGGAGCCTTTTAGAGACGAAGACCTTAACCAAACTGATCGTGGGTTTCTTAGAATAAACTGGAATTACCCCGACGCGCAGATCATACGCGCATTCGCTGATTGGCTATCCAAAGAGCGCAAAGAACGTGAGCAACAGGGGCTCGGGAAAATCAAATACAAGCCAAAAGGGCGCGGCAGTTTTAGAGACCAGCTTAACTGGCTTGCAGGATTGCGCGTGGCCGAAAGCTATCGAAAAGGAGAATTGATTGACGGTAATGGATACGCTCTCAAGCCCACGGTGCCGCGCCCGTATTTGAATTATGCTGAGTTGTGCGAAGGCTCGGAGAAGGCTCGCCGGGTGTTAAGTTCGCTCTCCCGCCACGTCCGGTAGGGATTTAGTTTCGATTCCTATCGACTTCGGGACGAACTGGTCCAGTTCATGGGAAACTGAGGTTTCACATATGAAAGATCATACACCCTCAGATAGGGAACAGTTCCTCAAGCGGCGTGAACTCGCCGCAAGATGGCGCTGCTCCACAGAAACCATTAAGCGCAGGCAACGAGCAGGCTTGCTCCACCCCGTTAGGCTGAGTCAGCGGCTCCTTCTATATAAGGTCTCCGAAGTCGAGCAGATGGAGCGCGACGGGCAATGAGCACGATGCTCGTCTCTTGCGTGACCAGCGCCAGACTCATCAAGACGCAGGATTTCGATGCGAGAGAAATCATCGAGTCCATTCGCACTGACAAACAGTTCAAACTGAGGCCGCTCAAACTCGCCCCGACGATAAAAAGCATTCGGAAAACGTTTGCCGACACTCTCGCCCAAACTCGTGATCGAAAGGCAGCGAAAAACGCTGTCAACGAAGCAAAAAAGCAACTACCGGCCATATTGTTTTCTGGCAGTTTTAGTCAACGCAAGAGCAGTTGTTTGCTACAGCATTCGGGCTTCCTCTGCGCCGATTTGGACGAGTTGGGCGAGCAACTCCCCGAAGTGTGGGACAAACTGAAAAGTAGTCCGCATCTGTGGGCAATGTTCAGATCACCCACCGGTGACGGCTTGAAGTGTGTTTTTCGCGTGCAAGCAGATGCCAACAAACACAAGCAAAGCTTTCGCGCCGTCGAAGAACATGTTCGTGCGCTGGCGGACACCCAAGTTGATCAGGCGTGCTCTGATGTGGCACGACTGTGCTTTTTCAGTTACGACCCCGACACGTATTTGAACGAGTCCGCGATTGAATTGCAGCCGTTGGAGATTGAAAAGCCTACGCCCTCCACGGCCACCACATTATGTGCGCCGGAAATTAAAACACGCCGAGACATTGCTGAACCGATGCTCGGCAAAATAGATTGGAAAACAGACACTCAGGGCAACTGCACCTGTCCCGGCCAATATCTTCACACAACTCCGACCAACGAAGGTCATTGTCAGGTGCTCATTGATGGCGCACCGACAATTCGCTGCTTTCACAGCCACTGCAAATCCATCCTCAAGGGAGTGAACCACGAACTTCGTTCGCGCATTGGTAAGGTGGAGCGTGCTGCAAAATTGCAGATGCAGAATGGTGCAAACCACCAACCGAAATTGATTCACGCTCATTACGACACAGGGCGGAAGTGTTACTGGACGCAAAACTCGCGCGGCGGCTGGATTGAAATCAACGAACAGAGCCTTCGCCGCATTCTCAAAGACAACGGCTTCAATCCGACGCCGACCCAAGGGCAGCGTTTGTCAGAAGTAGATCAAAAACTTATCGAAATACAGCTTCAACAGGACGTTGCCTACGCCGGGCCATTGGCAGGACACCAGAGTGGCGTCTTGGAGTGCTACGGCAACAGAATATTAGTGACCACATCGCCGAAGCTGATCGAGCGAAAAGCCGGTGAATGGCCTGTATTGAATCAGTTTTTGCAGAACCTTCTAGCTGACAGCGCTTATGACCAGCGGCCCTACATATTCGCTTGGCTGAAACTTGCGTATGAGGCTTTGCGCGCCGGACAGCGCCGACCCGGGCCAGTGATGGGACTTGCTGGACCGCGCAACTCTGGCAAATCGCTCCTTCAAAACCTTTTCACGGTAATTCTCGGGGGGCGTGTAGCAAAACCATACCGCTACATGTCCGGACATACCGATTTTAACGGAGAACTTTTTGGCGCTGAACATTTGATGATTGAAGATGAGGCTCCGTCAACCGACCTGCGGTCTCGTCGTGCCCTTGGTGCGCATATCAAGGCATTCACCGTAAATGAAACACAATCATGCCATGTAAAAAATCGCCAAGCCCTCACTCTCAGTCCCTTCTGGCGAGTCAGCATCAGCGTGAACGACGAACCCGAAAATCTGATGATACTGCCACCAATTAGTGATTCGGAATATGATTCGTTAGGCGACAAGATCATTCTGCTCCGCGCGAAGTTGGCGCAAATGCCGATGAAATCCGAAACGCTCGAAGAACGAAACGCCTTTTTGCAGACGCTGCTGTCCGAGTTGCCTGCGTTCTTGGATTTTCTGTCGAAGTGGGAAATCCCGACGGACATTCGGCATCCGCGCTACGGTATGAAAACGTGGCACCATCCGGAATTGCTTCTTGCGCTCGATGCCTTGGCTCCGGAGACAGTTCTGCTCAGTTTGATAGAGCAAGTGCTCTTCCCAGACGAAGAAAGCAGTAACGGGTATTTTAGATCGAAGGCTGAGGATTCGTGGGAAGGCACAGCCGAAGAGTTGAAACGACTGCTTTGCGCGCACCTGACCTTGGGCCACGAAGCACAAAAGCTACTGAATTGGCCAACCGCGTGTGGCACATATCTGGGTCGCCTCGCTAAACGGTATCCCACGCGCGTGCAACCAGATCGTAGCAGTGATGCTCGGAAATGGGTTTTGCATCGCGCCAACGCGCAGGTGGCTATCGCGGCATGACGCCGTGACACCCTTTTGAGCAGTTATTTAAAAAAATGAAGAAAATAATCTGCTCTATGGGGAAAAGCGCCGAAAAGCCCGTCATGGTGTCACGGTGCCGATGCTGCCCTTCGACCCTGATTCCTTCTGACCCGACTCCTGCGCTTTTCGGGCTGTTGTGATCAGTGAGCAATGTTCGCCTTGACCCCTTCTGACCCGAACTTGCGTAGGTTCAAAAACAGTGAAAAAGCGATGCTGGGCTGCACAGTAGTCAATCTGCTTCCTGTAGTCGCCCCTGCGGCCCTTTTACACTGCTTCCCTACGGTCCTTCGCCCCTGCCGTATTGTAGGGCGGGCTACAAGGCTACTGTGCTTTCATGTCTCACGAACCCATTGTGACTTGGGCTCGTTGTGGCTGCGGGAAACAGAGGGAAAGGAAGAGAAGCGTTTCATTTTGCCCTTGCGCTCGGCCCAGTGTTAGGACACGATTGGGCCAAAGCGAAGGCCATGGGATTCGGTGCCTTCCAACACCGGAGGAATAATGAAAAGGCTCATTCTAATTGCTGGCATTACCATTGCACTTTATGTGGGCCTTCCGAACGAGGGATTGACCCAAGGGGATGACGCTAGGTCCCATGTCGCGTTTGACTATTCGAAGAACACCGTGACCAACACCTCGGCAAAAGTGATTATAGTTACGTGGGAGTTCACCGTTCAGACTGCGACGGGTGCGAAGCAAGAGACCGGCAGCGTCACCCTGTTCCCGCACGCCAGTAGCGGTATGCCGCAAGGAGGTGGGAACGTCTACCTGAAAAGCGTCGTATACATGCAGCCGTAAGTCTGTCGCATTTGTTTTCATGCGCGGTATCTCTCGCGCGTGTGGCACCGATTGGTCAGATCTTATCGCTTTCAAGTGGAAAAGGACCTGATAGCGAAACGCTATGCAAGGCAGGTCGTTTCGGAGAGAACTCGTTCCTACCCCTCGGGCCAAGGCTATTCGATCTAGCCGCTCGCACTACAATGTAACGGGTGTGATGCTGCCCTGATTCCCTGCCACTTTGCCGCGCGAGTAACCGGGCTTTCAGGCGATTCCGGCCTTCGCGCTCTCGCCAGCATATTCTTCGCTGTTCCCCTGACCCCGATGTGACTTTGGCTCCCGTGGCTCCGTGAAACAGTGAACAAGGTGGCGGAGCGATAAGTGCTACCTTCTTTTGACTACGCGTTGAAACCTGCGACATGCTCTAATACGTATGCCTTTTATCAAAGTTGGCGGCAAAATGCTAAACGTCACTGAGATCAAATCGTATGAGGAAAGCACTCGCGAAATTCCTCAGGAGAAAATTGAGCCGGGTTACGGTATCCACAAAATAACACGCCTGCCGCCGAAACATGAGACGCAGCTTCGTTTGACACTCGGCGAAGGGAAGATCGAGACGCTTTACGGAGCCGAGGCCGACGACGCTCTTAGGATTTTAGAAAGTAGGACATCGTAAATTTCCGCTGTCGCACGGTGTGATGCTACCTAGCTAAAACGCTACCCGGCTTTCGAGGAAGCCGAGGCAAATTACTTTTGCGAAGTCATAAGCTTACTTCGCCAGTTTTTTTTGAGCGACGAGTGTTCAACTCAAAATAGTCGGTAACAAATTCTCCTTGTTAGGGCCAATCAAACTCACATCTACCGATCTGCCCGAAAATTGCATCGAGAGGCTGAACCCTATCGACGCTACTCGCCATATGCCCCGCGACGTTGAATGCATTCTTGAAAGCCCACATCTCAACAACCCACTTGTGTCGATGCGCCACGTTAACAAGAGGAATAAAATCGCGGTCGCCGGATACAATCGCCAAATCCATTGGTTCTGACGCCATGCAGATCAGTTCCGTAGCTTGCGCAACTAACTCCGTATCCACAGCCTTTTCTTCGCCAACGCTGCGATCATGGACCGTGACGACAAACCCGCTGTCTTCAGCGGCTTTCCAAACCGAGTCATTTTGGGGAGGTCGAGAACCCACAAGAATTGCGTGTTCCACAACACGGCCATCGGAAACCGATAAAAGTAGACCACCAAAATCCAGACGCCACGAAGGATCTCGCGGTTCCAACTCTGTCGCAGATCTCCGAACCTTGCCCTTCACTCGGGCGCTGTATTTGCGGCCTTCGATGAAGACGTTTGAATTGTCGACGACAACTACGCACTTTTTTGTCATATAGCAGGCCGTCACGTTCTCAGGCGTTCGAGCAGTTCATCGACGATATCGGACTTCAGGGCGACAGGATCGATCTGAATGCTCAATAACGTCCGACAGGCCGGACAGGAATAAGCGATACCGTTCCAGCCATCTCCGCCCGGGACTTCCACGGTTACGTGACCAGCGACGACCCTTGTCACTACTGCCTTGCAGACGGGACAGGTGGCGTTCGATGGAATGTTCATTACGATAGCCCCACTTCCCGTATGCGATAGTTGGGGTTTTGCAGAATTCTGGGAAGTGCCGGCGAAGTCGACGCCCTAACGGGACCAGAACCAGCATCTTGCCACGGCTGCGAAGCCTCGTGCAAGACAGCGCCGAGATACCGAGAGAATTCTGATATGTCCTCTTCTTTCAGTTCCCATTGGTTTGAAGCGAATTTCGCGACTACTCCTCTCAGGAAATCGTCGGTCAATAGCAGAGCACGGTCCTCGTTGACGGCGTCCGACAAGATTGAATACGCAAGATTTCTAGAGCCAGAAGATTCATCCCCCCACCAGAATTCTGGCAATTCATCATCGTGCCTTGGGTGGTTCCGTAGCGGAAGCGGCGAGCCATCAACCGTTACTTGTTTCTCAGGTCCGATTGTGTTGCCTTTGTAAATTTTCATGGTCTTGCATCCGAACATCATCTTTTCTTTGTCTTTGTGCTCGACTTTGAACTCTGCATCGACGACGCGACCGTTGCAAACCGCGTTTATCCCGATGAATTCACGCGCGCAATGGTGTGATTGTGCCCTGCCACCCTGCCAGAGTAACGGGCTTTCAGGCGGCCCGGGACTGAAATTTCAAAATGATGTTCGAGCGTTGAGGGCAAGTTCCAGCAAGTCCAGCGAATCAGTTTTGGTCGTCGTTGAATCTCAGATCGAGGCCCAATTGGCGGGCTGACTCTACGAACCCTTTGATTACAGGGTCGTCGGGATTCAACGGCTTTTCAGTTTTTGCAGTGAGAACAAACTCGATACCGAGTTTCAGTTCTTTTAGGTCCATCCTTGCAGATGGGGAAACGAAACTCCGGAATATATCAGACCAATTTTCTACCGGAACATCGCCAGAGATTCGAATAGTCTTAATCTCCTTTCCAATCGTTGCCGACGTGGAATCGGCTCGCTTTTCACCGTCTGATGTTACAGCCGTTGTGGTAGTCGCAGAAGTCGTGGAAGAATCGTCCCGTTTCTCTGGCGTCGCCTCCTTTTCAAACGGTGGAATAATCCAAACGCCGTCCTCGTTTGGGTCGAGCATGACTTCTTCGCCGCACCATTTCTTTTGTAGCTTGCTTGAGTCCATTCCACGCCCGATGCCAACGAGTTTTTCACGGCAGGCTTGGGAAAGGCCGGTCAACACCGCGTCCCGCGATGCAATCATCGGTTTGTCCGTGAGGCGCAAAAAGCACTCAACAGCATCGCGCACGCGCATGCTCCCTTCCGTGACGAGGACCCCGGCCTTTTGCAATGTGACTGTGCCAACTTTCCGCAGCACCCATTCCTCTTCCTCGACGACGTGCTTCCATGCCTCGCGCAAATGCTCCGTAAGATTGGGACGTGTGACTGGCAATGCGGTGACTTCGACTCTCTGCCCTTCTACCTTTGCCATCTGTGTATAGGCGGCGCAGAGTGATTCCCCCACAGATTTCTTCGCCGAGTCGAATTTGCTTTTCAATTCTCCTCTCTGTTCTTCATCCAATTGGCTTGAGTAATCCCGCTTGATGGTTTCAAGCACGACGATTTCCCGAAAAGCGTTCCGCAACCGAGTTAGGCCGCGTGGCGATGGCAACAGAAAAAGGAGCGTGTTCTTGTAGATGCGCTCCTTGGTGCCGCACTTCTGACTAATTTCCAGCAAGCGTTTTTCGACGGGCGAAGCAATCAGCGTCGGGCCTTTGCCATTCTCCGAAAACGAGCATGTCGGCGGCATTATGAGCAGCGTGAGCGATTTCTGTTCGGGCAGATTGGCTTCGGGATTCACAATCACACGCCACGTCGCAGGCGAAGTGCTGATACCGCTGACTTGCTCCTGTAATCCTTCAACGATTTCCTCATCGAAATCATTTGAGGCGAATTGCTGCCGATATTGAACGATAAGCTTTGCGAGCGTGGGCTTGGTGCCGAACCAATACCGCTTGCCGAGGCTTCCGGCGGAAGCGGGATGCAAATAAAAGCTGCGCTCCTCAAACGTCAGCAATGCGCCGTCAGTGTAACTCCAATTTAGCCCGGGTCGGCTGACAGCGAGTTTCAAATCCTTAGTCGTGTAACCGGCCTTTTCGCCTTGTCCGCCAAACGACCCCAAGAGAATTGCCGAAGCGATTCCCTGAGTAATTCTTTCGATTGGATAATCGCCGCCCCTTTCGTCATCTAACAGAGAAGCGTTTGCCTTCTCGCCTATAACATCTTGGGCAACGACAGCTTCGTAAGGCGCTCCCCAAAGCCGAGTGAGCGATGCGTTCAGGGCATCAATCGTCCATGAAAGGTGACAAGGTTGAATCAGTGGTTGCGTTTGCGTGGCGTTTTTGCGCCGCTTCCACAAATCGCCTACCACGCTTGCCAGCAAACGCAGAACGCCCCGCGTCCGCTGAAAATCTGCGTGACTGCCCCAACGCAGATAAAGAGCGTCGATCAAGGTTGGATGAAATGGATATGCCCCAATGATTCGGTCGCGGTAAGCTGCTTTGGTCGCTTCCGCTGGGACTTCGTTACGATGCTGGTCGTAAAGTTTAGAATAGGCATCTGCGGCTCGTTTATGCTCTGCCGGGTCTCCAAGGTCTTCAAAGAGACGGCGACGAACGACTTGGTAAATCTCTTCATCTGCCACCGGCTTAATGTCCGCGCTCATACGGCCGAAACGTTTTTCCAAGCGCACAAGAATATCCTGTCCCTTGTCGGAACTGGAAACTTCCAGAGCGCTCGCGGGCAACGTGGCGACGATGGCTACACCCGGAACTTGTTGTGCTGCTTCGGTGAGTTGTTGCGCAAATGAAATCGTCTGGTCGGCAAGCGTGCCCGTTCCGACTTCCACACCCGCAGCCACGACACAGTAGTCAGCGATTTCATCCAGCAGAATTAGGCAGGGCGATGCCTGTTTGAGAATCTCCACGAAAATTCCTTGGGGCGCAGTTCGCGCTTCGTCGTTCGTCTGAATCTTCTTGTAAAGTTCCTTCCCGCCAAGCTGCAACGCCAACTCGCCCCATAGAGTCCTCGTGTGAACACCTTCTGGCGCATCCCTTCCTTGAGTCGCATCGCACGTCTGATTTGTGAAAACGGCAACGCCTTTGACTTTTGACGGAAGCGACTCGCCCATCACTTCACGAACAGCCGCGCAATCCGCCGACTTGCGAATTTTGTCCGCGTGTTTCGCCAGATGCCATAGCGCAACGAGCGTGTGCGTTTTGCCGCCGCCGAAAGAAGTTTGCAGGCTGAAAATCCGGTCACCCGCTTCGGCTTCGCCGGAGAGCGAAGCACCGACACGCTTCATTACATTTCTCAATCCGCCGGTGATGTAAGTCTTGGAAAAGAAAGTTTCGGGATCGAGATAAATTTCAGGCGCAGTGCCTTGCGCAACAGCCCAGATGTTTGCAGCAAAGACCGCTTCGCTCAACCGGCCTTTGCAAATGTCCTCGTGCGGTTTGGCAATCTCAAACCAAGGTTTCAATTCATCGGTGAGCATAAAAGTTCTACAGCAACTGGCCTTCGCGTGGCACGGATACCCGTTTGGCTTCTGTTTGCAAAGATTCGCGCTCGCTCAAGAGGGCGCTGACCAACTTCCAGTCTTCCTCGCCGCGTGGCAATACTTCGAACAACGCCTGCATCAGTTTCCAGAACGCCGGTTCGTCTATCAACTCCTGTTGCGCTACGTAGCTGACCAGATCGACGCGGCGCTCGGCTTTCCAGAGATGCAGGGCGTGGTGCAGCTTATCAATGAGCGGGGCGGTCGCTTCCTCGCCGAGATGTTTGCGGTCGGCGCGGTCGCGCAAGAGCGCGAGCCGACAACTTGCGCCGTCTACGACAAACAATCCTCTTTGACGGGCAATGCTGGCAGCGTCCTCATCTTCCACGCCCATCTGAGCAACCTTCACCAAATCGTCGAACGACTGCGGGGCGATGCCGTATTGATTCGCCCATACAAAGTAGAGCCGCGACAACTCGTCGCCCTGAAATTCCCCGGCGATGGCTTTGAGCGCAGACTCGCGGGCGAGTTCGAGCAATTGGGGCACGGCGACCGGCGTTCCATCGGCACGTTCTACCCGCTCGTGTTTGCCGAAGACGCCCACTGCCGGGCCATAACAGGCCACAATCAAGTCTGCCCCGCGAAAACCGTAGTCCCAAAAGCGATGCACGCTCTCCCGCACGACTTCCTGAATCTCGCGGCGCACATCCTTGAACGAAGCCGCAGGGCCTACTTCACGTGAACGGCAGATGACGGTGATCGAGGATTCCAAAGCCGAACTGTCGAGTCCGCGAGTTCGATTCTTGAGTTCGGTGTCTATAGGGAACGTGGCCGTGATGTTTAAGCCCGCACCGAACAAGGCCCGAACGAGGGCCGTCCACGCTTTGCTCGTTTGATGAGCGAACATAACGACAACAATTCCGTCCGGTTTGCAGACGCGCTTCGCGTCTCTAAAACAAGCACCTAGTTTTGTGACGAAATGTTCTTCGGCCTTATCGCCATCCCCGCGATGCCTGTGTTTCAGCGCTGTGGCTTCCTCGGCTTTCGGGGTCAGCGGTGTCGTAAACGTGTCAGCGTGCACATCGCCAATTCCTCTCTTGAGCCACACGTAGAAGAAGTCAGAAACATCAGCATATGAAATCGCGTCAAAGTAAGGTGGGTCGGTTACTGCAACATCGACTAGACCGTTATCAATGGGCATCTTCGCTCCATCTCCAAGTATAACGTTCGCCGGATGCAACGGAACGTTCTCGGCGGGCGTCTCATGCTCTAGAACCCGAATCATCCAATCTAACTGACTCAATGCGCCACCTGTCGAGTTGCTGAACGGATTGACTTCCGCGTAGTCCCAGACCATGGAAATTTTCTGCATGTCGAAGGGAGATTGAAAAGTTTCGCCACCTGCATCCCATCTTCCGACCCTCGTGAATCGCATTGCATTACGACTTGCCCATAGCCCAAGGTAGGCCGTAAGCCCGTCGGCATAACCAACCTCAGCTTTTTCCGACGCAACCATTTTCAACGCGTCGTGGACGCCAGAAATCAGTCCGTGCATAGCAACAAGTTGGCGTGGATTGAAAAGCGAACCCCAAGTTCTCATGCCGTAAAGATGGACTCGGATTCCGGTGGAGTTTGCGGTGTCTTCGGAATCATTGGCAGTGATTTCCGGTAATATCTGCTCGGTTGGACGCTCAACACTTTGGGCGAGCAGCGAGGATTCCTCGTATGCCTTTAGATCTGTTGCTTCGACCGGGCGATAAGCTTTGCCGTGCGGTGTATCGGTAATGACAGTAAGCATTCGCTCACCCAATTTGCCTTCCATTCCGGCGCGTCGTAAGTCTGCAACCGGGGTGGTTTGCTGACAAACCGGGCAGCGAACGCTTCCACGTCCCTTCTCAATCATCGTGCCATCGGTGTGCTTGATGGTTTTCCCTTTGGCTATATTGAAGGCTATTTCCTTGCCTTGTGTCTGCATTGTTAGGGCAACTTGTTTGTCATCTTTTTTACAGATGAGGAGGCTACGAAGCAGCGGCATCTCGGCGCGGCACGCCGGATTGGAACAACGCGCCGTGCGTGCCCATAGGTATCCCACGACCGGTTGGCCATCCTTGCCCGGCGGATATAAATACCCGATGCGCTGGCGCACTCTTTCGAGAATCCAGTTGGCCCAACGCTCCACGTCGCTTACCAGTCGCTTACCATATTTCTGCGGGAACTCACATGTGGCCCGCAGAATGAGGTGGGCCACGGGGTTGTATTCGTTGGCGATGGCCTGACAGCCGAGCCGCGTGGCTTCAAGCGGAATGGCACCGCCGCCTGCAAACGGGTCAAGCACAATGGGCGCCTTCCCAGCGTTAGCACTTAGAACTAACTCGCGGGCAATCCTAAGAATTTCTAGTCCCTGTTCATTTTTTGGGTCGGAGGTATCCCACTTAACCAAGCATCGGTCATCCAGCATTTCGGCGGGCTTTGGCTGCTTGTTCAACTTCCCCTTTTCAAACGCAACCCACTCCGGCGACCACTTAGCGAGGAACGCGAGGAGACGATTGCGAGGAGTGTCTGCGACTCCTTCGTATGGACGATATGGGTCCGGGTCTTGCAGCCAATCTCTGCCTCGCCGGTAAGCCTTCAAGGTCGAAGGCACTCGGTCTTTGAGCATGCGAATCACCAACTCACGAAACTTTGGCGGACAGTTTTCGTCATCAGGATCAGGCACAAGCGAGGCGAAAACAATTGCGCGAGCCGCAGCGAGTGGCCGCCGCGCCCACCACAAATGCAACGTCGAGATATGTCCGTGCCGGAGTGATTTGTCCCGCACGCTCTCCGCCGAGATTTCGCGAATGGGCAATGCAACTTCAATTAAGCGCGGGCAATTCAATGATTTCTTCTCCTTTGCTACTCCAATCGTCCTCCGCGACGAGAAATTGCACCTGCCGATAGAGCATCTCCGGCGAGAGCAGCGAAATGGGGTTCTGGATGACTCGCAAACGAGGCTTTTCGCCTTTGCAGAACGTCACGACGTAGAGAAAAGCGCGTTCAGCAAGCTGACGTAGCTTGTCCACTTCCGGTCCAGTCAGAATTACCGCACCGGATTGGGCACGGCCTTTTACTTCGATGTATTTCCTATCGCCTGTGCGAGACTCGGAGCGAATGTCGTAATGTTCGCCGTCTTTGGAAACGTCATACGGCGTCCAGCCAACACTGCGCTCGTAACGCATAACGACGTTCATTGCGAACAGTTCCACTTCCTCGTCGCGTTGCATCGGGACACCCGTTTTCGGGTGCGCGGCTTCACCTTCAACTGTAGCGATAGGGGCGGGAAGAACAGACGCCGAAGTCAGAATCTCGGGAAGGTTCGCGGTCAACTTGAGCATCAATTCCAATTCCGCCATGCGCGTGACTTTGCGCTCTTTGAGAAGTTGCAGCCTTTGTTCGAACTTATGCCGCTCGTCGGTGTCGTCCTCGCCCAAGAGTTCTTCCTGATGCAATTCGTTCAGCTTGGTCTGCAAATCCAAGATTAGATCGGTGAACGTTGTGTTAAGATATTGACGACGCAGATCACATTCCGCCTTCCGGCTTTCATTCACTTTTTTTAATTGCTCCTCGGTGATGTGTTCCCAAGCCCAAGCCTGAACGTCGTCTTTCGTTTTCTCGGCTAAGTCGAGACGTTGCGGCTTCTCGGTAGGCGTCGTGCAAGTGAGAAGATAAGCCGGTGAAGTTGAGCGGAGTCCGAGTGAGTCGGAGATGACGATACTGAGTTGCTCGTGCGCCTTTCGATTTTTCTCTTCGCGGCGACCGTCATTCACAATTGAGCGAACAAGCCAAAGTTGCTGCGGCTTCGCAATATTCGGGTCAATGAGAGTCGCGCCACGCGCAAAGGTGTCGCGAGACCGGCGAATCGCCCACTCGATCAACGTGTCGAACAGCGGATGGCCCGGCCCAAGCAGCTTCGTGTATTCTGGAACGCGCACGCGGCTTGCAACGCTGACGAGATTTTTGTCGAAAACGAAGGGTGCCTCATATTTGTCTGCGACGGGCAAATGGATTCGTCGCGCCACTTCAATGAGAGCCGAGGGAACACGGCCAATGTGATAAACCGGAAAGTGTTTATCCTCGTTAATTGTGCCGCCCGCGATGCCGAAGGCTTTGATGAAGAAATTTTGAATGAACAGCGGTTGCAGCCGCCGTTCTTCGGAAGCATCGCGTAAGTCACGCGCAGCACGTAGATCGAGGCGAGATGCCAGCGATTGCTTTTTCTGCAACGCAATGAGACTGGCAGCCCGCTCGTTCAAATTTGCGCCGAGATGATTGTCGAGTTCTTCTGCGGCGGCGGACGGGCTATCGTCATCAATGGATTTTTCGACAAGCTTCACCAGCGGAACATCGTCGAGCAGTTCTTGAATCACGTCGTAAACGCGGTCATCCCCCATTTGCTCGCGCATCACATCCAGCTTCGTAAGAATGCGCTGCAATACCGCGCCTTCCCGCGTGTTCGAAGCGACGAGATTGTAAACTGAAACGATGCCTTCCTGCCCGTATCGGTGAATGCGTCCCATGCGCTGCTCAAGGCGGTTGGGATTCCACGGGATATCCCAATTGATGAGGAAGCGACAGAATTGAAGGTTGATACCTTCACCCGCAGCGTCAGTCGCAATCATGATCTTGCACCGATTCCGAAAATCGCGTTGGGCTTCCTTACGAGCGTCAACGTCCATGCTGCCGTGAATTGTAGCGACCGAATAGCCTTTGTTCGTTAGGCGTTCTTTGAGATTATTGAGCGTGTCGCGATGTTCAGTGAAGATGACGAGTTTTTCGTTTTCCTGACGAATCACGCCCGACGTATCGAGCACAGTAAGCAGTTCGGTGAACTTCGCTTCGTTGTGATGCTTTAATTCTTCCGCCATCCCAACCAAGTCACTGACTTCATCCCGCTCTTTTTCGACTTCCTCGGGGTCAGCCGTAAGGACTTGGCCGGAAATCTTCTTTTCAATCGCCTCGCGGTCGGCGTCGTCCATGTCCTCGTATTCAGAAATATCACTGGGCAAGTCGGCGTCGGACGCGCCAAGCAACCGTTTCTTCTCCGCGAGTGTTTTCGAAGTGTCCCGCAAAATACGTAGCACTCCTTCGAGAGATGCGAGACGATTTTTAAGCGTCTTCGTAATCGCATAGATGCTGCTCGCCAGACGGCGCTGCATTACCATCAGCGTCAATTCGACATTGCGATTCCGCTTCTCTTTCGCCTGCTTTCGACGAGAGCGAACGTATTTGGTGACTGCGTTGTAAAGTTCGAGTTCCTTCGGTGTTAGTTCGTATCCGGCAGTGTGCGTATGCCGAGGCTTGAACAAGGGTTGGGTTTCCCAATCCACCATTTCTTCTTTGAGTCGGCGAAGAAAAAACCGATTGCGGGCTTTGGTAATGTTTTGCTCGCCTTCGAATGATTCCGTCGATGTGGTATATGATGCAACTTGCTCGCGGATACGGTCGGCAACGTGTTCGTCTTTTTGGAACAAGTCCGTGTCGAGCAACATAAGCAGACGACGAAATGTGTCTTTACGGCCACGATGCGGAGTCGCAGTTAAAAACAACAAATGGTCTGTGCGGCCCTCAAGTGCTTCGACCGCCGCGTAGCGCAATCCACGATCAACTTTGCTGCCGTATTCGTAGGCGGAAAGTTTATGCGCTTCGTCAACGACGATTAAATCCCACTGCGTTTCTTTCGCTGCGTTTAGGCACTGCTCATTGCGCGAGATAAAATCAATCGAAGTGATGAAGAGACATTCGCCTTGGCGCGAAAATAGATTGGGCTTCGCGTCAAAAGAGGCGCGATTCACGCGGTCGAAGTCCAAGCCGAATTTCTCAAGCATTTCATCCTGCCATTGGCGCGTGAGTCCACCGGGTGTTATGACGAGAACTTTTGCAATGGTGCCGCGAAAGAGGAGTTCTTTCACCAGCAAGCCGGTCATAATCGTCTTGCCCGCGCCGGTGTCGTCAGCAAGCAAGAAGCGGATGCGAGGCAGCGGCAGCAAGTAGCGGTAAACTGCCTCGACTTGGTGAGGCAATACATCAACGACGCTGGAATTCACAGCAAACAGCGGGTCGAATTGATGAGCGATGCGGATGCGCTCTGCTTCTGCACCGAGCAGGAAATTTTCGGGGTCGCCCTCGAACGAGAATCCTTCACTCCGAACTTTGGCGAGCAGAGCGATTTGATCGGAAGTGAGCGGTCGCTTGATTTCACGTCGGCTTTCCAAACCGACCGCTTCAACAAGAGTTTTGTTCCCAAACGGGCTGAGTTTTCGAATCTCGACGAGTTCGCTGGGGTCGAAGCCAGACACAATGTCGCCGGGAGAAATCCGATTTTCCACAATCCTATCCATTTAGACCAAGCTGCCGCTAATGGCGATTCGATTCACTCGTAATGGTTTCTCCGGGCGGTCCGCGCCGTGCGCTGGACAGTTCCCGGCTCCTAATGCATCCCTGCATCCCGGCTGCCTTGGAGCCGGGGAGCAGGGTAGCAAATAGCCAACATTCGCCCGGCATCCCGACAACCCTGTGTCCGTGGTCTCGGGCAAACGGGATTTCGGGCTTCTATTCGGAAAAGGTCTGATAGTTAACGGTCAATTCTGTGCCCTTCTTTATATCTTTCAGCGCATAAAAATCGTAGTTCTCGTCACAGGCAACATTCGCGCGTTTAGAACAGTTCAAATACCAAGCAGGCGTCAGCATGTTGAAACTCGGTGGACACCCATACTTTCCTCTTTTTGAAATTGCGAAGTCTTTGTAAAGCCTTGCCAGTTCCTTAGGCAAATTCTTGACACGATTCTGGCTTATCCAAGTGACCGATACGGCGTCTCCGCGAAAGATGTAGGAGCCCTTTTTTATCGGTCGAATTGCCTTCACGCCGACACCGTGAATCTTTGAAGGTGCGACGCGAACATAAACGCCGTCATGAGGTAGTCGGTAGCGCATGGAACGATTCAGGTTTGCTTGAGCCACCGATTGATGCCCGTAACCCATGCATTCCCAGACCACCGAATAGGTCGGTCTTTATGAATTATCACCATTATCATCACGACGGTGACAAGTCCGAGAATGGGGGCCAACCCGCAAGCACATACGTGCTCTCTTATCGACGCTTGCTTATACGAGATGAGTGCAAAAATGTATTCCAACACCGCAGTCGCAGCAAACCAAAAACCAGCATGATATGGAATCCACGTCGTCCATGAATCGGCCCAGTCCTCCCAAGTTTTATAATCAACGGCGGAGGCGTGATGCTCTGGCGGTTCTCCAAGAGCGATTCGGCCGTAATAAAATGCAAGCAGCGAACGTTCCTTATAAAACAGCGCCGCTGACAAAAGCATCAGTGCAGAAGCAATCCAAAAATAACTTTTGCCATTGCTCCAAATTGCGGCCAAATCGGTTTCATTCGCTGCTGAGGCTAGCCTTTCTAGAACCAGCGATGGAACCGCTACGCAAAACGTTGAGAGTATCCCCATTATACTCATCTCTTTGTCGAGATAACCTAGATATCGGTCGGTTTGGGCGTTTGAATTAGACATAGCGTCGGATTTCAATGGTTGAACTGCTGCGCCTGAACCGACATGAAATCAAGTCTTCGAGTGCTCTCGCTGCGACTCTTTTTGCGGCAGACACTCTGACGAATGCAACGGGGTATTCTGTGAACGCCTAGCTCGAACTTACGGCGTGGCGTGGCTCCCCGTTTCCTTGCACCCCTGATGCGCTGCACCCTTGGATTTGTGAGGCGACACAAAGAGATTTCCAAGGGTCTCGGAAATCGGGATTTCAGGCCAACTCGCGACCCGGTTCATTCGGGCACGGAAAAAGCGACTCATGGCGTTTTCAACTTTGTGTCCGCTTGTTTGCCCGTGATGTAGTTGACGAATGCAGCGGCCTGAACAAGAAAAAACTTTGCGTCGATGAAAGTGAGCGTTGGCTCGTCAAGCAGTGCATGCCGTATCCCCTCTGCATCGCTCGTAAAACCATACATCTTACTTAGTGCCTCTTTAAAGGCAGGATGTAGACCCTCAATTTTTCCAAGTAGCTTTCCAAGCGTTCCTTTCGGGTCGCCCGTTATAGTCTGGCAAAGTGCTTCCAGCGCACTTACCGCCTCTTTGACGGAATTACGGTAATCCGGTGCGCGGCGGTCTGACAAAAGTTCGATGGCACGAACTAAGTGCCGCCTGACAGCATCTGGTGAACTTGTAGCGGCTTCTTCTATCGCTGCTAATTCGGATTCATCAGTGATAGGTGTGATCTTGTCGTCGAGAAATCGGAAGCCGCAAAGCTGCTTTTCTAAGACTGAATTAAGGCTGCTGGCTAACTCATTCGCATCCATTTCGGACCAATTCCCAACGATGAACTCCAAACAATCGTAAACTTCGAACCATTCACATTCCATGAAACGTCGCTTGAGAATTGCGTATGCGCCGTTTGCTTCCCAAGGGTCGAACCCGGGCAGATTGTCCAGTGAACTATTGAAGTGGTGAATCCAAAGGCGGCGCATCAGTTGATTGACGCACCTTGAGTGATGAGTCCATGAGAAGTCATAAGGTTCCCACTTATCCCAAAGAGCGATCTTTAGATAGTTCCAAAGCAACGTCCGCGTAGGTTCGTCGATATCGTCCTTTTGGATTGTCTTTTTGATCGGCTTATATCCGTAGCGTTCTGAAAAGCGAGGCATGTCAGTTTGGCAAAAACATCAGCAGCAGCGTCGGGCACTCAAGACAAATCTGTTCGCCGAGCCCGAATCGCTCAGCGCGGTATAACCAGTCTTGCACCCCTGATCGCCTGCACCCTTGATTCCGTGAGGCAGGGCAGCAGTGCGGTATGGTTCAGGGGTCAATAATTTTGACGCTTCAGGCTCGATATACTGTGTGTCCAACCACGATTGGTGATCGACGCAGCTTCTTTCTGAGCATTTTTGCCGCAGACACGAACACACGTCGCGGATAGTAGTAGTTCGCTCCGTAGCCGCTGAAATAAACGCGCGGAATGTCTAGACCACGCAGAACTGCGGCTATGGAAACGCTTAGACTTACCCTCGACTCATGGCCCCGCCCGAACAGCGTGAACACCGCCTTTCTTCGTTCTTGCCTGACCGCCTTTAAGACAGCTTTCCTGATCGCGACATTCTCCAAACGGGCCTGCCTAGCCGCGCGTCTAGAAAGGTGCGCGGGCATTCCATTGGGTGACGGACCAGTCTGCTCCGATGTGTCGCGAGGGAACAGCCAGCCAAGCCATAGCGCTACGTCCACGGTCTGCACCACCAGTTCCCAAATTTCCGCGCGATAACGTGAAAATT
>Ga0207099_1059_pt2 | contig 20926 bp, 16 predicted proteins | sample Alteio_BWMinHeat_85_FD_153521 | JGI IMG/M metagenome (GOLD analysis project Ga0207099, IMG submission 153521) | Enriched cells from forest soil in Barre Woods Harvard Forest LTER site, Petersham, Massachusetts, United States -... | ecosystem: Environmental > Terrestrial > Soil > Temperate forest >... | reverse complement strand
TTTCCTGCAGGAACACGCTTGACCGATCCTTCACGCAAAGAAATACGGTGATTCCAGCACCTGACGGATATCGAGGGTCCCGGGCGGGGGGAGTGAGGGGAGGGCAATGCCGGTGGCTAACAACTGTTCTTTGAAGAAGTTCGCCATAAGCGGTTCGGAGTGCATGGCGACGAATTCCTCTCGAAGGGTGCGATTGAGCAAGTCGACATCGCCGGCATGGACGCCGAAGCTATCGTGGACCATCGCGAAATGACGCAGACCCAGGCGGTGAAGGCGATTCACCGTCAGCATCATGTGTGCGGCATCGAGAGAATGAACCAGGTGAGCGACGATGCCGTCCACCTGCTTACGCCAGTCGATTTTCCGTGCCGGATCGTCTTCATAGATAATGATGGTGCTGTCGGCCGTGGCGAGGCGGACTTCCTTCGGTTCGCGTACCTCATGAACCACCGGAAAACCCGCCGGTGAAGTCCACGCCATGCCGACACCCGCCTTCGCGATAGTACGGGCAACGGCACGGAGCCACTTCATGATTTTGCTGCCTTCGACGGCAACGTCGGGAATGCACTCCTCTAAGGCTTTCGCCAGGTACCGGGCACATTTCTCCGGATCTTTGCAGGATTTGATGAGGTCTGTTTCGAGAAGCTGCTTGTAGATCGTCCTGCGCGTCACGCCGTATGGAGTCGTCATCGTCGGGATCTTGACGACGCCGCGATCGATCCTGCCAAGCAATTGCCGGGCGGCTTCCCGCTCATCTCCTTCGCGGTATTGAGCGTCAACCTGCACACGGATACTGACGAGCTCGGCGACTTCGAGGTAAATATCCTGGGGCTCATCGTCCGGCACCAGGTTCGTGGCGCGGCCGCCGTACGGATCGCGTGCGAGGGCACTCAGATGCTGGTATCCGTTACACGAGCCGTCCATGCTGATCGGTAAATGCGATCGGAAACCCGCGCCTTCCTCTTTATAGCGTTTCCACTCGTAACAAGCGGCGAAGAACAACCACGGCTTATCGGCTTTGTCCCGTATCGGCTGAACACCCAGCGGATTGTTGGCGAAGGCGAGGAGTTCCTGTTCATGTTGATCGAACCATGCAATCCGCTGCTCGAACGAGACTTTGTTCCCCTTCCAGTAGCAGTTGGCAATGTGGATCTTCAGCCAATACGCTCCACGTTCGCCAAGCACTTTGCCTTCGCCAAATTCGAGCAGCGACCTTCCGATGTGATCCGACTGGGGATTGATGAGTTGAGGCACGGGATACGCACGGCCGCGATGGTCCAACTGGTAGGGGAAATAAATGCGCTGCTCCGGGTGCATCCGTTCGGCCAGCGGGAAGCGGCAGGCCATGATGTGCTTGAAGGCTCGAAGTTCTCCGGAGGTATACGTTTCCACTCCGAAAAACAGACCCGCCTCCCAGGCTCGCCGCATCGACTCGAAGACAACCTTGTTAATACGGTAATCCGTGTTCTGCAGCGCGTTGACAGCGGAAATCACGCGCGACATGTCGGCCCTATCAAAGGACTGCCGAGCCCTCGCGTTCGGTTTGCGCTTCATCAGTTTCAAGGGAAGCACGTGATAGCCGCCGTCGCTGGAGTGCGCCGTAAAGGATCGAGGTGGGACGACCATCGGCATGTAAACCGGAGTGGGCAGCGCCGCCAGCGCCGCCGGGTGATTGGCGATCCACTCGGCGGCCGCCGGCGTGAGCGCAATCCGTTCCGGCGTTTTCATACGTTTGCCGGAACCCTCTCGAGTCACCTTCGCCTCAAAAATCGGCTGTCCATCGAATCGGGCAAACTGAAGAGCCAGCGATATCAGTTTTTGACCGAGGTGATGCGAGCGGTAGTGTTTTGCCCAGTCGTTCTCATCGTCGTTCTTTCGCGCAAGTTCCTCGGCGCGCTTCCTGGCGTTCCGGGTTTTGTGGCGTGAAAGCATGAACTCGGCGACATCCAGCTCTCTCTGTCGAGAGCAATCCAACAGTCTTTCGATCCGGCACGTCTGGCCGATGTCATACCCAACCGGAGTCCGCAGCGGCGCCACGCCCTCTTCAAATTCGGACCTGCATATCGCGTTCAGCAGGGTAGCGAGAGTGATGAGAGCGAGTTGTTCATGCCTGAGCGATAAGAAGGCCGTTGCATACTTCGGGAGCTTCTTATACTGGGGGGTCCTCAACTCCATTTGATGTTGAAGGATCGCTTCCCACAACGATTCCAGAGAGTTCGCCAACAAATCTCTTACCGGCTTCAAATCCGTCGCAAGCTGGTATTTGCGGTTCTTGGCACAGCGAAGCATGCCCTCATAACGGGCGTCTGCCTCAAGTTGGATTTGCCGCTCTATATCGCTCATAAGTAACGGGATAGGTAAACGTCCCCGATACTCTACACTCCTGATAGAAAGAGCGGCAAGAACAAGCGCTCGAAAATCTAAGAAAGGAGGTACATATGAAAAAGGCAAATACGACTCCAAATAAGATCAAGGCAAAACTTGGTCTGCAAGGTGTTTCGGATCCGGACGCGGCCAAGACGTTTATGACGGCGTACAACGGCTTGCTGAACAATTCGAAATACCCCAATCCACCGGTCGACCTGGCCATTTACAAGGCAGGTATTGATCAGTTCAATGCGTTGATTGTCGATGCGGAAGATGGTGGTAAGAAAGCCATCAGTGCGAAAGATAAGCAGCGTATTGCAGTGAGCAAGTTGTACACGCTCCTCGGGCATTACGCCGAGACGGCGTGTAACGACGATCTGGCAACTTTCAACACCAGCGGTTTTAACCAGATGGCAGCCAAAGTCAAGACTGCTCCTGTGCCGTTGACTGAAGCAAAGTTCAGCTGGATCGATCGCGGGCCCAACAGCGGCGACGTTGTTGTGCTGCCCGAAAAGCAGACCGGCGCTGTCGCCTTCGACGTGCGGTACGCACTACAAGGCGCTGGCGGAGTACTGGGACCGTGGACCATCGTCACGGCAGTCAAACCCAGGAAAGTAACGATCAGTGGGCTGACGCTGGCTGGAATCTATCAGTTCCAGATCCGTGCGCTGGGCCTATTGGGTTACACGGATTGGATGGATCCGAAGACCTTCGTCGTCGCGTAGCAACGAACGGCGTTTGGTAACCTGGCCGGTGATTCACTTGAATCACCGGCCATTTTTTTTACGTTTTGGCCGCGTAATCGGCGGCTACTTCTTTTTCAGGTCAGGGGCTGAGGATAGAGAAGGGAAGTAACCACAAGAGGCACAAAAGGCACAAAAAAGATCAGAATCCTTTTTGTGCTTTTGTGCCTTTTGTGCCTCTTGTGGTTACTTCCCTTTTTCCATCAATTTGCGGATCAGTGTTGCGGTGCTGGCGTGCAGGACGCTCGAGCTGCCGTCGAAACCCACGCCGCCGGCCAAACCCATTGCGGAATCGAGCGGCGTCTTCCCCTGTTTGTCTTTGATGTCGAGCCTGGCTCCGTGTTCGGCGAGAAATTGAACGACCTGGTCGAAGCCCTGGAACGCAGCGCCGTGAAGCGCGGTTTGGCCGCGGCTGTCGACGGCATTGACGTCCACGCCGGCCGCGAGGCACAGCTTGACGGCTTCGATCGCTTCAGTCTGCGTCTTTCGACGGCCGGTGGTGTCTTCCTCTTTGGTGCCGAGGCCTGCGGCCGCCATCAGCGGATTAATGCCCGCGCGCGTCGCAAGCTTCGGGTCGGCGCCTTTATCGAGCAGGATCTTCATTGCGGCGGTATCGCCGGCTTTGGCTGCGCGCAGCAGAGGCGTGGTGCCTGTGGTCAGCATCGTGTCGTCACCGCGATCGAGCTTAGTTCGATACGGCTGCTGCTGCTTCAACTGAACGTTCACGTCCGCGCCCTTCGCGATCAGCGCCTTCGCAACGTCGAGACTCGTGAGTTCGTTGTCGATTTCTTTTGGCGATGGCCTGTTCGACGCCGGCATTGTGTGAAAGTCCACAGCGGAGTACAGCGGAGTTCTTCCAGTCCTGTCCGCAAGATTTGGGTTCGCGCCCTTTTCGACGAGCAGTGCTGCGGCATCATAGTGGCCATTGATGATGGCCGAGAGCAGCGGCGTGATGCCGTCGGGATCCGCCGCGTTCACATCGGCCTTCGCGTCGAGCAGAACCGGAATGCAATCGACACAACCCTGCCGGGCCGCAAACTCAAGCGGAGTCAGGCCGCCGAGAGGCAGCCATTTTTCGCGAGGTTCCGCGGATTGCTGACGTTCCCATTTGTTCGCTGTCGAGCGTGCGTTCACGTCCGCGCCTTTGGCGATCAACTCGCGGGCGGCGGCGGCATGTTTTTGCGCAACGGCCCACATGAGAGCGGTCTCGCCGTGCCAGCTTTCTTTCGCATTCACGTCGGCCCCGTGCGCAAGCAGAACTTTCACCGCGTCCACTTTTCCCGTACGTGAGGCGGTCATCAGAGCGGTCTCGCCTTCGCTGCTCACCGAGTTCACATCTGCGCCGGCGGTCAACAGCCTTTCGATGATGGCCGCATTGCCGTTCACACATGCCAGATAGAGAGGCGTCACTCCATAACGATTTGCGGCCCTGGCATTCGCGCCCGCGCGAATGAGGCGATCGACAAGAGCGGTGTCATCGTTGCGTACGGCCCAATGGAGCGCCGTTGTCCCATCCACTTCCGGAGCATTCACATCGACGCGTTGCTGCAGCAGAGTTTGCACTGCGGCTTTGTCGCCGGATTTCACCGCGGCCGCGAGACGCGCGTCCGCGCCGCCGGCTGCCAGTAGAATCGCTAAAAACAGGCTCATAGGTCCGCCATCTTTCCGGTGCTGTCGCCCAGCGTTTCCATATCCACGCCGGCCTTATCGAGCACGCTGAGAAGAAGGTTTGTCATCGGCGTGTGATCCGGATAGCGAAGGTGGCGATTGCCCTTCAGCCGGCCGGAAGCTCCGCCCAGCACAAGATTCGGCAATGGGAAATGGTTATGCGCATTGCTGTTGCTCATATTGCTGCCGTACAGAATCACCGACTGGTCGAGCAGGGAGGCATCGCCATCGCGCGTTGTCCGCATCTTTTCCACGAACTCCGAGAACAAACTGATGTGATAGGTCTGGATCTTCACGTTCTTGTCCATCTTGTCCGCGCGATTCTGATGATGCGAAATCGCGTGGTGGCCATCGGGCACGCCAACCTGTGGATATGTCCGATTGCTGATCTCCCGCGCCACCATGAAGGTCATGACACGCGTGATATTCGCCTGGAAAGAGAGCACGGCCAGGTCGTACATCAGCCGGAGATGGTCTTCGTACGAGTACGGGATGCCCGCCGGAGATGCCGGCACCGTGACATCCGGATTGGTCTGCTCGATTCCGGTCTTTTGTATCCGTCGCTCGATTTCCCGGACGCTCTCGAGATAGTCATTCACCGTGGATTTGTCACGCGGCCCAAGTTTCTTCTGAAGATCGGAAGCCTGCCGCATGAACCCGTCGAGGATGCTGCGGTCCTGCTGTTTGTGCGCTATACGCTCGGTGGCGTCTGCCCCTTGTCCAAACATGCGCTCGAAAACTTTTCGTGGATTGATTTCCATCGGCAGCGGCGTCGTTGGGGTGCGCCACGAGAGCGTGTTCATGTAGATGCATCCGTAATCCCGATCGCATTCGCCGATCAGGCCGGAGTGATCTTCGGTCGCAAGCTCCATCGATGGCAGCAGTGTGTCCTGGCCTATCTTCTGTGCGGCGACCTGGTCTGCCGTGATGCCGGCGAAGGCATCCGGGCCCTGCGTCGGCTTGGGCCGGACGCCGCTGAGCCACGTGGTCGGGCTCAGCGAATGGACAGCCGTCGAGTCCGCGGCTTTATGTCCCAATCCACTGACGACGTTCACATACTGCCGCAATGGTTCGAGCGGCTTCAGAATCGGCGTGAACTCGAAGTCCGCGCCCTCTGTTTTCGGCGTCCATCTGTCCATGATCGCGCCATGCGGAACATAGACGAACGCCAGCCGCGAGCCTGAGTTTGTTGCGGCTCGAGCCGTTAACGCGGGAACCATCGATTCGAGAAACGGCAGGGCAAGCGTTGCGCCTGCGCCCTGCAAGAATGTTCTCCGAGAAAGATGCTTCTTCGTAATGAACATGGTTAATTCACCTCTGCAGTCCCCTGCGGCTTCCTCATCTGAAATGGTGCGCTCTTCACGATACCCATGATGAGCGATGAGAACTTGTAATCAGTGCGAGCCGCGTCCCGCACGACCCCGCGGACAACCGGCATGTCATAGAATTCGACGCCGCGTCCCAGCGCGTACGTCATTAATTTTTCCGTCACCGTTCCCGCAAACTGCTCGGGGTGTTTCAGCAGCGCTTGCCTTAACGTGACGGGCCCTTCCACCTTCGTCCCGTCGGCCAATTGGCCCGACGCATCGATGGGACCGGATTGATCCTTTGTCCGCCACTCGCCAACTCCGTCGAAATTCTCGAGCGAGAAACCCAGCGGATCCATGACCGCATGGCAGCCCGCGCACGGCGGATTCTTTCGGTGCTCTTCCATCAACTCACGGACGGAGTGCGGCTTCGCGCCTTCTTCGTTTTCCTTGAGAGGCGGGACGTTGGGCGGCGGCGGAGGAGGCGGCGTCCCCAGAATGTTTTCCAGAATCCATTTACCGCGCAGGACGGGCGACGTCCGATTCGGATATGACGTGACCGTCAGGACGCTGCCCTGGCCGAGGAGCCCCATGCGAGTCTGGTCGGTCAGCGTGACCCGCCGGAATTGCGTTCCGTAGACGTTCGGGATTCCGTAATGCTTCGCGAGCCGCTCGTTGACGAAGGTGTAATTCGCATTGAGAAGATCCATCACGCTGCGGTTTTCCCGCATGATGCTTTCGAAGAACATCTCGGTCTCGCGCCGGAACGACTGGCGGAGATTGTCGTCGAATTGAGGAAACTCGTGGCCGTCGGGCTTCGAGCTCTGCAGGTTTCTCAGGAACAGCCACTGACCCGCGAAGTTCCGGACGAGCGCGTCGGATTTGGGATCGGCAAGCATCCGTTTCACTTGCTGGTCCAGGACCACGGGATCCTTAAGCTTTCCCTGCGCGGCGGCATTCAGGAGTTCGTCATCCGGAATGCTGCTCCACAGGAAGAACGATAACCGGGAAGCAAGGTCCAGATCGCCGATGCGATACGCCGCGCCGGGCTGTACGTTCGGCGGATCGGATTCGGTCCGGAATAAAAACTTGGGTGATGTCAGGATGAAGGCCAGCGCGTTCTGGATACCCGCTTCGAAGCTCTTTTTCTTTCCGGATTCGTAGAAACTGAGCAGAAGATCCATATCCGCATCGCTCAGCGGTTGGCGGTAAGCGCGCCGGGCCACGGTCGAAATAATTTTCTTCGCGCAAGGCGCAGCATCGGCTGCGTTTGCCGGTTGGCACGTGAGAATGTGGCGCCGGCTGGGCGTGTTGCCCGAACCGGTCGCGTCGAGCGGCCCGGTGATATCCACGTGCTCGACCAACGGCATGCCGTTCATGTTTTGCAGGTCGTGATCGCGCGTGTGAGCTTCCAGGGGTTCGTCGTATTCGGCGGAGTTCTTTCTCAGAAACGCGACGCCGACATCATGCGGTCCGGCCTTCACCGGGATGCGGCTCTTCAAGCGCGCGTCAATCGTGTCTCCTGCCGCAGCAAAGTTCGCGTCGGACATCTTGTTGTCTGCTTCGCCGCCCACTGGAGCCATGAAGACGCGCTCGCCATCGACAGTGATTTCAAGCTGGTGCGGCCATTCCAGGCCTTTCATATAGCCGACGATGTTGCGAAGCAGGAAAACACGGAAGTCGTACTGGCCGTCCAGCGGGAAGTTGTGGTGTATGAGGATTCCGCCTCGCGTGCCCAATGGAAGACCTTCGATGTGATCGTCCTGCGAAATGTCCGGCGGCAACGGATATCGCTGCGTGACGGTGGGCATCGATGGATCGCCCATCGCCAGGCTGCTGATCTTGCGCGCTGCCGCAAGGTACTGCTCGAGCAGCGACGGCGAAAGCTTCAAGACGTCTGCGATGTTGTCGAAGCCGTTGCTTTCATCGTCGGCGGGAAGAAGATCGGCGACGTCGACATCCAGCGCCAGAAGATCGCGGATCGCATTGCCGTATTCGGTTCGATTGAGGCGATGAATGGGAGCGCGGCCAGGATTCGGTTTTGCCGCGCCAGCGCGGTCCAGGGAAGTCTCAAGAAAACCGACGAGTTTGTAAACGTCGTCGGTTGCGGGGCGCGGCCGGCCCTGAGGCGGCATCATCCCGCCGCGGAGCTTGAGAACAACTTTCTCCCAGGTCTCGGCGCCGTCCCCGATGTGATCGAGATCCATCTTGTCGAGAGCGAGCCCGCCTGTCTTCGCGCGCTCGTTGTGACATGTCACACAGTATTGATCGAGCAGGGCCCGGTATGTGGCTGCCGGAGCCGCGCCGGATGGCGCCGGAGTTCGCTGAACGCCCAATCCCGGCGACAACGCGGCAAGAGTACCAACCAAGACGACAAACAACCTGGTTAACGATCGTCCCATTTAGACCTATTCCATTTACCTACTGTAATTTACTGCTCGGACGATAGCTTACCAAATGCATGGTCAATAGAGAAGGACGCCCCCTGCCTGAATTGAAATTTTGAAATTGGACAGAGAAAATCCAGGAAAAAAATCCAGGTCAGACTAGTGATTACCTAGTTTTTGAGTACAAAAACTAGGTAATCACTAGTCTGACCTGGATTTTTTCTCCTGCTAACACCCGTCTGGCCCCGATTTCTCCCTCCCGGATTCGTCCAATTTCAAAATTTCCGCTCTCATTTCGGGCCAAAAAGCGTCAGCCAGTGGCCGTCCGGATCGGTGAACGTCGAGGCCCAGGAGCCCGGCGTCACTTCGCGAGGTTCATTCACGAAGCTGCAGCCCCGCTCGATCAATTGAAGGTGCGCGGCCGTGACGCTTTCAGCGGCCACGACGATCTCCATCGCGCCGACAAGTGGGCCGTTCGGGCGCCGCAAGCCGGAGTTCAGCATCACCATGATCGGGCCGGCCGAGAGGAACGCGAACGATTCAAATTGGTTTTGAAGATCGAAACCTGCCATATCCCGATAAAAAGCGACGGACTTCGACAGGTCACTAACACCCAGAGCAATAAGTGAGATTTTCATGACGGCAGCATAAGCTGCGCCGTTACCGTTGCGCTTGCCCAATCTTGCGAATTTTAGGGACTGCCGAAGGGGGCAGGCCGTATCGCGCGCGAAACAACCGGCTGAATGCGGACAGGCTCGTGAAACCGAGATCCATCGCCGCGTCCGTTACAGGTTGACCGTTTTGCAGGAGAACACGGGCCCGCTCCAGCCGCAGGCCCGTGAGATACGCGTGAGGCGTCAGCCGAAAGACTCGTTTGAAAGCCCGATGCAGGTGATACCTGGAAACGCAGGCTTCCCGCGAAACTTCTTCCAATGAGATCGGCCGATCGACATTGCCGTGAAGATATTCCCGCGCCGTCTGCAACCGCCGGAAGAGTTCCTCACGCGTGGAAGGTTTAGCGGCAGGGACACGCGCATACTGGGCTTTGATCTCTTTGTAAAGCATGAGCAGGTTTTGCGAGAGCGTCAGGAAGTCTTCTTCAAAGCTGCTTGGCTGAAGCTCTCGCGAGCAGCGCTTGCCCAATGACCACAGTTGAGGCAGGATTGCGCCCTTCGCATCCGAATGAAGACGCGAGATGAATTGCAGACGGGGCGCGCCTCGTACGGGGGAGTCGAGCGACGCTTCAAGTGACGTCGTGACATCCTGCGCGGTTTCCTCCACGAAATTGCTGCGAAAGAAAACACAGCACGTTTCGACAGGCCTGGGCGCATCGATGTTCATCGAATAGCCCTGGCCGGCGTCGAGGACAAGAAATGTATTCGAGTCCACGAGAAGATGCCGGCCATCAACAGTCCAATGGACTTCACCGCGGATCACGGACTTGATGGACAGCGGTCCCGCGAAATCGTTTACCACGTGCCGCTGCCCCGTCGCGTGAAGCACGAGGCTGTCGCGGCTGAATTGCGCCCCGGACGGAAAAAGAAATGGCTGTTGTCGCGTCATTTGGTGCACCCCGGAAGGGGTGCTTGGAAAATAGCCAGGGGTGAGCGAGCGAAGCGAGCCACCCCTGGCCAAACATTTTAAACGATCCTTGCACCCCGGCGGGGTGCAAGGAATCCATGACGCGATTCTACCGGGGGTTGCGCGCTTCGCGCTTACCCCCGGCTATTTTCCAGGCACCCCTTCCGGGGTGCATACGGGGTTACTTCAAATTGAAATTCACTTCAATATTCAGTGAGATGGCAACCGGCTTTCCGGCTTTCGTGCCCGGGTTGAATTTCCATTGCTTCAGCGCGTCAGTGGCACTTTCAGTCAAACCGTAATCGAGTCCACGGACGACCTTATCGATCTTTACGCTGCCATCTTCTCCGATCGTCACCCGCACGACCACAGTGCCCTGGTAATGCACTGCACGGGCCTCGTCTGTGTACTGTGGTTCGATGCGGGTGATCACAGTTGGGGGTGTTACTCTGTATACGCCGTCTCCCAATCTGAATGGTGTTTGAGCGGGAAGCTTGAAGTCTACATCGATCTGAGTGATCGCTTGAACGGGGAATCCATTTTGACTCGCCGGAGCAAATTTCCAACTCAGAACTGCTGCGATTGCCCTCTGGTCGAGATCGAAGCCGAGTCCTTTAACGACGCGCAGGATCGTGACAGTTCCGTTAATGTCCACTTCAGCTTCGAGTGTTACGGTTCCTTCGATACGGGCAGCGAGGGCTTCGTCTGTGTAAATGGGCGGCACCGATTCGATGACTTGCGGTGGCGTCACGTCCGTGGTTGTGACCGCGCCCGCATCGCCAATGTGTGTCCTCTGCGGAGCGGCCGGCTGAGGTTTGGCTTCCGGTTCGGGCATTGCGACCTTCGTGGTGGCCATAAGCACCGGCGGTAATGGAACTGCTGCGGTCACGCCAATTTCCGCGATTGAAATCGTCAACAGTCCCATGAGCGCACAGAGGATCGTCACTGCAATTCTCGATAGAGAACGCCGGCGAGCGTGGGAGTCCAAGATGGAAACCAGGCGAGTTTCGAGTTGGGATGGCTGCGCCATCGATACTGCCGCAAAGGATAAGGACTGACCTGCCCGAAGTCCCCGGACGATTTGAACCAGGTGATCCGCGTAGTCTTCCGCGATCGCGCCCAGATTCAGAACCTGATCGTCGCAGGCGCGCTCGCGCTCGATGTGTACCCGGTGGGCTGCGTACCAGACGAGAGGATTGAACCAATAGATGCTGCACACCATCTGGACAAACACCTGGACCATTCCGTCGCTGCGTTTCACGTGGGCAAGTTCATGGCCAAGCACAAGGCGCCGCCGATCGGCGGGCCATTGCATTGCATCTGAGGGCAGCAGGATCGTATGGCGGCGCATTCCCCAGGTCATTGGCGAAACTCGTGCATCGCTGAACAGAAGCCGCACAGGTTGCGAGATCGAAAGGGAATCTGAAAGTTGAGCAACCAGCTCGTTCCATGTTTCGTCGGAAGTCCCGCCGGCAGATTTCGCCAGGCGCCGCACCGCAGCGGTTCCTATCAATACACGGAGGGCGAGGAACGCAGCCCCGAACATCCATACCCCCGCCGCAATTCGCGGCCACGTTCCGGACAAGTATGTAGTCGAGGGCTTCAGCCCTCGTTCGACCATCGTCACGACGGCCGGGGCAGCCGCAGGCAGGAACCTGACGCTCGTGCTCCCCTCCGGCAGGACCGGCAACTCCAGCCGCGGAACTACAGCCGCTACAAACGGAAGCGCCATTGCGCTCGCGATCGCCAGCAGCCAGACCGCGTGGCGCGCAGACGCGGAGGCACGGCGCAAAAACATGGACAGCAATGCTGCCCCTGAAAAGATGATGCTGGCCCTGACAATAACGTCCAGTGCGAAATTCATTTCCGGCCTCCTTTGCGAGCCTTGTCGATCAACTGCTGTAGACGGTCCAGCTCCGATTCCGAAAGCTTGGACGAAGATGCATCGAGTAACGCCGCAACAGCCTCCTGTGGCGATCCATCGAAGAACGTCTGCACGAGATGGCGAATCGCGGAACGTTTCGCTTTCTCACGGCGCACCGTCGGCGTGAAAACATATTTCCCGCCTTTTTCCTCGTGCTGTATGTGTCCCTTCTCCTCCAGTATCCGAAGCAGCGCGCGAACCGCGGAATAGCCCGGCGGATCCGGCAGGCTTTCCATCACTTCGGCGGCGGTAGCGGTTTCCTTGCGATAAAGAACGTCCATGATCTGGCGTTCCCGGCGGCTTAGTGTCGTGTGTGGAGTCTGCATATGATGCTAAGAAGCTAGCATCGTATATCTGAAGAGGTCAAGAACTAAATTGCTAATTTTTTAGCACTTGGATTCGCCAGCCGCGGAGCGGCGTTAGAAGGTAGCCACGGCTGAAGGCCGTGGTTTCATTAACTGCGGAGTATGAGCCGCAGAGCGGCGGAAGATTCTTTCGCCGCTCCGCGGCTCTTCTAGACCGATACCAACTACCACGGCCTTCAGCCGTGGCTACGTTCTAACGCCGCTCCGCGGCTGGCGAATCCAAGTGGTACGTTACTTATGGCGGACACCTCTAGCCGGCGAATGCGGCCGGACTCATCAAACGGGAAGCAATTTTCTCCAGGGGGAGAATCTCAACGGCAGCACTCAGTTCCGCGGCCGCTTTGGGCATCCCGTAAACCACGCAGGTGGCAGCGTCCTGGGCAATCGTCAGAGCCCCTGCGTCGCGCAACGCCTTCAAGCCCCTGGCTCCATCCCGGCCCATGCCGGTCAACAGTACGGCCACGACACTCCCTCTCCAATAAGCTGTGACGCTTTCAAAAAAGACATCAACGGAAGGCCGGTAATGACATGCGATCGGCTCAGGCGTGTAACTGAGAGTTTGCGAGTCCGTAAAAACGAGGTGATCGTTGCTTGCGGCAATTAACGCCGTACGCCGTTGAGGACGGTCTCCCTGGTTGGCGATCCGCACGGTCAGCGGTGACTGCCCATCCAGCCAGATGGCCATCGACGGAGCAAATTGCGCATCGATGTGCTGAACAATAACGATGGGCGAGGGGAAATCGTCAGGCAACTTATGGAGGATGGCTGCCAGAGCGGCGGGTCCGCCCGCAGAGGCTCCTATGACAACCAATGGACTGATTGGAACTGAACTCCCGGCAGGATGTCTCCGAGGCACGCTCCTGAAAATGAGCTGACGAATCGTTTCAATTTTGAGCTTCAGTGCATTAGCCCCGCCCAACTGGCCGGTCGCTGCGAGTTCGGGTGTTTGAACCGCGTCAAGGGCGCCCGCCCCCAGGGCTTCGAATACCATGGCTGTGTTTCCTTCAACGGTCGCAGTAACTACAAGAATGGCGCAGGGCGCCTGGGCCATGATCCGGCGGGTTGCCTCAACGCCATTCATGACGGGCATGATCAAATCCATCAAGATCAGGTCCGGAGTGTCTGCGGCGCATCGCTTCACAGCCTCCTCGCCATCACGGGCGGTCCAGACGAGGCTATAGCCGGGCACGTCCGCAATGACGCGGCGTAATGCTTCCCTCGCCATCAGCATGTCGTTGACGATCGCGATCCTCAAGAATCCGTTCTCCCGATTAGATCTGCCACGGCGTTTACCAGCGTCTCATCGTGAAAACTGCCCTTGGTGAGGTAGTAATCGGCGCCAGCTTCCAGACCTCGTTGCCGATCCTCCTGCCGGTCCTTGTATGAAACAATCATCACCGGCAGGGATTTCAACCGGCTATCCTTCCGGATCAGGGTTACCAATTCGATTCCATCCAGGCGGGGCATGTCGACGTCGGTAACTACGAGATCGTAGTGGCCGGTTCGGACGGCGTTCCAACCATCCATACCGTCCACAGCCACGTCGACCGCGTATCCTTGACTGTCCAGTAATTTACGTTCCAACTCGCGCACGGTGAGCGAATCGTCCACGACCAGTATGCGTTTCTTCTCTCTTTTATCTTCTCCAGCGCCGCCGCTTCCGATGTGCGTCAACCCCTGGCCGGATATCATGTTTTCGATGTGACGAATCAGGTCATCGACATCAATGATGAGCAGCGGGGATCCGTCGGACATCAGCGCGGCCGAGCTGATGTCCTGGACCTTACCCAGTCGAGTGTCCAACGGGCGAACCACGAGTTCCTGCTCTCCGAGGAAGCGGTCGACAACCAAACCGTAGCGTGCGGTCTTATCTCCCAGGACGATAATTGAAACGTCTTCGCCGGAGGGCCGCGGCTCTAATTCCAATACCTGAGTGGCCGCCACCAAACCGATCTGCTGTTCACCGAGAGTGAAATGCTGACGACCTTCCAGCGATTGAATTCTGTCCCTGGGCAGCTTCAGTGCCGTATCGATACGAGCCAGGGGAAAAGCATACGGCTCCCGGCCAATTTCGACCAGGAGCGTACGAATCACAGACAAGGTCAGGGGCAGTTCCAATTGAAAGCGCGTCCCTTGTCCGCTTTGCGAGGAAACTCTCACAGTCCCGCCTACCTCTTTGACCATCACTTGCACGACATCGAGCCCAACACCGCGGCCGGAGATTTCCGAAACCGACTTTTTTAGCGTAAAGCCCGGGAGAAACAGAAACTCGAACAGCTCTGTCTCACTCATTTTTTGAGCCAGGTCCGAAGTCGTAAGCTTTCGGTCGACCACAGCCTCTCGGATGGCTTCCAATTCAATGCCACGCCCATCGTCGGCGACGGTGATCAGAAGCATGCCCGCGCTGTGGCGGGCCGTTAATTGCAGGACACCTTCCGCGGGCTTTAAAGCGTTTTCGCGTTGCGAGGGCAATTCAATTCCATGATCGATCGCATTTCGCAAAAGATGATCGAGTGGAGCCTTGAGCCGCTCGAGAATATCGCGGTCGACGGTCGTGGACTCGCCGATTATCTCCAACCGCGCGGATTTCCCAAGAGAGTGAGCGAGATCTCTGGTCATGCGGGGAAACATCTGGATCCCGTCTGCAAATGGCCGCATGCGGCAGTCCAACACTTCCTGATACAGGCGTTTCGACAGGCTGGAGAAACGGCGATCGAACAGTTCAAGTGCCTCGAAACGCTCGTTCATCGACGTTTGAAAACCGGCCATACGATCCTGAAACTCATTCAAACGGCCTGCGGATCGTTTGCTCAAGGAGACCTCGGCCAGGGATTCCTTCACGATATCCAGATTTCGACTGAGTCCTCGATGAAGTTGCTTCAGCCGCGACATTTCCCTGGCAAACGTCTCCAGCCAACGCGACCCTACAATCGCTTCGCCGGCCAGACCCAATAGTCGATTCAGGGTGTCCGCTGTGATTCGTAACGTACGATCCGAGGCCCCGGAGAATTTTGCCGGTAACTCCGGGAGCGCGGCAGCAGGGGCTGCGCTCACGGAATGTTGCGGCGGGTCCGAGACTGCCTCCAGTGAAAGCGAAGCAACGAACGCATCAACCTCCGTCTGGTGCTCCGCGTCCCAGCTTGCCAGAGACTCTTCCGCTACCTGAGCGATGCGGCCGAGAAGGTCGACTCCCCCCAACATCGAATTGACCTCTGCATCGGCAAGGACCTGACCATGCTTCTGCGCGGCAACGATGCAGTCTTCCATGGCGTGGGCAACCTGCACGGCGGCATTACGGCCTACAATCCGTGCCGCGCCTTTCAGGGAATGAGACGCGCGCATCATGTCTTGCAGCCTGCCGGCTTCGCCGGAATGTCTTTCCAGGGCAAGGAGGCACTCCGTCAGGATTGCGGACTGTTCTTCGACCTCCATGCGGAACAGTTCCGACATGGAAAGGCTGTCGAAGTTTTCGAGATCTTGTGGGCTCATGCGAGACCTTTGCTGAAGGCGTAAAACAGGAGTTCATCATCGAGGCAGCCGACGGTTTGGTTTTTCCAATGCAACACGCCGGCGGTGTAGGTGGCGGCAGCTTTTGCCAGGGTGGCTGGAGCCTCCTTCAAATCGCGCGGGTGATAATGGTGCACGCCATGGACCTCGCTGACGAAAAAAGCCAGTCTGTTTCCTTCGCGATTACAAACCAGCAATCGTTCTATGGTGGGCTGGTCTCCCGGCCGGTTCCGTTCCTTGGATCTCTGCAGTCCCAGCATGACGCCCAGCGAGGCACACAGGAGCAATTCACCTCGAACATTGACCAGTCCTCTAAGGATGCCGTCCACGCGGTGAGGTATCTTGTGTACCCTGTCCAGTTCAGTTACTTCCTGCAGGACGTTCGTCGAAAGGGCTAACCACTCCAAACCAACGCGGAAGATCACGATGGATTTCGTGCCGGCCTCAACGATTCGTTTTTCCGCGGATACGATGTCCGTCCTCTCGCGAAGGTAGCCTTCGGGCATATCACGATCCAACAATCGGGCGGCCGCAGACCAATGAAGTTGTGTCATGTTCGTGCGCCTTCTCCTGCCCGTCGAGCGCGCTCGCGTAATCGTTGCGCATTGGCGGTGTCACCCTGTTTGTCGGAGAGAAGGGCAAGGTGCAGTAACGCTTCGCAGTGGTTGGGCTCCAGATAAAGTACTTTTCGGTAGCATTCCGAAGCGTTTTGCCAATCTCCCATAGCGTCCCGCAGTAATCCGAGCAGGTGATACGCTTCGGAGGTGGGTCCATGTTGCTTCAGGTGGGCCTCGCATAGCCGGCCCGCCTCGGCGAACTTTCCAGTGTCTCCAAGTTGTCGTGCGCGCGCCAGGTCGATTGTCTCGGAGACAGCAGATGGCCGTGAAAGCACTGGCGGAGTTCGCGCTGTGACGGTGTGGCGAGGGGGCCGCTCGCGAGAACTCTTGACCGGTACTGCCGATCGCGGTCGACGAGCGGTCACTGGCTCCGGCCGATCAACGGAATTCCTCCGGAAAGCAAAACACATCGACTGATTGATCGACTTGAATCCGCTGGACGCTGCCAGAAATGCTTCCGCAGGACCGACAAACAGGAAACCGGCCGGCGTCAGGAGGTGGCCAAGGATTTTCATGACGCGCTCCTGAGTAGCGCGGTCGAAGTAAATCAAGACGTTTCTGCAGAAGATGACATCGTAGGGAGCGCTGCCGGCGCGAAAATCAGAAGAGAGGAGGTTGCCGTGATGAAAAGCAACCGTGCCGCGCAATCGCTCTACCAGGGAATGGCCTTTCGGCGTTTCCTCGAAATAGCGGTCCCGAAAAGCCAGGTCGCCACTTCGAAATGAATTGGGGCCATATATTCCGCGCCGGGCTCGAATGAGGGCGCGCACGCTGATATCCACGGCGTCGACCTTGAATGTTTCCCGGGATAGCCCCAAATCCATAAGTGCCATAACCATGGAATATGGTTCTTCACCAGAACAACAGGGAACGCTCAGCAGGCGCAGCGCCTCCGCCGGATGGGTTGGCAGCCATTCTTCCGATATGAGGCGGGCCAATGACGCGAACGCATCCGGATCCCGGAAAAACCAGGTTTCCGGCACCACAACAGCGTCGATAAGCTCTTGAAGTTCATCTTCCGAAGCGCGCAACTTTTCCCAGTAGTCCTCTGTTTGCGTGCACCGAAGACTCGCCATCCGCAGACGGATTGCGCTCTCGATCGTGGCGCTTCCCACCGAAGCAGCGTCCAGACCGATCTTTTCCTTGAGCAGATTCTCGAAATCGATTAGCGCCATCACGAATCCGCGGGTTGAGAAAACAGTTGCTCCCGGAGGCTTGCCGGCAAGAGACGGTTCACTTCGATGCGCTGAATGATCCCGCTCTTTTCAGTCGCGACGGATCCCAGGTAGGGAGAGTCGGCGGCGGCCACACCCGAATCGACGAAGTCACTTTCCGGGCGTTGGATGGTTTCCATAACCTGTTCCGCAAGCAGGCCGATCAGGTTTTTCTTGCCGGAATCCAAAAGATAGTGAGTCAGGATGATCCGCGTGCTCATGCTGGCAGATGCAGGCTTTCCCAATGCAAGTTCGGTCAAATCAATGAGAGGGACTGAAGCGCCGTGATAGTTGAATATCCCTGCCACGCTCGATGGCGCCCTGGGAATTCGCTTGAGATGAACCAGGGGCAGGACTTCAACCACCTGCCTGGCTTCGAGCGCGTAACGATCCTCTCCAATTTGAAATAACAAAAACAACATGGATCTTTATGCCGCCAGCGTGAAGCGGGATACCCCACTTTGCAAGCCACGCGCGGCGTCATTGAGTTGATCGATTGCAACGTTGGATTGGCGCATGGAATCCACTGTCTGCTTCGCGGCCTCGCTCAATTGGGAAAGCGAATCGCTGATCTGCTGTGCCCCAAGCGACTGTGATTGCATGCCCTCACTGATCGCTTCGAAGCTCGGCGTCAGTGTCTGTACCTGTTGAATGATTTGAGAGAGTTCATCGCCTACCTGTTGAACGACCTCTACTCCCTTTCGCACCTCCTCCGAGAATTTGTCCATACCCATCACCCCGGCCGCGACAGCCGACTGCATCTCTTTCACCGTTTGTTCAATATCGCTCGTGGAAACGGCTGTCTGGTCCGCCAAACGCCTGATCTCGGTCGCCACCACGGCGAAACCACGCCCGTATTCGCCGGCCTTTTCCGCTTCAATAGCTGCATTCAAGGACAAGAGATTGGTCTGATCGGCGACCTTTGTTATTGTGGTCACCACCGCTCCAATGTTGCCGGCTTTGTCGCTCAGGACGGCGAGACGATCGTTGATGGAGGCTGAAGCCTCCACGATCTGCTGTACGGTTGTTTTCATGCGGGTCAATCCCGCCTGGCCGCTGCTGGCAAGCGCGGTCGTCCTTTCGGCCACGTCCGCAACTTCCTTCATGGTGTGCACCAACTCCTTGGAAGTTACGGAAATTTGTTTGGAAGTGGCCCCGATCTCTGAAGTAGTCGCGGCGATCTCATTCGCCGTGCTGAGTTGCTCTTGAGATGTCGCCGCAATTTCAGTGGACGACGTGTTCACTTGAATACCGGATTTCTGGACGCTTCCGATCAGCGTCGTTAAATCGGAGGTCATCAAATTGAGTCCGTCAGCCAGAATGCCGAACTCGTCCTGCCGGTCTACCTTCAGTTTTTGCGACAGATTTCCGGTCCGCATCACTTCCACCGCGGAAACCAATTTGGCCAGCGGCCGATTGATTGCTTGAACGAGAATGTACCCGCTAACCACCGCAAGCAGGATCTCGTCATGCCGGGCGTCGACGGGTTGAGCCTCGTTCGCGATTATCGAAGCAATCCCCTGACCAAAGATATTCCAATAGTTGTACTGTCGGCCAAAGACGATCCCGCGGTGAAGCGCGACGCATTCAGCGCGGGAGCGAGCGATTATGTTGTCAAGCTGCCCGACAAAATCGAGTTGATTGCCCGCCTCATGCACCACTCGAAAGGCTATCTGAATCAAATCCAGCGCGACGAAGCGTATGGCGCCCTGCGCCGCAGTCAGGAACAACTGGTAGAAAGCAACGCCGCGCTGATTTCGCTCAACCAGAAACTTGAGGAAGCCACTCGTGCGAAATCGGAGTTTCTGGCCAACATGAGTCACGAGATTCGTACGCCAATGAATGGTGTCATCGGCATGACCACGCTATTGCTCGATACACCGCTCACCCCGGAGCAGCACGATTTCGTCAAAACCATTCACAACTCCGGCGAAAGTCTGCTCACGATTATCAATGACATTCTCGACGTGTCGAAGATCGAGTCGGGCAGAATCGAGATCGAGAGCCATCCCTACGATCTCCGCCAGTGCGTCGGGGACGCGATAGAACTCCTCGGCCCCAAGGCCGCCGAGAAGGGGCTGCAGATAGAATGGGTTGTGGATCCCAGCCTGCCCGAGACCGTCGACGGTGACGACACACGGCTTGGCCAGGTGCTCGTCAACCTCATCGGCAACGCTCTCAAGTTCACCGCCCAGGGGAAGGTGACTATCTCCGTCCAGCGTGGCGCCAGTTCGAACCTCGGCGAAATCGCTATCGATTTCACGGTGGCCGATACCGGCATAGGCATCCCGCTTGACAAGATCGACCGTCTCTTCCGGTCTTTCAGCCAGGTGGACACCTCTACAACTCGCCGATTCGGCGGCAGTGGCCTTGGTCTCTTCATTTGCAAGCGTCTGGTCGAATTAATGGGTGGCGGTGTGTCAGTGGAAAGTGAGGAAGGAAGAGGTTCGAAATTTCACTTTAACATCATAGCGCGGCTGGGAGTGGAGAACGGGAAATCCCCGGGTGAACGGTTGGCGTTACGCGCTGGATCGGAGGAACAACGGCGCGCTGCATCACCGTTTGACCCAACAATCGCCGGGCGTTTGCCGCTCCGGCTGCTCATTGCCGATGATAATGCAATCAACCGGCTGGTGGCCGCGTCGATGCTGAAGCGTCTCGGCTATACGACAGCCACCGCGGTCAACGGACGCGAGGTTCTGCGGGCGCTGGAAACCGGAATTTACGACGTCATCCTGCTTGATGTCGCGATGCCGGAAATGGACGGGTTCGAAACTGCGCGCCGTATCCATGAGAAATGGTCGGCGAATGAAAACGAACGTCCGCGTCTGATTGCACTGACTGGCCATGCCATGACAGGCGACCGCGAGCGGTGCCTGAGCGCAGGTATGGATGACTACCTCACCAAGCCGTTGGGCGTCGACGAACTGAAGGCCGCGCTGGAGCGTGCCGGTTCGCACGCATCCGGGTGCGCGACATAGGACGGGAACGGAACACAAAAAGCACAAGTAAGGACACAAAAAGCACAAAAAATCGGCTTCGCAACCCACTTCTTGTGCTTTTTGTATCCCTTTTTGTGCTTGTTGTGCTCCTTCCTTCTTTTGTTGGGCAAAGTCAGCCTGGATGGAAGAAGATCACAACCCATTGCGTAAAGATTGCCAGCCGTAAGCTAAGCGAGATTAAGAGCCAGGCCGTGAGCATTATCTCCGATAGCTGGCCGGGGGTTTATCTCATGAGTAAGATTGA
>Ga0207099_1071_pt1 | contig 21260 bp, 20 predicted proteins | sample Alteio_BWMinHeat_85_FD_153521 | JGI IMG/M metagenome (GOLD analysis project Ga0207099, IMG submission 153521) | Enriched cells from forest soil in Barre Woods Harvard Forest LTER site, Petersham, Massachusetts, United States -... | ecosystem: Environmental > Terrestrial > Soil > Temperate forest >... | reverse complement strand
GCGTTGAAGCGTGGGGGGAATCGAACCGGGAGCCAAAGTAACGCAGATGGCCTACGCTGTGGAGTCGCACAAACGCAAAATGTCAGCGGATCAATGATAGATAAACTCGAGCCGATGGATAGTAGGCTTAATCGGTGCGCTTGGGATATTTCTGAGGCTGAGGCCATACCGCCCGCGGGTAAGACGGCCGTTTTTTGCGACGACGAGGAAGTCTCGCCTGATCGATGTAGTACATCATGAGATCGGCCCACTGCTGTGCCTCGCGTTTGGTTTTGGCGGCAACGATCATTGGACCAAAAGCGTTGATCACGGTGCGGACGCGGGTGAAGCTGAACTGACGGGGTTTCAGACCGGCTTTTTGCGCCGCGACGCAGGTCACCGCGCGCACGAGATTGTAAGCCACCATGCCCACGTCGATTTCCTTGGCCACCATCTCCGGCGTGGTCGAACAGAGCTGCTCCAGCCCCAGCATGCTTTTTAAATAGCGCAGGTCCAGTTCGATATTCCACCGATGGCCGTAGAGTTCGATGACGGCATCTGCTTTGTCTTCCAGCAGCGTCGTGAACACAGCCAGCAGCACAGGTTTGGCTCCATTGGTGGGTTGCACTTCACGCACAACCAGCCGTCCTTCGACGGCCGCATCGGCGGATAGTTCCGGATGGTTCCGGCGGTCTGCTTTCGATGGCGTCCACCGAATGTGCTGATCCATGCTATCGCGCACCGCGCCTTTGGCCAATGCCTTGGCTCGTTCCATCGTCAGCCGAAATACAACGGGATGATGGCGCTGTGTTGCCGTACACGTGACCGAAAACACCCCGAAATTTGCATCTCCCACGACGATGCAACCGGCCGGAAGCCGGTCGATAACGTTCTCCAGCAGACCTTGTTCGCTGACGGCGCTCTTACCATTGATCGCCCCCCACTCCGGCCGCATCGCCAAACCCGTGTAGAGATCATGCGCAACCAAGATCCGCAGCAATGGCCAATGCGATTCCCCGTACTGATTCGATGCCGGCGGATAGACCGAGCGCAACTCGGGACTGTCTGGCATGCGGAGCGTTGAACCATCGATGAAAAACGCACTCCGCGCCTCGGTCGGTCTGGCGGCCTGCTCGATGAGTTGCTGAAATGTTCGATCACCACACTGTTCCACGATCTTTAATGGCAAATCTTGTCGGGCTTGGTTGTAGGATCCCGTGTTGCTGGACAGTTTCGGTTTCGCATCCTCCGGCTTCACCTGCAACCGTTTGCACGGCCGTGGCCAGAAGGCGGAAGGCAAGCTTCGCAATAGTTCGAGCACCGCAGTCTGCAAGGTGCCGTGAACCATCAACCGCTGTAGAATCATCAACCAAATGACGACCACGTCGGTATAAATACGATTGTTCTGTCGTCGAAGCGGATCTCGGTCTCGAAGCTGTTCAAAAAATGGCAGCGGCAACACCTGCAGAAACAGCGCTAACACACCGCCAGTGGAAACTCCTAAATCAGCCAATTCCGTGCCGGGCGCTGGCCTCATTGGCTCAGCGACTGCCGAAAATGCCGATGCAATGGCAGCACCAGAATCTGTTTGATCGTCCGGTTCGGCTTCCAACTCTGGGCATCCTTGCCGCGCCCCGTCGTATCGCCGACGACGATCCAATTCGCCGCCCGATAACAAGTCCCTTCAAACCGCTGCCGGTCCACGAAGGTTTCCAGCAGATAGATCGGATGCGCGTAGATCCGCTCCCAATCGTGTGATGCCTGTTTCGCCATCCGACCTAGAATGTGCGAGGCCAGATGCGGGACCTGCACCCACGGCAGGATCAAATAGCGCGTGTTGTAAGCGATGAATCGAATGTTACGGCGCCGGGCCTGCGGGTTCCATCCAATAAAACGGTCGCGTGCTCCCAGATGCCGTGGCGCGCTTGACCAAGCCAGACACGCGATGGCTTGGCCACGCACTTTCACCAGATACTTCAGATGCTCGCCGACCGGCTGCTCATACCCCAGATAGTGGTACTGCTGGATCAGGCTGTTGAACAGTGGCTCGTCCCGGCTCCGACGCACCAGTTGGATTTCCAGTGGAAGAAGCGCACTCAGTGGCCCGTACACCGGCCGGTCATCGGCGACCACCAACTCTGGAGGCCGCCGCTCTGCCAACGGATTGCGTGCGGGACAGAATCGCACCGGTGGCAACTGAATCTCGCCAGCACCCTCCAGCTTCAACAGCAGCCCGCGGCAGATCTGATCGCAAAGCGCGCCATTGCGCTGCTTCCAATTCCAGGCTTCGCACAGCTGCCGCGACAATGCGTAGCGACTGGCTTCCGCATGTGTGGCGATCAACTCCCGAATGAACGCGATGTCTGCGCCGCTGACGGTTCGGCCCCGGTACTTCCACGTCTTCTGCATAACGCGGCAGCAGTGTCACACAATCCGCGCCCGAACGCAAGAGCCTTCATCCATCCTTTCCGCGGACGTCGCCACCTTGCCGCTTGAAAAACCTTGCGGCATTTCCCCAGTCGGGGTGCGAGGAATCTTAGGGTTACCTCCTCCGGGGGTTGCGCCGCATTCGCGGCTTACCCCCGGCTACTCTCCTTGCACCGCTGCGCGGTGCACCGCGAAGGTACCAGGTCCCACGACTTCTAAATCATATTTGGCGGCTACCGGTGCTGCGCGAACAGCCAGTCCACCAGCCCGGGCTCCTTCAGGGCGCGGAGCCAAACGTCATGTCCGACTCCCGGATACTCGGTGTACTTCGGATTTCCGCCCTTCTGCTTGATCCCGGCGATCATGTTTCGCGAGTAGGCCACGGGAATCACGTCGTCCTTCGCCCCGTGAAATGCCCAGATTGGAAGGTGCGCGATGCGGCTTACAAGCGCCGTGTTCCCTCCTCCGCACAGCGGCACTGCCGCTGCGAAGAGCATCGGTCTCTTGGTGATCAAATCCCAGGTCCCATTACCGCCGTTCGACTGGCCCGTAAGGTAGATCCGCTGCGGATCGATGCTGAATTCCTTTTCCAGCGCTTGCAGGATGGCCAGCGTCATTTCTTCTTCCGGACTGAGATCGTTCGGGTCGGACTCCGCCCATGACCCCGTCGTCTGCGGCACGAGGACAAACGACGGATACTTCATCTGATTCTGCGGGTTCGACCACAAATGCGGGCCGAAGTAGTTGTCGTTCGCGATCTGTTTGAGATTGTCGGTGCCTGCCCCGCCTGCCCCATGCAACCAGATCACCAGCGGATACTTGCTCGTCTTGTCGTACTTCGCGGGAATGAACAGCCGATACGGCATTGTGCTTTTGCCCTTCTTGTATACGCGCCCCTCAAACCCATCGACCGGGACCAGCGACTGCGCCGCACCGATCAAAAGCATGCTAATCAGGAATATTTTCATCACGGCCACAAAGGCTAGCATATTTGCCGCCCCGCTTGACTACCGTACGTCTGTTCGGTATAACTGAGATTGTCCCGGTCAACTTTTATGCAATCGGTGATCCTTCGCGCCCGATTGGAGTCCGCCCTCGGTGAGCGGATCCCGTCGCCATTTACCGACCTCGATCGGCGTGTGTTCGAGAGCGTTCCCACTGGAATTGCTCCGCTCGACGCACTCATGGGAGGACTGCCCCGCGGCGCTATCACCGAGATTTTCGGTCCGCGATCTTCCGGCCGCACCTCTGCAATGGTTTCGATTCTTACGGAAGCGGCCGCGAGCGGTGAAGTGTGCGCGCTCGTCGACGGCAACGATGCGTTCGATCCGAAATCCGCATCGGAGGCCGGTCTGGAATTGCAGCGATTGCTGTGGGTGCGCTGCCGCAAGCTCGATCAGGTTTTGAAATCCACGGACCTGCTGCTCCATGGCGGCGGGTTCGGCCGGGTCGTGATGGACCTGACCGATTTTCCACTGTCGAACGTGCGCTCCATTCCATTGGCATCGTGGTTCCGTTTTCAACGCACGATCGAAAAAACTCCAACCGTGCTTCTGGTGATGAGTTCGGAAAGCGTCGTCAAATCGGCGGCCGCGCTGGTGCTGCGAATGGAAATGCGCTGCGCCGAATGGTCGACGATCCTGAATGGCATGAACTCCAATATTGAAGTCCTCCGCTCCCGGAGGGGGAAAATCGGGAGGGGGAAAATCCAGGTCAGACTAGTGAATTCCCTTTTTTGTACTTCAAAAAAAGGGAATTCACTAGTCTGACCTGGATTTTCCCTCCCATGTTTGCGTGCATCTACATTCCGAATGCGTCCGGTGACACGGCCGCGGCGCTCCTCAATTGCGCCAGCGCGTTCTCGCCGCGCGTGGAAAAGACGTCGGCCGGCACAGTGGTTTTCGATGTCGAAGGATTGGAGCGGCTGTTGGGCTCGTACCCGGAAATCGCAGCGAAAGTCGCGGAGCAGGCGCGCGCGGCGGGACTCCATGCGAATGTCGCCGTGGCGGCGAATGCCGAGGCGGCGATTTGCGCCGCTCGAGGATTCGGCGGCATCTCGATACTGAATCGCGGAACAGAAGCCGCGCGGCTGCGCGATCTTCCTTTGACGGTTCTATCTCCCCCGCCGGAAATTCTGGAAACGCTCGAGCGGTGGGGCATCCGCACGCTTGGCGCATTCGCAACACTTCCGGCAGTGCAGGTGTCCGAGCGTCTTGGCCAGGAAGGCGTGAAACTCCACAAACTCGCACACGGCACGGGAGTGCGCCCGCTCGTCCCGCATGCCGACGCGATGCGGTTTGTGGAAGTGATGGAGCTCGATTACGACATTACGACGATCGAACCACTGACTTTCATCTTCTCGCGAATGCTGGACGGTATTTGTGCGCGCATGCGCTCGCGGAATCTTGCAACGCACGAAGTGCGGCTGGCATTGGGCGGATACGCACGTGTTTTGAATCTTCCCCTGCCGGTGAGAAATCCACGATTACTCACAAAACTGTTAATCCTCGATCTTGAGGCGCACCCGCCGGGCGCTCCGATCCGGCGCGTCGAACTTGAAGCGATTCCTGCGAAGCCGCGCACGGTGCAGAACGGCTTGTTCGTGCCGCTCTCGCCCGAGCCGGAGAAACTGGAACTGACGCTGGCGCGGCTGAAGGCAGTGGTCGGTGAAGAGAATGTGGGCGCGCCTGAAGTTCTGGATACGCATCGCCCCGATGCGCTGAAGGTACAAACATTTGGGATAGTTGGGAAAGAACGCTTGCATGTAGTCGCGGGCTTTAGCCCGCGTTCGCTTTCACTTCGCTTGCTGCGGCCTTCTCTGGAGGCGACTGTCCAGATACAAAACCACATCCCCACATGGATCGCTTTTCATGGCGTGCACGGCCCGATTTCCACCGCAAGCGGGCCATGGCACACATCGGGCGACTGGTGGCGTCCGAACATGTGGGATCGCGAAGAGTGGGACATCGAAGTTGCCGACGCGCTCTACCGCATTTACTACGACGTGCACCTGGATCGCTGGTACGCCCAGGGAGTCTACGATTGAGCACACCCTACATCGAACTCCACGCCAGTTCGGCATTCAGCTTCCTCGATGGCGCTTCCCTGCCCGGGGAATTCGCCAAAACCTGCGCAGAATATGGAATGTCCGCCATCGCGCTCCTCGACCGCGACGGCGTCTACGGCGCGCCGCAACTCCATCTTGCCGCGAAAAAAGCCGGCATCCAGGCTCACATCGGAGCTGAAGTCACATCGATAACCGGCATCCGCTATCCACTCCTTGCCGAAACCCGCGAAGGCTACCAGAACCTCTGCCGTCTGATAACGCGTATGAAACTCCGCGCCGCCAAAGGCAAAGGCGCGATCACGGAAACCGAACTGGCGGCGCATGCACGCGGTCTCGTCTGTCTCACCGGCGGCGAATGCGGTCCGCTCACGACCGCCATTCCGAACAACGACGGCCGCGCCACTCTCGAACGGCTGGCCGCGATCTTCGGCCGCGAGAACCTCTACGTCGAACTTCAGCGCCACTACGACCGCGAAGAAGAAGCCATCAACCAGCAGGCCATCGCGCTGGCGGAAACATTCCGGCTCCCACTGCTGGCGACAAACGGCATCCGTTACGCGTCCCCGCGCCAGCGCGAGATTCTCGATGTCTTCACGTGCATACGGAATCATCGAACGCTGGAAACCGCAGGGCGGCTGCTCGCGAAAAATTCAGACCGCCATCTCAAAACGCCCGCGCAAATGGCGCGGCTGTTTTACGATGTGCCTGAAGCCCTCGACAACACCGTCGAGCTTTCCCGCCGGCTTCAATTCACACTGGAAGATCTGGGCTACAAATTTCCGAGGTATCCCGTAGACGATGGCGGCACCATGGCATCGTTCCTTCGCAAACGCACGGAAGAAGGCGCCCTGAACCGCTTCCGTCCTTACGACGAGAAATCGCGGCGTCAGATCGAGCGCGAGCTGGCGCTCATCGAAAAGCTTGGCCTCGAAGGTTACTTTCTTATTGTCTGGGACATCGTCCAGTTCTGCCTCAAGAACAACATCCTCATCCAGGGCCGCGGCTCCGCGGCGAACAGCGCCGTTTGTTATGCGCTCGGAATTACCGCCGTGGATCCCGTGAAGATGGAACTTCTCTTCGAGCGATTCCTTTCCGAAGAGCGCGGCGAGTGGCCGGATATCGATCTCGATCTGCCAAGCGGCAACCAGCGCGAGCGCGCGATTCAATACGTCTATCAACGTTACGGCGCTCTCGGCGCGGCGATGACGGCGAATGTCATCACCTATCGCGGACGGTCCGCTGCTCGAGAGGTGGGCAAAGCGCTGGGCTTCGATCCGGAGACCTTGGATCGCCTCGCGAGCCTCGTCAGTCATTTTGAATACAAGGACGAGTCCGACACACTCGAAACGCAATTCCGCGCCGCCGGTTTCGATCTCCGGCAGCCGCGCATCCGCAAATTCCTCGAGCTGTGCATGAGCCTTCAGGATCTGCCGCGGCATCTGGGCCAGCATTCCGGAGGCATGGTTATTTGCCAGGGGCAACTCGATTCGGTAGTGCCTCTCGAACCCGCCACCATGCCCGGCCGCAATGTCGTTCAGTGGGACAAGGACGATTGCGCGAACATGGGCATCGTGAAAGTCGATCTGCTTGGCCTTGGAATGATGGCCGTGCTTGAAGATTCGCTGACGCTGATCCGGGAACATCACAACGAAGAAGTCGATCTTGCGCAACTTCCTGCAAACGATCCGGCATCGTATGCCGCAATGCAGAAGGCAGACACTGTCGGGATGTTTCAAATCGAGAGCCGCGCGCAGATGTCGTGCCTTCCGCGGATGCGGCCGGAGCGGTTCTACGACATCGTTGTGCAGGTGGCGATCATCCGGCCCGGTCCAATTGTCGGCAAAATGGTCCATCCTTATTTAAAGCGCCGGCAGGGACGGGAGAAGGTCGAATATCCGCATCCCGCGCTGGAGCCCGTTCTCAAGCGGACGCTTGGCGTTCCCCTCTTTCAGGAACAACTGCTGAAAATGGCCATGATTACCGCCGGTTTCAGCGGAGGCGAAGCGGAGGAGCTACGCCGCGCGTTCGGTTTCAAGCGGTCCGAGCGCCGCATGAAAGAAATCGAGGTCAAGCTGCGGCAAGGGATGGATCGAAACGGAATCGCCGGCCCGGTGCAGGATCAGATCATTCAATCGATTTCGGCATTCGCACTCTACGGATTTCCCGAGTCGCATGCGGCGAGTTTCGCGCTCATTGCCTACGCCAGCGCGTACTTGAAGTGTCATTACCTGGCGGCATTCACCGCGGCGATGCTCAACAACCAGCCCATGGGATTTTACAGTCCGGCCACGCTGGTGAAGGACGCGCAGCGCCATGGCCTGAAAGTGAAGCCGATCGATATCACGAAGTCGGATTGGTTGTGCACCCTCGAAGCCGGAGCCATGCGTGTCGGCCTGCGCTATGTGAGAGGCCTGCGCGAATCGGCGGCTCACGCGATTGTGAAGGCGCGCGGACGCGGACCGTTCACGTCCGTAGATGATCTGGCGTTGCGCGTTCCCGAACTGCAGAAGCGCGAATTGATCGTGCTCGCGGAAGTGGGCGCCCTGAATTTCCTCAATCGCGATCAGCGTATTCACCGCCGCGATGCCCTCTGGCAGGTTGAACGCGCTTCCCGCCGCACCGGACCCTTGCTCGAAAGAATTGAAGAACCCGATCGAAGTTCTCCTCTCGCGCAAATGACATCCGAAGAACGTCTCATCGCCGACTTCACCGGGACGGGCCTGACCGTCGGTCCGCACCCCATGGCTTATTTCCGGGACGATATGAATTCCATAGGCGTTCTTCGGGCGATCGACCTTCCCCATGCCGGCAACGGCACATACGTCCGCGTTGCCGGCGCCGTCATCGCCCGCCAGCGCCCCGGCACTGCGAAAGGTTTCGTCTTCCTCAGCCTCGAAGACGAAACCGGCATCTCAAACGCGATCATCACCCCCGATGTGTTCGCGCAAAACCGTTTTACGGTCGTTGGCAGCCGGTTTCTCCTGATCGAAGGCCGTCTGCAAAATGTGGACAACGTGGTTTCCGTCAAGGCCGATCGCGTTGAAATACTACCTGTCAGCCAGGCCGCCGCGCCCTCTCACGACTTCCATTAGGACGTCGGGTTTAAACACAGAGACACGGAGACACAGAGAAGGCCCGCAATCAAGAAAACATTTGATGCGGGCCTTCTCTGTGTCTCCGTGTCTCTGTGTTTAAACCTGACTTACTGAACAGCGATTCTCGGGTTTTGATCGATCCCGCTTACAGCCTTATTCTTTTTTTTGACGCTGTCATTTACGCCCGCACCAATCAACCAGATCGCGCAAGCGCCGATGGCGATCGCGGAAAACCACCGGCCATAAAGGCCTGTCGGCGAAAACGGCTCGGTCGCCTCATGGAGAACGGCGCTGTTGGGAAGGACCCCGGCTTCGGAGAATTCATGGAAGGAATAAATGGCGATCTGCACCATGAACAGCAACAGGAAAATCGCCGTCACCTGGAAGAACCGCTTCACGTTGATGAGATGACCGAAGTTGACCCAGGCCCAGGAAATCGCAACTGTACCGGCAACTCCGAGGATAATGCCGGTCACGATCGTCGGATCGTGGATCTGGAAAAGCATGAGAACCGTTTCCATGCCTTCCTTCGTAATCATGACGAGCGTGAACAGAAAGACGCCGGCAAAAGCCAGCCCCTTCGAAGGCCGCGCGGAAATGCGGCTGAGCCGGCTCTCCATATCGCGTTTGATTTGCGGACCCGCTTTCCACATGTGAATGACGAGCGAGCCGACCAGAACGATCGTCACCACGCCAAACACGCCTTCCCACAACGACTCGTTCACACCCTTGGACAGCATGTAACCCATGCCGGCGCTCGCAAGAACAGATGCGCCGATGCCCCAATACATCGCCGGCACGAGGTGGTTTTGGCCGATACGCCGCAGGTACGCCAGAATGATTCCAACAATAAGAAAAGACTCGAACCCTTCACGGAAGACCACGATGAATGCTTGCCACATGCGCTTTAAGCTCCTCAGTAAATGAAAACGATTATCATTTTCAACGAAGGACGCCGTGAACGCAACTGTTTTTTCTTCCCTATCCCGAGAGGCTAAGTGCAGATGAAGGTGACGGAATCGGTCCAATCGGTGCAGTTGTCGTCGACAAGAACGCGGCATTGGAGGGCGTAGCGCTTGCCGGGCGTCAGGTCGAGGACCGTGGCCGACTTGATGTTGGTGATTGATTCTTTCACCGTCCAGTTCGTGGGGGCTTCCTCGCCAATGATCTGCGCCCAGCGGAGTTGGTACGCCGCGGCACGGGGATACGCCTTGATGAAGATCTGCGCCCGGCCGCTGTTCGGACCGAACACGATCCGGCGGATCATCTCCGACAATTGTTCTTGCGAGCGGCGGTTCTGATAAGCGGGTTTGAGTCCACTGGTACGGAACGCGTCCATATCGTCGTCGGATGCGTTCTCGACGTAACGGACCAGCAGGCTCATCAACCGAACGACCTCTGCGCGCTGCTTGTTCCGTTGCGCGATGATAGTCCGGCTTCCATCGCGAGCCGCAGCGATCAACGTCCGAAAGGTGGCGACCTCCGCCTTGAGTTTGGCCAGATCGAACGGCAGTTTGGTGAAATAACGATTGCCGTCCAGTTGATTGCAGAGCATATCCCCAGTGTCTGCGACTTTAAGATCATTCATCCGGCTGAAGCGTTGTTGTGCGTAAATCATTAGACTTTCTTTCGAGAAAACGCGCCTATTGTGCATGAAATTCCGCTGCGTTTTCAAGAACTTGGGATACTACCAAAACTTCCAGGAGAAAGTTTCTGTCATGGTCGGCATGTCAGAAACACTCCGCCGGAAGTTTCTGTCATGTCGCGGTTGCTTCCTTCGATGCGAGGCATGTCAGAAACATTCCGCCGGAAGTTTCTGTCATGCCGCGGTTGCTTCCTTCGATGCGAGGCTTGTCAGAAACATTCCGGCGGAAGTTTCTGCCATGCCGCAGTTGCTTCCTTCGATGCGAGGCATGTCAGAAACATTCCGCCGGAAGTTTCTGTCATGTCGCGGTTGCTTCCTTCGATGCGAGGCATGACAGAAACATTCCACCGGAAGTTTCTGTCATGTCGCGGTTGCTTCCTTGGATGCGAGGCATGACAGAAACATTCCACCGGAAGTTCCTGTCGTGTCGCGGTTGCTTCCTTGGATGCGAGGCATGCCAGAAAGATTCGGCCGGAAGTTTCTGTCATGTCGCGGTTGCTTCCTTGGATGCGAGGCATGACAGAAACATTCCACCGGAAGTTCCTGTCGTGTCACGGTTGCTTCCTTGGATGAGAACCTTCGCGGTTTCCACCACAACTGTTTCGAAGGAGCGCACGATACGCCCGCGCCTGGCTTGACACTGAACTTACGAAGTAACGGAGCCCCAAAATCCAGACGCACATTTCTCAATATTCGGTTATCCTCTGCCGGTTCTCGCAGCAGCATCAGACAAGATCTTACGATTAACTACATAAGGTTTAATTTACTCCTCACAATCCCCTTGCGTTTCATTGTACTTGACCTATATTAGTTAAGTAGGAGTAGAGCCTCTATCTACAACCGTTCCACGTTTCCCCGGAATTAACAATGCTCGCCGCAACCGCAGTGATTGCTCGAATCAACAATAAGACTTACGAACGGATTTAATTCTGCGCTTGCCCGAACACAAGCCAACCAAGTTAAGGAGTAATCCGTATGTTCCACCGAATCCCGTACCTGCTTCTGCTTCTGACAGTCCTCACGTCGGGCGCATTTGCGCAAACGACGCCATCCCCAACACCTCAAGCCCTTTCAGGCGAGTCAACAGCGAAATCCGCTCTAGTCGTAGATAAAGCGCCTCCGGCCGAATTAGGCAAAGAGAGGATTCCCGCCGGAGCGAAGGTCTACATTGGGCCGCTGAACGGGTATGAGTCCTTCCTGGTCGCAGCCATCATCAAGAAAGAGACACCAGTCGTGGTCGTGAATAGCCCTGAGAAAGCAGACTATACGATCAGCGGGGTCTCAGAATCGGTGCAGTCGGGCTGGGCAAAGATGCTGTTTACGGGATCACAGCAAAGCAACGAACAGGCCAGCATCGTAATGACAAACCTGAAGACCGGCGTGGCCGTCTGGGGCTACAACGTGAACAAAACCAATTCGTACAAAGGCAAGCAGAGTTCTTCGGAAGCCTGCGCAAAACACCTCAAAGCTCGCATCGAAGGGAAAGAATAAATGAACAGAAAAACGCTATCGCTCCTTCTTCTGTTGATGTTGGCAGCCGTCAGTGGTCTGGCGCAAAACACCGCCAAAGCGATCCCGGCCGGCTCCAAAGTCTTCATCAGTCCGATGGCTGATGGATTCGAAATCAATCTGGCCGATGGACTGAAGGCCAAAAATGTTCCTGTCGAAATTGTGACGGAGAAAGACAAGGCTGACTTTGAAATCAGCGGCACCTCGGAAACGAAGAAAGCTGGGGCTGCCAAAATCCTCATCACTGGCTCCTGGCATTCTGGCGAGCAGGCCAGTATCACGGTCACAAACCTGAAGAACGGAGAAGCTGTCTGGGCGTATTCGGTGAATAAATCGAATTCCGCGCATGGAAAACGCAGTACTGCTGAGGCGTGCGCAAAAAACCTAAAGGACAAAATCGAGAGCAAGAAATAGAAATAGCGAACTTCTTAAGCTCATGAATGAGCGAAGAGGCCGCACAGAATCAGGACGACGGCAGCTATTTGATCGAGATTCCATGCCGGCTGCCGCCACAGAAGCAGAACACAAGCTGCTAGGAGCCTGTCGGGAATAGCCGGAAATTCGGGCAGACTGGTGAATTCCCTATTTTTCACCAAAGTTTTCCAATCGAAAAATGGGGAATTCACCAGTCTGACCCGGATTTTGCCTTAATTTCCGGCTATTCCCGACAGGCTCCTAGCAACGCTATCAACAGCCAAACTAAAGCAGATACTGCAGATGTTGAGCACGAGCCGATATTCGAGCTAATCAGAGACCGCAGGTTGATAACGCCGTTCGAGACCGCATGGGTCGACCGCGGCACAAAATAGATGACCACACTTTTCAAACCGCAAGATACATGCCGCGAACGGACAGCGTGTGGTCCGCGAGACGTTAGAGTGAGAAGAATTCACATTACCATAAGTTTGATCGTTCTTGTATTCTGCTCGGTGTCTTTTGGTCAAGTGACTAGTGACAACCGAAGCGCTTCACACATTTTTCCTCAGTTTGCAGACGGACTCCAAAGCGACGGTTCCTACTACAAATCGTCACTGGTATTTATCAACACCGACGCAAGGCAGAACAACTGTCTGTTCTCTTTGTATGGCGGCGCTGACCCCAGACTTGAAGACATTTTCGGAAACAGGAGTCATGGCGATTGGTCTTTTGCGGCCCCGCCAGGCTCGTGGACCGTTCTTACTTCGACCGCGGAGGGTTTGCAGGTTGCGAGCCATGGGACTTTGCTTTGCGACTACCCAGTCTTGCCCAGGTATTGTTTTCTTATTACGACCGAAATGGCGTGAAATTATCTGAAGCAACCGTATTTTCGACGCCGGGCGGCAAGACCGTCGAATTAATGGCAGATCAGCGTGCCGGGGCACACCTTGGTCTCGCCTTCGCAGGACCTTTTGTCGGATATTTCGGAGTGCCGGGATATGACATCAGCGCGACCGGCGCAGATGGTCTAGTTCTTGGAAGAACGACAGTCGCGGCCTCAACGAACGGCAACAAGACGGCTTTCTTAGATGATCTCTTGCCGTCGACGGCCGGTAAGGTTGCGGTGGTTTCTATTAAGGCGACTCAGAATACTTTTAATTTGCCGGTTTATGTTATCGGTCTCCGCTTCACTGGGGCATCGTTCACGACCGTGCCGCCAGCGATCATCACTCCCTAGCGTGTCCGAGTTCCTCGGCGAAGTGCGACCACTGTGGCCATGAAATGGATGCTATCGTCATTCGATTGCGCGAGTTTTCTGATATCGTTGAAAAGATCTTCTCGTTGTTTCGACGTCCAGCTATAAGCGCGCTGATATTCGGGAATTCGAAATAGCCAACCGTTGCAGAAGTTTCGTGAGAATTATGTATTGAGGCTGGATATCGATCATGACGGACCGTCCACTCCTTTTAATCGCCGCAGCATTGTAATTCGTTTTCTCGATTCCCTCAAAACGGCTGCGCGCTTCTGTGATCCCCACCGATACTTCACCGATGACATTTGATGGAATTCCATTTAAGGAATAAAGTATTGTACCCGTATTGGGTACACCTGTAGAATCGTGCTGTGCGGGTTATCGCCCGAAAGACGTTGACCAGGTTTGTCGAATCAATAGCCGGGCATAAGGATCACCGGGCGGTGAAAGCAGCGCTGGATTCCTGGTTTCACGAAGTGGCGAAGGCGGAGTGGGAAAATTCGGCCGACGTCGCCAAAACATATGCCACAGCAAGTATTGTTAGTTCGGATCGCGTGGTCTTTAATATTAAAGGTAACGACTATAGGCTGGTCACTTCCGTTGACTACAGACGGCGCGTGGTTTTTATCAAGTGGCTGGGTACTCATGCCGCGTACGACAAGATTGATGTAAAGACGGTGAAGTATGCAGGTCAAACCGATTAAGACTGAACAGGACCACGAGCGGGTTCTTAAGACAATTGAGCGGCTATGGGGAGCGCCTGAAGCCACCCCCAAAGGAGATCTCCTCGACGTACTCATCACTCTTGCCGAGGCATACGAGCGGATTCATCATCCCATCGACGTTCCGGATCCACTGGCCGCGATCCGATTTCGGCTCGATCAGCAAGGCAAGGACTATACCTCACTGATCGGCATTATTGGACACCGAACGCGGGTGTATGAGGTGATGCGCGGAGACCGCCCCCTCTCTCTCGATATGATTCGCCGGCTTCACCAACGGCTTCAAATTCCAGCTGAAGTCCTGATCAAACCTTCAAAGACCAGGCGTTCCAAGCCGCGAGTAGCATAGGGCGCAGGATAACTCCCTACAAGGGATTATCCGGCATGGAGATCGCACGCCACATATGGGCTACGGAACTGTTGTCGTTGCCCAGTCCTTCTTTCGGCTGTTTGAAATGCTTATTGATGATCTCGATAAACGGATCGATAGTCACCACCACGCCGGGTTCGAACGCATACAGGTCGTTGACGGTGACCATGCGTGGTTCCAGATACCACTTATGGGCCTTGATCATCTTGTAATCGGCCTGAATATGCGGCGAGGGCACGTAGTCTTCGCCGAAGACGTTTCGATACAGGTCCGGATACTCGTATCCATTTTCCTTGTCTTCGTAAAAGCGCAGCGCCTGGTGATAGCGGATCGCGAACGACGTCTTTTCCGGCACGTAGGGTTCGTACATCTGGAATCCCCAGTATCCGTGGTCGGACTTGATCAATTCCTGAATCGTGTCGTGCAGCAGGCAGGCGAGAACGATCTCCTGAGACATGCCTCGCTTCTGCGCCAGGTTCGCACTCTGAAGCACGTGATTCGAAGTCTGCATGAATCGATACTTGAAGAAATCCACGAGCGTCGGCTTCGCCGGCATTTTTTCAAGCTTCTTCACCTTCCCGTTCGGCGCCGTGTTCAGGAAAAGATTCCCCACACCCCGGCGATAACTGCGCGTCTCGATCTGCGCTTCAATCTCCGCGGCTTTCGGGAATTTTGTGCCCTGTGTTTTCGCGCCATTGGCAGTATTCAACTGCGTCATCATGTAAGCTTCGAGCGCCTCGGCTTTCGCCTCATGACTCATCAGCTTCACGGCGGCAACTCCGCCGAGACTGGCAATAAAGTGTCTTCGATCAATCTGCATCATAGGATTCCTCCCGTGTGGGCAGAGTCTACTGAAACTCACCCGCTTTCATCACTTTAAAAATCTTTCGCGTGTTCTTGATATCGGCGAGGGGATCGGCATCCAGAATAACCAGGTCGGCGTACTTCCCTTTTTCGAGCGTTCCGACATCATTCTGCTTGCCCATCACCACGGCCGCGTTTCGGGTTGCCGCAACAATAACGTCCATCGGCCGCATGCCGGCCGCATTCATCATTTCAAGCTCTCGATGGAGCGATGGGCCATGCAGCGTGCCGATATTGCCCGCATCCGTTCCTGCAACAATGCGAACGCCCGCGGAATCCAACAGCATGAGATTGTCATAAGCAACCGGCCGCTTCGGAGCAGCGGGAATGCGCGGAACGCCGCCCGGAATCTCGCCCGGTGGAATCTTCGCAAGTTCCGACCAAGTTGCGATGACTTCGGGATCGCCGAGCTTTTGCTCGATATCGTTCAGTGCGACTTGCTGGTTGAGAACCATCCGGTAGCCGTCTTCCACAAACAATGTCGTGATGTAAGGAATGTCGCGATTCTTCACCAGGTTGATGAACTCGGTATCGACCAGCCGATCGCTTACGCTGTGCACGAGAATGTCCGCGCCCGCGTGAAGCGCAGCTTTAGCGGTTTCGAGTTCGGTCGCGTGAACGGCCACACGCACGCCGTGAGACTTGGCTTCGTCAATCGCGGCCGACATGATTGCAACTTGTTGGTCAAGGTTGTCGCCCGGTTCCCTAACCCACCACAGCTTGATGAAATCCGGTTTGCGATCGAGTTGGCGCCGGACCATATCCCGGGCCTGAGCCGGTGAATTGGGCTTAACAATGTCCGGATCGTCGCTTGCCGTCGTGGGCGGAAGCATCGTGGAGATCAGCGGCCCGGCAACGGCGACGCGCGGCGCTTTCTTCGTCTGCGAGGCAATGTCCCGCATGTCGAAATTCCACATCGGACCGCCGCAATCCACCACACCGGTGATACCGGATGCGATATAGCTGCCCAGGGTGTATGGCAACCGCCCTTTGATCCACTCCATCTCTTTTTCATACGAGCGCCACTTCCGAAGATCGACGATATCGGGACGCGTGTACAGCCCGCCCGACTGCGAGAAGTGCACGTGAGCATCGATGAGCCCTGGAATTACCCACTTGCCTCGCGCATCAATCGTCTGCGCATTGTTCGGAACTTTCACATCGTTGCGCGGACCGACATCGCGAATCCGCCCGCCTTCGATGACGATCACGGCATTGCGAATGACCGGGCTGCCCGTACCTGGAATTACCGTGGCGCCCTGAATAACAACCACTCCGCCCGGCGGTTGTTGCGCGGTAAGAATCGAGGCGAGAAGCAGACAGAACAGAACACCGCTAATCTTCCACGTACTCATGTTTGCCTTCCTCCAGCAGGATTTGAATCCCCTTTTGCGCCATGAATGGAAACATCACAAGCGCGCCGAGCGGATCGCCCCATCCGAGATTCATGCCGTAACTCATCAGCAGAGCGATCAAGAGAACCATCGACAGATACGAATTACCGAACGTGAAAATCGCGGCCGACTTCAACGCCTGGCTGCGCAACTCGACCGCCAGCGATTTCATATACGACCCCACAATCGGGATAACCAGCATCGAAACCGCCGCGACCGCAATGCCCAGCACGTCCGGCTTTGGCCGCAGACCCTTCCACAACATCGAGGCTCCAAGATAGAACGCCCCCGCCGAGGCGGCCATATATCCGTACGCGACAAACTTATTCCGCCACTCGCGCTGAATTCTCGTGGCCAGCACCGTTGCGGCCATGGCACTCACAACGGCGTCGAGACCATATGCCATCAGCGCCGGAGAACTTGTGCTTATCCACAAGGTCAGGGATGCCAGGAATTGAAGACTATGAAACGCCGCGGCAAAAAGTGCGAGATAAAAGAAGTGCCGGACCCAGATCTCGCGCTCATCAGACATGGTGGGGAGTCTAATTCAGGCATCAATATACTTGGCTCACCAAATGAAAAATGATCAATGGTCGATGGTCCGTGTAGTCGCGGGCTTTACGCCCGCGTTCACTCCAGCTCGAACGCGGGCGTAAAGCCCGCGACTACACCGACCATCGACCAGTGATCATTTTTCACTAATAAGCACGGGCAAAAATGACCCGGCGTTCAGAACGGACGCCGCACTTGATGCACCTGCCCTCTTCGGCCCTGGAATCCCGTGGGATGTTGCGAATGGTAGCCTTGGTTTCGTCTTTGACCTGCTCTTCGCATTCGCCGGAGCCGCACCAGTGAGACCAGAGGAAACCGCCGCCATCCAGGAGCTCACCGAACTTTGCGTAGTCATCAACCTGATAGGTGTGCTTCTCACGAAATGCCAGCGCCCGGTCATACAGTGATTTTTGAATGGTGGCGAGCATATCCAGGACCGTGCGGTCCAGGCCGTCCTGCGAAACAGGGGTCTTCTCACGAGTATCCCGGCGGGCCAGAATGACCTGGTTCTTGTCGAGATCCTTGGGGCCGACTTCGATCCGAAGCGGAACTCCCCGCTTTTCCCATTCGTTGAATTTCCACCCGGGGCTGTGCTGCTCTCGATCGTCGATTTTGAACCCGATGCCTGCGGCTTTAAATGCCGCTGCGAATTTGTCCACGGCCGGCATGACCCGTTCGCGTTCTTCAGGTTTGCGAAAAATGGGCACCACCGCCACCTGTATCGCGGCAAGCTTGGGCGGGATCACGATTCCGTTGTCGTCGCCGTGCGCCATGATGAGCGCCCCGATCATACGCGTGGAGAGTCCCCAGCTCGTGGCGTAGACGTGATCGCGAGTTCCCTTCTCCGTTTGAAACATCACATCGAAGGCCTTCGCAAAATTCTGCCCGAGGTGGTGCGACGTGCCCGCCTGCAGCGCCTTGCCGTCACCCATCATCGCTTCGATCGAATACGTATGGTGCGCCCCGGCAAACTTCTCCTTATCCGACTTGAGGCCCTCGATGACCGGCAGGGCCATGTATTCCTCGGCGAAGGTCCGATAAACACCCAGCATGCGCAGCGTTTCTTCTTCCGCGTCCTCATATGTTGCGTGAGCGGTATGGCCTTCCTGCCAGAGAAATTCCGTGGTGCGTAGAAACAGCCGGGTGCGCATTTCCCATCGCACGACGTTGCACCATTGATTGATGAGCAGCGGCAGATCGCGATAGGACTGGATCCAATTCCGAAATGAATTCCAGATGATCGTCTCCGAGGTCGGCCGGACGACCAGCGGCTCTTCGAGCTTCGCGCCGCCACCATGCGTTACCAGAGCGACTTCGGGCGCAAATCCCTCGACATGCTCAGCTTCTTTCTTGAGAAAGCTCTCCGGAATGAAAAGTGGAAAATACGCGTTCTGATGCCCTGTTTCCTTGAACATCCCATCGAGCGCCTGCTGCATTTTTTCCCAAATGGCGTAGCCGTTCGGCCGGATGATCATGCAGCCCTTGACGGGGGCGTAGTCGGCAAGCTCTGCTGCCGCAATCACATCGGTATACCATCTCGAGTAGTCTTCGCTGCGTGTCGTGATCTTTGCTTCGGCCATAATCTGGCAATCATAGCACTATGCGTATAATGGATTTTGGAGCGTTCTGATGGCGAAAGACGTGAAGGATCGAGCGTTCACGACTGTTTCCGGCGTTCCTATAGAACAGCTGTACACGCCGGAGCATATTCGGGAACTGGACTACGAAAAGGATCTGGGCGATCCCGGCAAGCCTCCCTACACACGCGGCATCTATCCGACGATGTATCGAGGCCGGCTGTGGACGATGCGGCAGTTCAGCGGCTTCGGCTCCGCTGCCGACACGAACGAGCGATTTCACTACCTCCTGAACCAGGGCCAGACAGGCCTCTCGGTCGCATTTCATCTGCCGACCTTGATGGGATACGACTCCGACCATCCAATGTCCGAAGGTGAAGTCGGCAAGTGCGGCGTCGCGATCGATTCACTCGCCGATATGGAGACGCTCTTCAAAGGCCTTCCACTCGACAAGATCAGCACGTCCATGACGACGAACGCACCGGCGACCATTCTCTGGTCCATGTATCTCGTTGTCGCCGAGAAGCAGGGTGTCGACTGGAAGAAGCTCCGAGGCACGATTCAAAACGACATCCTGAAGGAATACATCGCCGAGAACACCTATATCTTCCCGCCGAAGCCGTCGATGAAGCTCATCGTCGATACCTTCGAATTCGGAACCGTGCAGGTTCCGCAGTGGAACACGATCTCGATCAGCGGCTATCACATCCGCGAAGCCGGGTCGACGGCGCTCCAGGAACTCGCGTTCACTCTCTATGACGGCATCGAGTACATCGAGTGGGCGCTGCGCAAAGGCCTCAACATCGACGACTTCGCTCCCCGCCTTTCCTTCTTCTTTAATGCGCACAACGATCTCTTTGAAGAAGTCGCGAAGTATCGCGCGGCGCGCAAGATCTGGTACAAGGTGATGACGGAGCGATTCCACTGCAGGAACCCGAAATCGGCCGTCATGCGCTTTCATACGCAAACCGCGGGGTGCTCGCTCACCGCGCAGCAGCCGTACAACAACATCGTGCGAGTTGCGGTTCAGGCGCTGGCTGCGGTGCTTGGCGGAACGCAGTCGCTGCACACGAATTCGCTCGATGAAACGCTGGCGCTGCCGACGGAGCATGCGGCGCGAATCGCTCTGCGAACGCAGCAGATCATCGCCCATGAAACCGGGATCGCGAACACTGCCGATCCGCTCGCCGGCTCCTACTTCGTCGAACGGTTGACGCTCGATATGGAAAAAGGCTGCTGGGAATACTTTGAACGCCTCGATGCGATGGGCGGCATGGTCGCCGCGATTGAACAGGGATTCCCGCAGCGGGAAATCCAGGATGCCGCCTATGAATATCAAAAAGCCATCGAGCGAAAAGAGAAAATCATCGTCGGCGTCAACGATTTCGTGATGGAGAATGAACCGCCAATCGACGTTCTGCTGATCGACGAATCCGTTGCCGGAGAGCAGATCGGACGGTTGCGCAAGGTGCGCGAGACGCGCGACAACGGGCACGTCCGTTCGACTCTGAACGCGTTGCGGGAAGCCGCGGCTGCAAGCTCTCTCAACATGATGCCGTTGATCCTCGATTGTGTGCGCGCATACGCCACGCTCGGTGAGATCTGCGATGAGCTTCGCTCGGTTTACGGCGTGTACGAGGAACCTACTGTTTGAGCGATAAGATTCGCGTCATTGTTGCAAAGCCCGGGCTCGACGGCCATGATCGCGGCGCCAAAGTCATCGCGCGCGCATTTCGCGACGCCGGTTTCGAGGTCATCTATACGGGCCTCCGGCAAACTCCGGAACAGGTGGTCCATGCCGCGCTTCAGGAAGATGCGGACGTCGTCGGGCTCTCCGTCTTATCCGGCGCGCACATGACGTTGTGCCCCCGCATCATGGAACTGATGAAAAAGGAAGGTCTGGATGACGTGCTGGTTGTCATCGGCGGTATCATTCCCGATCAGGACATACCGAAACTGAAAGCCTGCGGCGTCGCTGAGATCTTTCAACCCGGCGCGTCAACGGAAGACATCGTTGCTTATGTCCGGCAACACGTACGGAAGAAGTGAGCACTCAAACCGAGACCCAATCCAACCGCGCGGCCATGCTGGAACTGGTCGCCGACCTTCGATCCCGGCTCGAGACAGTCCAGAAGGGCGGCGGTGAGACGGCAGTCAAACGCCACAAAGAACGCGGGAAGATGTTTGTGCGTGAGCGCATCGACGCCGTCATCGATCCGAACACGCCCTTCCTCGAATTCAGTTCACTCGCCGCCAACGGCATGTACGGCGATGAAGCGCCATGCGCCGGCCTAGTTACCGGCATCGGGATGATTCACGGTCATCAGACGATGATCGTTGCCAATGACGCGACGGTCAAAGGCGGCACCTATTTCCCGATCACGGTAAAG
>Ga0207099_1069_pt1 | contig 21342 bp, 15 predicted proteins | sample Alteio_BWMinHeat_85_FD_153521 | JGI IMG/M metagenome (GOLD analysis project Ga0207099, IMG submission 153521) | Enriched cells from forest soil in Barre Woods Harvard Forest LTER site, Petersham, Massachusetts, United States -... | ecosystem: Environmental > Terrestrial > Soil > Temperate forest >... | reverse complement strand
TTTCAGCGGAGTCGTCGAAACCGCGCCGCATCTTGATCGTGACCGGGCGCCGGCCGCCAACGCTTTCCATGACGGCCTTGACAATAGTGAGCGCCGTCTCCGGCTCACTCAGCAGGAATCCGCCGCGGCACCGGCCAAGGACCTTTTTCACGGGACAACCGAAATTGATGTCGATCAGGTCGTAGCCCGCCTCGACCAAGTCGTGAGCGGCTTCGCCGAACTGCTCGGGACGGCTGCCCATCAGCTGGCCCCCAATCGGATGATCGTCATCGCCGATCGTGAACAGGCGCGTCCGGAGCTTCCCCTTGAGGATCACAAGCTCATCAAGGACAACTTCGGCCATCGCGAGTTCCGCGCCAAAGCGGCGGGCAACCACGCGCATCGGCCGGTCCGAAAAGCCGGACAGCGCTGCCTGAATGGCGGGCATCGAAATCTTGAGCGGGCCAATGGTGAGCACGATTTAATTCTACAGGAAGGGCAGTAACCACAGAGACACAAAGACACAGAGAAAGCCCGCAATCACAGTTCGATCATGCGGGCTTTCTCTGTGTCTTTGTGTCTCTGTGGTTACTGCCCCGGTCCCTCAGTGCGTCATCGTGTAGATGATGGAATTCATTCCCAGCTTGTAGGCATAGCCGGTGAACTTCGTCGGGTACTCGGGATCGTCCATCCATTCCCAGGCATCGCCGAAATCGGAGTTGTAGGTGATCAACACCATCAAACGCCCGTGATCATCGGAGATTCCACGGACATGCGGCTCCGTGTCGTCGGGCTGTTCCCAGGTTCGTGTCTTCCCGCCGGATCGGGTGTAGAGCTCACCCAACCCGTCGTTTGGCGGCTGTAAGATTTCATCGATATTGAAGAACGTGTGAAAAATCGGATGCGTCAAAGGCAGGTCCACAATCTCACAGTTGGGGAAAATCTTCCGGATCTGGCGTTCAAACTGATTCCATTGCCGTAATCCCCAAAAGTCGTCGACATGCCAGAATCCCCCACGCATGAGATATTCGCGCATTCGGTCCGCCTGTTGCTGCGTGAGTTCCATCTGTCCAACTTCCACGGTGTAGGCATAGGGAAAGCTGAAAAGCTCCGGGGACATGATCGGCAGAGGATGCGGCCGCAGATAGACTTTGGTGTTGGTCAGCCGTTGAATTCCCCCCATGTACTGATAATCGGCGTCCCAGGTATCGGTCAGCCAGGCGCCGTAGATTCGAGCCAGCCGGTCGCCTAATCCATGTCCGTGGTCAAAATCGGTCGGAATGCTCTGACCGGGAGCCGGCCCCCGGCCTCGAGTATCGGTATACATCAGGCGGGTGAAATAAAACTCCGGGTAGGCATCATTCTGTTTCGGAGCCTGACTGAGGACGGGCAACGCCATCCAAATGAGGACAAGGAGGCAAACCAGCGCTGCGATGCGTTTCGCCATAGATTTCTCCGGTCAAAGCTCCATAGTCTACTGCGAAAGTTTTTGTGCGTGTTCGAATATCTGATTCCGCCTATCTTAAATGGCGATGCAGGCTTCGCCTCAACTCCAGTTCGAAGCGCCTACGCAATTCGCGGCAATCCGCAGACGCCTGGAGTCATTGGATCCTCAGCGTCTCGCGGACATCGTGCAACTCCTGGCGATGACCGATGCCGGACCCGTGATCAAGGTTGTCCTGGCCGCCGAAAATTCGGATTGGGCGCGCCAGGTTCCAGCCTGGATCGCTGGATTTGCGGTGGCTGGATCGGATCTAGTGGTCATTTTTCCCGAACGGTCTCCCAGCTACCCGCACGACACGTTCGATGATGTTTTGCGGCACGAGGTCGCCCACGTCCTGATCGAACGCGCGGCCGGAGGACGTCCCGTTCCCCGCTGGTTTAACGAGGGTCTTGCCATGGCGGTCGAACGGACGTGGCGTTTCCAGGATCAGACTCAACTGCTTTACCAGTTGATGCTGGGTTCACGCACCAGCCTCGCCGGCCTCGACCGTCTGTTCGGAGGCACTCCGAGCGATCAGACTCGCGCATACGCGCTGGCCGGCTCTTTTGTCCGCGACCTGCTCCAGGAGCGCGGCGCAAAAATCCCCGGCGGAATCCTCATGCGCGTTGGGCGCGGTTCTTCATTCGATGACGCGTTTACCGCCGCAACGGGCAAGACGCCAGCTACAGCAAACTCCGAGTTCTGGGAACGCCAGCGAATCTGGACGACGTGGGTGCCGATCGTCACATCGACCGCGACACTGTGGCTGGCTGTGACGGTCCTGGCTCTTTTCGCCATTCGGCGAAGGCGTCAAAAGGATGCTGAGATTGAGGAGAAATGGGAGGAAGAAGAAAAATCGGGGCCAGACGGGTGAAAATCCAGGTCAGACCGGTGATTACCTAGTTTTTGAACTGCAAAACTAGGTAATCACCGGTCTGACCTGGATTTTCACCCGTCTGGCCCCGATTTTTCTCCGTACTTCTAGAACTTCAGCTTCGCGCTGAACAGGATCAGGCGATCATCCGTGAGAGGCGTCGCCGTGTTCTGACCGAATGTGGTGCTGCTCATCGTCGAAACCGGGTTTGTGAAGTTGGTATGGTTGAAGAGATTACTGAAGTCGGTTCTGATTTGAAGCTGCATGTCTTCTTTGAAAGTTATTTTCTTCATCATGCTGAAGTTCCAATTCTGGAACCCCGGTCCACGGAAGGCATTGCGTCCGAGGTTTCCGCCACCCGGCATGGAGTTCGCCAGGATTCCATTCGGTCCACGGGGAGCAGTCACGATCCCCGTTCCGTCAGTAGGGATGTAAAAGGTCCGAATGCCGCCGCTTGAGATCTCCTGCAGGGCGCCCGTCGAATTGTAGTTCGGCTTGAAAATGCCATTCGTATTCAGGTCCGGACGGGCGGGAGTTGTCTGTCCGATGCCGGAACTGTCCGCGCCAGTTCGAATGGTGAAAGGCTGGCCGGACTGAGCGTCGACAAAGCCTGCGATTTGCCACCCACTCATGATTCCGCCCAGCGCCTGGCCGGCCCAGCTTGATGAGGGCACCCAGGGAATTTCATAAAGGTAATGAACAGCAAAGCGATGCGGCCGGTCAAAGACCGAGCGGCTCCATTCCTTGCGATAATTGAAGTAGTCTTCCGGAGTTTGCGCGATAGAGTCCATGAGGCCAGTGATTCCGAAAGCTTCGTCGTTGTCGCTCCAGTTTCCGCTGTATGTATAGTTCGCGCCGATCAGCAAGTTCTTCGACATGCGCCGGTCGAACTTGAGGTATCCCGCTTCATACGCAGCCTTCGCGGTCGCCTCCAGAGTTGTTCGGGAGCCCCAATTAGGATTTACTCTGCGGGCCTGAGTACTGGGAATAACGCCTGTATTTTGCGTTGCAATAACCTGCGCAGCCTGTGCTGCTGTGAGGATTGGAGGGTTCGACTGACCTTGACGGATTTCATGGTACGACCGGTTGCCGGTGTATCCGACTTCGAACACGTAATCTTTCGACAGTTCACGTTGGACAGACAGGCTCCAGAAGTTCGTTGTTGGATCTTGAGTGTCAGCAGGAACGTTCACGAAATTAGTCAGGGGGCTGAACGGTGATATGACCGGAGTTTTTGGGGCCAGGGCCGGGAAAAGATTGAAAGTGTCCGGCTGAGTCGTCAGCGAGTTGACGACTCGCGGGTAGTTTTGCGAGGGATTAGCCCAGAGATTATAAAAGAGGACGTCGTACGCCATTCCAAAGCCACCGCGAATTGCGGTTTTGGCGGTCGGGCTATACGCAAAGCCGAATCTTGGCGCCCAATTATTCTTATCCGGTTGTACGGGACTAGGTACGCCCGCTGCCCGGATCGCCGGATCCGTAGCGCCGAATATTCCAAATGGAACGGTGCTGTATTCGTAGCGCAATCCAAAATTCAACGTGAGATTTTTCGCCGCCTTGAAATCATCCTGGAAGAAGTACGCATGATTCCACTGCTTCGCCAGGAAGGACGATTCATTCACAGCCTGAGTCAGACTTGTGGCCTGGTTATTGATGAAATCGGCCAATGAAGCGAAGGCCCATGTGCCCTTCGAGTCAATGCCGGAACGGTTGAACAGCACATAACGCCGCAGGTCTGCGCCGAACTTCATGGCATGGTGTCCAACGGTGTAGCTCGCGACATCCTGGTATTGCCAAGTGTGGTCCAGACGCCCCTGCGGAAAGGCATTACTGCCACCAATCGTGAAGGAACCCGTGATATTTACGGTCGAACTAACGGGATCGTTCTCCTGGAATTGAGAATTGCCACGCACGTACGCAAATCGCGCCTCATTCAGAAATCGTGGGCTAAGGGTGCGCGTGTAGCTGAGAGCATGATTTTGCCTCAAAATGACCTGGGAGCCGGTCCACCTGGTCCCAAACCCCAAATTGCCGTTCAGATTGGGCTGATCGCGTTTATCGATATGGTACCGGTAAGATAAGCTGTCCCTGTCCGAGACCTTGTGATCAATGCGAACGGCGCTATAAAAAAAGTTGTACGGCTGAGCCAGCGGAATGAGGATCGTCCCGACCTGAATGGGCGCTCCGTTGATGGTAACGCTCTTGAGATTGGCGAAATTTCCAACCTGTGGATAGATCAAAGGCAGGAATGACAATGCCGAAAGCACTGTCTGCCGGCTCGCCGCCGTCTGGCCAGCTGCCAAAGGAATAGTCGAAAGCGCCGCGAAACCGCTGGGAGTCGGAACGTTCGCGGAACTCGCATTGCCAGCGCTTGGAGCCTCACGGCGCCGGTCCCATTCAGCCAGGCCAAAGAAAAATGTGCGGTCATGGACAATCGGACCGCCGGTGTCTCCGCCGAACTCATTGACGTCGAAACGCGGCGTGGCAGTCACACCGCTCCGCTTATTCGGAAGGCTGATCGGCTCCATCCAGTTGCCGCGGTAATAATCCCAGCCTTCGCCGTGAAATTTGTTGGTTCCGCCCCTCGTGACCACCGAAAGTTGACCGCCGCTATTGCGGCCAAACTCCGCCGAGTACGCTTCGGTTTGAAGCTGGACTTCCTGCACGGCTTCAGCCAAAATTCGCGCCGCCGTGATCGTAACAGTTGCCTCGTTGTTATCGATACCGTCGACCGTGTAGTTGTTGTTCCTGGCACGCTGTCCATTGGCGGAAAAGTCTCCCTGCCCCGGGGAGCGACTCACTGTAGGCGCCAGGAGGCCAATGACGTTAATATTTCGTGTGGCTGTAATATCCAGCGGCAATTCCACAACGAGACGGCCGGAAAATGTGCGTTCGATCGTTGCAGTTGTCTTCGCCAACTCCACGCCGGGAGTTTCGGTCACAGAAATTTCTGCCGTCACACCACCAACGCTCATCGTCTGGTCGAGCGTAACTTCCTGCGCCGTGCTGACGCTGATGTTCTCGACCTTCCGTGCCTCAAAGCCAGCAAGGCTGAACTCCACACTATAAGTACCGGGTTCCACCGCTGCGAATCGGTACAAACCGGTATCGTTGCTGACGGTTTCCCGTGAAATGTTTGTCGCTTTGTTGGTTATTGTGACTTGCGCTCCAGAAAGAATTGCGCCGGTCGCGTCTGTCACGGTTCCGGAAACGAACCCTCGCGTCAACTGTGCATTTGCTGCCGTTGCGCCACTGGCCACCGCCAGAGCAACAATCAGACCCACGCTCCACTTTTGGATTTTCATCATGAATAATCCCCCGATTTAAAAGGCAGGCGCGATCCAACATCTTATTGGGCCGTCCATTCCTAGGAGCCTGTCGGGAATAGCCGGAAATTAAGGCAAAATCCGGGTCAGACTGGTGAATTCCCCATTTTTCGATTGGAAAACTTTGGTGAAAAATAGGGAATTCACCAGTCTGACCCGAATTTCCGGCTATTCCCGACAGGCTCCTAGCCGGAGTTTACTGAGCTCAGTAAACTCCTCTCACCCTTTGGGAGGGAGTTTGCGCCAATTTTCGAAGTTTTTTTAGAAAATAAGCACTTGGGGGAATCTTGGCTGTGGGAGAGCTTTAACCGATGAAAATGATGCGCGAGAAAAAACAGGGCCAGACGGGTGAAAATCCAGGTCAGAGCGGTGATTACCTTAGTTTTTGAACTGCAAAACTAGGTAATCACCGGTCTGACCTGGATTTTCACCCGTCTGGCCCCGATTATTAGAACTTGATCTTCGCCGTCAGCTGAAGCACACGCGGCTGGCTGCTGAAGACCTGATCCCATTGGCCAAATACCGGATTGCCTGGCGTCAGGTAGTTCGTTTCACCAGCGTGGTTCTTGGAGTCGACTCGATCGATCCTTCCGGGAACGTATTGCGGGTGGTTGAATGCGTTGTACATATCCACGCGGAATTCAACGCCGTAATGTTCCTTGAAAGGAACGACTTTGGCGACACTAAGATCAAAATTGTCCACGGGACGCATCGGCAGGAGGTTTCTACCGGACGTCGTTAAAACGCCCTGCCGAGCCCGAATGTAATAGGCGCTCGGATTCGTCACCAGGTATCCCACGGTCTGACTCACTCCGCTTCTTGTGGATGTAAGAGCCGTGATGTCGCTGCTCGTGCCGGGAGTTCCGCTGTTATTGATAACAACGCGGTCCCCACCCGAGTCACCGTTCAGGTTCGCGTCCAACACGCTCTGCGGAGTCGCAAACTCGGGTGTTTCGTAGAAGTAGGCGCCGGAAAAGTTCCAGTTGCCCATCAGGTTTTGATAAACGGCGCTTCCACTCTTCGCAAACCCGGGCACCGGCATTTTGTATTCCCAGGCAAAGCTGAGGCGTTGCCGGCGGTCGAGCGCCGAGTTCGCCCATTCCTTGCGGATGTTGCCGAAGTCTTCCGGACGCCGGGGTGTCAGTGCCGTGGAGTTCACTTCGGCTGTACTGTCGTCCAGGAGGTGGCTCCAGGTGTAGGCGGCCTTGAACAACAAATTCCTGGAAAACCGTTTGTTCACATCGATCGCCAATCCGTCGTACTTGGAGTTGCCGAGCGGCTCGTACGCCGTAATAGTGCTGGTGAAACCATATGGGGCGTACGGGTTCCCGATGCCGGGCGTGTCACGCTCGATCGTTAACTGGGCAAGCGTCAACGGAAGAGCATCCAGCGCGGCCTGCGTGGGCTGTGAGTAGAACAGAGGCAAATTATGGGTGGGTGTAACGATTGAAACGCGATTGATTTGAGTTTGGAATAGCAGATGCACCCCGCGGTTGCCCAGGTAACGCACCTCAACGGTATAGTCTTTGGCAAACACTCGCTGCACGCTAAGGTTCCAATTCACCGAGTAGCCGATCTTCTGGTCCGGCAGGTAGGAAGACGTGGCCGCGCGAGCCTGGGCGGCTGTTAATGCCGTCGTTGGGGCGTTTGGCGAGATGCCGCCGCCAGCCAGGTATCCGGGTGTGTTGGTTACGGGACTATCGAATGTCGAAGTTGCCTGCGGCGGCCTCGCATTGGTCCCAACGTTGTCGAAGATCTGATCGTAAGCGATACCAAAGCCGCCGCGAATGGAAGTTGTCGCGCTGCTGCCCGGCGAATACGCAAAACCGATGCGAGGCGCAAAATTCTTCTTTTGCGGCCGAGGGGCGTGGAAGGTGATAAGACCGGGAACGTCGGCAATGCTGTTGAGATCAAATTCCTTCATCGACCGCGGGACCGACGTAAACTCGTATCGCAAACCCATATTCAAGGTCAGATTACGCGTCGTCTTCCAATTGTCGTTTCCGTAGAAATACAACTGATAGTCGTTACCGACATATAGTTTGCCACCGACGTTCCGCTGTGCCAGCACATCGGGAACCAGGTCCCGAAGATAGCGATCCAGGTTGTTGTAATCATAATCGCCCCGAACGCGTTGAATGAACGTGCTCTCTGCGATCAAATCGCGGCCGTCGAAACCAAACTTGAGATCGTGCTTGCCTTTGAAGAAGCTGATGTTGTCCGTGAACTGATACGTATTTTGAATCGTGGCCTGGGGTGAACTGACATTCGGACCAATTTGCACATTGAGATCGCTCTGAATCTGGATGTTCGGAAAGACGTCCAGCCCCGGAAACTTGAAGCTCCCGGATGAGATGTTGTCGTTATACCGGTTGAAAGCGAGCCGCATTTCGTTCGTTACACTCGGCGAAAAGGTGTGGAATTCCGAAATGGAAATCAGCGTCTTCCGAGTTGGCCTTCCCAGAAAGAAAACCGGAAGATTGGCGCTACCGTCGATCTGGCTGACTTTATTATCGACATAACGCCCACGCAAGATGTCTCGATCGGAAATGTTGTAGTCTACATTTCCCAGCCATCGCGTCTCGTTTACGTAATTCGGAGCAACGATCTGAAAAGGACCGAGGGGAATGTTCCGAACAACGCCATCGCTGCCCGTCACCGGTGTCGTTTTCGACTGGGTAGACGCCGGCGACACATACTGAGTCAGGATGCCCAGATTTGTGGCAGACAGGCCCGGAATCGAAGCCAACGTGGCGAACCCCGCAGCCGTCGGCGCGAACCTGGCTGATGAGGGAGTGGTTGCCTGCCCGAGAGGGTTGTAGTCGAAGGCTCCGAAATAGAAAAGCTTGTTTTTCTTGATTGGACCGCCCACTGCCCCGCCGAAGATGTTTTGGTCGAACCTTGGGTTGGTGAAAGTACCCTGCCGCTTGGCAGATTGGTCGATCGCATTCAGGTTCCGGTTCTGGAAATATTCGTACGCGGAGCCGTGAATTTCGTTGGTTCCGCCGACTAGAACGGCGTTGAACTGTCCGCCCGAAGAATGCCCGTATTCCGCGCTGAACTGATTTTGAAGAACGGTGAATTCCTTAACCGTGTCGATCGGAAGATCGACGATCGGCCCGGTCACATCCTTTCGATTGTTGTCCGTGCCTTCCACCGTGAAATTGTTATTGCGGGGCCGCTGCCCTCCCACCGATGGACCAAATCCCACTCCGACGCCGCCGCCACTGGCGACTCCGGCGCCGGTAAGCGCCAGGTTGTATATTCCGCCGGAACTGCCGCCGATGCCAGGATTCGCGGCGAGCGGAAGATCCGCCAGCATCTGCGCTGAGTAACTATTGGTTACCTGAGAGGTCGTCGTATCGATCAGCGCCGGCGACTCGGTAACTTGTATTTCCTGGGTCACGCCGCCAACAGTCAATGTGATAATTGCGGTTGTGGTCTTACTTAGTTCGACCACGACGTCTCGTCTGGGCGCCGCCAATCCTGCTGACGAAGCTGTAATTTTGTACGTGCCGACTAGTAGATTGTTGAAGTGATAAACACCACTCCCGTCTGTTGTCGTCGTGGCTCTCACTCCGGTTTCGACATTCTCGGCTTCAACTCTGGCGTTCGGAACTACTGCTCCGGTCGAATCGAGAACTGAACCGACGAGATTTCCATCCGCCACCTGACCGAACGCGTTTCCACCCGACAGCGTTCCGATCAATAAGATGGCACAAACAAGCCATGTTCCCACCCGTAAATTGCTAGAAGACATCCAAAATCCCCCTTGATTCTTACACTATTGTAGGGTGCATTTGTTTCTAAACCGAAAAACGCCCCAACGGATTTTTCCAAGGGGATTGTAAGGCGGTCAACAAATACAAAGGCAGGCGCGATCATCCGTCCCGGGACCCACTGTTTTAGTGTGCGCCCATTAGAGAGGTATTCGCCACAAAAATAAGCAGTTGAACCAGGTATTCCTCAGTTTCACTGGGGAACTGCTTGCTGCCCCTGCTGACAAACGTTATCGGCATGGAGCCGGCAAAGCATTAGATCTCTTGACGAGTATCGCGACGCTCTATTCGATAACCTTATATATGCGTTCGTCAAGAGGACTGCCTGCTATAGGAGCCAGACCGTCGCGGTATTGCCTCGTGTGGGTGGCTGCGGCGTGTGCATCGAGCGCCTTTTGGTTCTGCCAGGCTTCAATCACGGTGAAGTGATTGGCGCGCATCGTGTGCTGCAGAACGTCAAATCGCACATTGCCGGGTTCCCTCCGGCTGGCCTCCGCCAATCGCTGAAGCAGATCCGGTGCGTTTGTTCCCTGGCCACCGATGTCGACGTGCGTAATGACGTGAATCGCGCCGGCGCTTGCTGCTGGCGGCGGAGGACCCAGAGTCACGGTCTTGTAAGGACGCTGGTCGTAATCGCTCAAGCGAATGGAGTCCAGCTTGCTCCGGAATTGCTTCGTGTGCTCGGCCGCGGCGTGGGCGTCGAGCGCCTCTGGATTGGCAAACGTCTCGATAATATTCAAGTGGCCCGGCCGGCCCGCCTGTTCGAAGAACTCCATCCGCACATAACCTTTGTCTTTGCGGCTCGCATCGCGATACTGCTTCAACGCAGCGATCGCATCCGCTTTGGCGGAAGGCATCACGTCGACGTATCCCACCGCATACACGGCGGTTTCGCCCCGCGCTTGTGCGCCGGGGACGGCGATACTCAGCAGAAGATAGAGCAACCAGAGCATAAGTGGGTATACCCCACATATGATAGTTGAAAGTTGCCACTGGAACCAAGAAGTTCCATAATCCCAACATAGTAGGGCTCAAAAGAATCGAAAAAATCGATTTCAAAATGACGAATGGCAGGATGGGAGGAGCTTCATGGAAAATTTAAATCAATACAGAACGCTTTTGCGAAACCTTGTTGCGCTGGCAGTGTTCATGTCTTGCACGGCATTCGTTCAACTGGCATCCGCACAGACCAGCCGCGGCACGATCGCCGGCACGGTCAAGGACCCCAACGGCGCAGTCATTCCCGGGGCAACTGTAACGGCAACAAATGTCGAAACGAGCGTCAGTCGAGAGACGAAGACCAACGGTGAAGGGTATTATCGTTTTGACGCATTGGATCTTGGCAGTTACAAGATCACCATTTCCGCCCCCGGGTTCGGCAACCTGGAAAGGACGGATGTCACCGTCAGCGCGAACCAATCCGCGGTGGTTGACGCGGATATGAGGTTGGGCGGGGTCGAAGCCTCTATCAGTGTCGTCGAAGAACGGGGGACGGTGCTGCAAACCGAAGCGCCGGTGCGGGGCGGTAACATCTCGGAGATTCAGGTCAAGGAACTTCCCGTTGCGGGCCGCAATCCCGTGGCGCTTGCACTGACGCTGCCCGGAGTGTCATCCAACCGCGGCGGCTTCGGCAGTAGTACGTTTGTCGTCAATGGCGCGCGTGGCCGTTCAAACAACTTTTTAATCGACGGAACGGAAAACAATGACATCTCGGTAGCTGGGCAAGGTTTCCAGATCACCAATCCGGATGCTGTTCAGGAAGTCTCGATTCAAACCACAAATTATGATTCAGAGTTCGGACGCTCTGGTGGCGCTGTCGTCAATACGATTACGAAGTCCGGCGCGAACCAATTTCATGGGACGCTGGGGTATCTGCTCGATTCGCGTGTTGACGACGCGATCACGAGTTCGGAATCGAGGGACCCCAATATTGTCAAGAACGGGCTGCCATTCGGAATTGAGAATATCTTCTCGGGCACCCTGGGTGGCCCAATCCAACACAACAAGACTTTCTTCTTTGGCGCCTATCAGGAGGATCGCAAACGCTCAAACACTCAGTCCCAATTAGTGGCGCCGACTGCCGCAGGACGTGCGGCATTGCGTCAATTGTTCCCGTCCGGCGCCAATGCCAATGCGGACCTTTACCTGAACGCGACGCAAAACACGATACCCGTCTCATCGCCGATCAATATCGCTCTTGGAACCGGCGCGAATGGCGCCGATCGAGGCAACATTGAATTCGGCACCTTCTTCCGGGATTTCAAGGTCAACGAAATAGACAAACAGTACCAGATCCGTGTCGACAGGCAGATGACGTCCCGAGACACTCTATCGGTTCGCTTCCTGTCGGACCGGGACATAACCCCGTTTGGCGGGACCATCGGGACGGCGACTTTCGAAGGTTTCGATGCGGACAGCACTGCCAATTATTACAATTTCCTGATTTCGAATGCTCACGTGTTCTCGCCGTCCTTTACCAATGAAACTCGCGTCGCCTACAACCGCATTGACCTCGGGTTTCCGATAACTGATCCGGCCACCGGCGGGACACTTCCGCGGATACTTATCCCATTAGTAACGGGATTGGGTACTTCAACTTCATTTCCGCAGGGCCGCATTGCGAATAATTACGTCTTCCAGAACACGGCAACGTTTGTGAGAGGGCGTCACACATTCCGCACCGGCGTGGATTTCCTCCGGCAGATTTCCACTCAGGCCGCCCCCTACGTCCCTCGGGGCCAGGCCACATTCGCCGCCAGCACTGGCTACTCGGGATTCGCGAACTTCATCGACAATTTCGGCGGCTCCGGAACCACCAACAAAGATTTCGGAAGCGCAAAGTACTTTCCCGCGCTCTTCCGCACAGCCACCTTCTTTCAAGATCGATGGAGGGCAACCCAGGCGCTCTCTTTAACGCTCGGCTTGCGGTACGAGTACTTTGGAACTCCTTTCAATACTCTGAAGACGCCCGCCTATACCGGCCTGTTCAATGTAGATCCAGGAACACGGCTTGGGCCCTATGCCCTTCCGAACCAGATTCCAGCCGACCGCAATAACTTCTCGCCTAACATCGGTCTCGCCTATTCGCCCGCGAAGCTAGGCGGGCCGTTGAGCTTCCTTTTTGGGACCGGCAGAAGCGTGTTTCGTGCCGGGTTCACTATGGGATACGACTCGTTCTTCAACAACATTGCCTCAAACGCGGCGACGTCTTCACCGAATATCATCTCAACAACTATTACTTCATCGGTTACTGCCGCCACGCCGCGAGGCACACCGAACTTCCTCGGCACGATCCCGACAACGGCGGCGGCAGTGACTCCGCTAAGCGCCCAAACATTGATCGCACCCAACCTGGTTAATCCTTACTATGAGCGCTGGTCATTCGGCATCCAGAGGGAGTTGCCGCGCAGGATTATTGTGGATGTTTCTTATGTGGGCTCGAAGGGTACGAAACTCTTCATGAATGAGGACTTCAATCCATCGGTGCCACCGGAGCTGCGCTTTGGGACGCCGGCAAACTACCCGGCCTGCACTCCAAACACGAACGTTACGGCAGCACAAGCAACAGCGGCATTTCCGGCCGGAGTGTTATGCCCGCTTTCCGGCAGGTACGACAACATACAGGGCAGCCGCCTGATTCGCACCAATGGCGGTTCGTCCTCTTATCATGCCGGACAGGTCGAAGTGAAACGCCGCTTAGCCGAAAACATCGTCGTAACGGGCTCGTATACCTTTTCCAAGCTGATCAGCAATGCGGACGAGGTTTTTAATTCGCTCAGCGCAGGCATTGCGAACGCTCAATCGGCGCAAACTCCGCTCATTTTCGGAGGCGATCGCGCGGAGCGGGCCGTGTCGTTGTTTGACCGGACGCATCGGGCTTCGTTCACTTATGTGCTTGAATCGAAGCTCATGCGAGACCAGCGGGGCTTCGTGGGCCACATCGTCGGTGGTTTTGAGCTTGCCGGCGTCACGACGTTCGAGTCCGGCGTACCATTCACCGTGGCCAACGGGCTGGATGGCGATGGTATTGGTGGATCGGCCGTCGATCGTCCAAACGTGAATCCTGGCGGACAGCGAGGCGTTCGAGCAGTGCCGCAGGTCGATGCCAACGGTTTCATCACCGGATATGTCAATCCCGATAACAATAACGCTCCCATTGACCCGGCCACGGCTTATTTCATCGGCAATCCCACGTACGTTCCCGGTCTTGCGGGGAGCGTTCGACGCGTTGGCACCCTGGGGCGCAACACCGAGCGCACACCGCATACGACCAACTTCAATGTGAACATCCTGAAGCGAACGAGGATCTCAGAATCCAAAACCATCGAATTTCGTACCGAGTTCTACAATATCTTTAACCATCCACAGTACGGGATCGCCAGCATCAGTCCATTTTCACCGTCGGGCAATCCGAGCGGATCGAACTACATTCCCGCCTCGGTCAATACGTCGACGGCTGGCTTGTTCCTCCAACCGAACACGGTTAATTCCGATGGCGGTGGACGCGTTATCCGTTATCAGTTGAAGATCATCTTCTAGCAGCCCGTGGCAGCTTTGCCCAACGAAAGAAGGAAGGAGCACAAAAGGCACAAAACAGAACACAAGAGGCACAAGAAATCGTTTCGGCAACCCTCTTCTGCTGCTTTTTGTGTCCTTTTTGTGCTTCTTGTGCTCCTTCCCTCTTTTGTTGGGCAAAGCCCTTGCCAACCGGTAAGCATCCGGGCCAGGCTTACCGTATGACAGAACCGCAATCGACCATCATCACAGCCGCCGAATTCTGGCAGGAACTCCAGTCTCTGGACACGCAGCACCTTAAACTCGTCATGCCCGTGGGAGCGCTCGTTCGGAGCGTCCCCATTACTTCGACTCAGGGACATGCTCCTGTTGTTGAACTGAATACCAGTTACGGCGAAGTCCTCACGTTCACAGTAAGCGATAATGCGGAAATTCAACGCACTCGCAATGTCCAGGGAGAGAGGCAAACCACACGATACGACGTGACCTTTCCTTTGGGCGATTACTTCGCCTTGATCAGCGGCTGAACGGGGCCGCCGGATTTGCTATCCTGATCTTGTGCAGCCGGAAAGTATCAAGACCGATTTCCCATGACTACATGACAACCGTTTCGGCCAAATCTGCATCTGGCGATGAGATATGATGCCGCAAAAAGGAGCAGGCGGCTCTGGAGTTACACATGAAAAGCTTAATTAAAGTTGCGTTCCTGAGTTCGATCATTACGGCCGCCATGGTGTACGTCCTCCTGGAATGGAGGCCGTTGCGGTCGGAGTTCTCCCGGCCGCCCGAAGTGAGCTGGGCATCGTCGACGGTGAGCGCGGCGGTGCCTGCGCCGGGCAACCTGGGCGATGAAGAAAAGAACAATATCGATATTTATCAACGATACAGCGGCGGTGTCGTGAACATCACGACCACAACGCTCGGCTATGACTTTTTCCTACGCCCCGTGCCAACTGAATCCGGAACCGGCTCAGGGGCTGTCATTGACGATCAAGGACGCATTGTGACGAACTATCACGTCGTCCGGGGGGCCGAACGAATGGAAGTCACACTCCCGGACAAAACCAAATTCGACGCCAAACTCATCGGCGCCGATCCAAACAAGGACCTTGCCGTGATTCAGGTCAATGTGCCCCGTGGACGGCTGACTCCCATCCCGATTGGAACATCGAAAGGACTCCTCGTCGGTCAAAAAGTTCTGGCCATCGGAAACCCGTACGGTCTGGACCGGACTCTAACAACAGGAATCGTGAGTTCGCTTGGCCGATCCATTCAGGCGGAAAACGGAATCATTATCGATGACATTATTCAAACGGATGCCTCCATCAACCCCGGAAACTCCGGCGGGCCATTGCTGAATAGCCAGGGACAGATTATCGGAATCAACACCGCCATTCTCTCTCCTGGTAATTCGGGCAGCATCGGCATTGGATTCGCAATTCCCGCCGACACCGTTCGACGCATTACGGCTGAACTCATTACAACCGGCTATGTCCGTTATCCGTGGCTGGGAATTCGAACCATGGTTGTTCTCAATGATTACCCCGGCCTCGCCGATGCACTCCGGCTCAACTCCCAGGGAGGCTTGATCGTGGGCAATTATTACCCGAACAGCCCCGCAGCAAAAGCGGGCATCAAGGAATCCCAGCAGGAAATGAGGATTGGCTATCGGCGTCTACCTGTCGGCGGCGACGTTATCCTGACGATCCAGGACAAACCGGTGAACAGTGTGCAGGAATATAACACCGAAATCGCTCGATATAAGCCCGGAGACAAAGTGAGAGTTACGGTCCTGCGAGACAACAAGAAAATCGATATCACGGTCAATCTGGAAGAGGCCCCAAGGCAGTAATGCTGGAGTTTTTGCGCTCCCGGCAGTGGATCGTCGGACGAAGGCTGGCGCTGATCGGGATCATCCTGATTCTTGCGATTCGCCAGTACGGCGGTAATGTCGTGACCCTCCTGCAGCGGCCGCATCCGGAGCGCGACATCACCATCACGCGCGCGGAATTCCGCCCGGAGCTGCCGGGAGCGAAACCCGGCTGGATCATCGGATTCCGCAACGGCAGCGACAAATTCACCTATGACGAGATTCAACTTGAAGCCACGTACATGGACGACCGGGGGAAAGTCCTGGAGAGGGACAAACTCAAGGTCCGCCAGAAGCTTCCTCCCGGCGGCGAGAAACTGATCGGCAGCTCGGACATCAAGAGCCGGGGCGCGGCGAAAACCGGCACCCTGAAAGTGCTCGGCGCGCAGGAAGTGAAATGATTATCGAAACTTTTCCGGTTGGCTGGCTTCAGTGCAATTGCACCATCCTCGGGAACGAAGAGACGCGCGAAGCGATCGTCATCGACCCGGGCGACGATCCGCTCGAAATTCTCGCGCGTCTTGAAAAGCATGGCCTGACAGCGGAACAAATCGTCTGCACGCACACGCACATCGACCATGTTGGAGCGATATGCGAATTGCAGGAGCGCGCGAACACGCCCGCGGCGATCCACAAAGCGGATCTTTTCCTGTTTGAAAAGCTCGATCTCCAGGCACAGTGGCTCGGAATGCCGATGCCGAAGCGCGGTGCGATCGAGCATTTCGTGCAGGATTGCGGCGCCGTCGCGTGCCGCGGCGTCGAGATGGGTGTCATCCATACTCCCGGTCACACGCCCGGCAGCACCACGTTCCATCTGGCCGGCGATCGCAACATCTTATTCACCGGCGATACTCTTTTCGCCCAAAGCGTCGGGCGCACGGATCTCTGGGGCGGCTCACATCCTGAGATCATTGCCTCCATTCAAAAGAAGCTCATGACCTTCGACGACGATACCCTCGTCATCACCGGCCACGGACAATCGACCACGATTGGCCACGAACGCCGGTATAATCCGTTCCTTGCCTGAGGCGTGGGGGAACCGGGCGGGAAATCGAGCCGAGGGAAAATCCGGGTCAGACCGGTGATTACCTAGTTTTGTACTCAAAACTAGGTAATCACCGGTCTGACCCGGATTTTCCCTCGGCCCGATTTCCCGCCCGGTGGGCCCGACGCTAAAAAAATGAGCGAAAGATTTCCCGCAATTCGAATCACGATGCTGCCGAAGGACACCAACGCGTCCGGCACAATCTTTGGCGGTGTCATTCTCAGCTATATCGATATGGCAGGCGGCATTGAGTGCAGGCGGCAGCGTCCAAAGAAGTTCGTCACGAAAGCGATGCATGAGGTGGTGTTCGTGGCGCCCGTGCATCTCGGCGATCTTGTGACGTTCTACACGCGCACGGTTCGTATTGGCTCGACATCCATCACGGTCGAAGTGCAAGTCGAGGTCGAGCGGCTCGGTCTCAGTGGCACGAAGGAAGTCGTGCGCGTCACCGAAGCCGAAGTCATCTACGTCGCGGTCGGCGACGACGGCAGGCCCGTCCCGGTCGGTTCATGAAAGATCCAGTCTACGTCATCGACGCGATGAACTACATCTTCCGCGCCTACCATGGGCTGCCGGACAACATCACGTCGCCGGGCGGGATGCTGACGAATGCTGTGCTGGGATATCTCCGCACTCTGCTTCGCATCATTAAAGAACGCAAGCCGCAATACATGGTTGCCGCATTCGAGGGTGACACCTCGTTTCGCAATACGATGTTCCCGGCTTACAAGGCCAATCGCAAGCAAACACCTGAGAACCTGGAACGGCAGTTCGACTACTGCAGGAAGATCACGGAAGCCATTGGCGTTACCTGTCTGGAAGTCGACGACTATGAAGCCGATGATGTGATCGGGACAATTGCCGTACGGATGTCGGCCCTGGGGCATCCGGTCGTCGTGGTAACGGGCGACAAGGATATGTCGCAGCTCGTCTGCGGCAGCGTGCAGGTTTACGACATCGCCAGGGAACACTGGATGGATGAAGCCGGCGTCAGGGAAAAGTTCGGTGTCTCGCCAGGTCAGATTCCGGATCTTCTCGCGCTCCATGGCGATCACGTCGACAACATTCCGGGCGTAACCGGCGTTGGAGAGAAAACCGCCCGGCAAATCCTGTCGGTGTGCGAAAGCGTTGAGGAGCTGAGTGATGCCGGGCTGTCCGCGAAATTCAGCTTCCGCGGCCGCGATGAAATTCTTCGGAGAATCCGCGAAAACATGGATACCGTCAGGATCAGCCGCAAGCTCGCGACCATCTGCTGCGAAGCGCCGATTGAAATTTCGCCGGAACTGTTGCGGTATCGGCGGGGCGACAAACGGACGTTGCATCCGCTGTGCAAGCAGTTGGGGTTTGTGCGCGTCCTGGACGATATACCGCTCGCCCAACCGATGCTGTTTTAGCCACAAAGGGCTTAGCCCAACGGAAGAGGGAAGGATCACAAAAAGCACAAAAGCAGAACACAAAAGGCACAAAAAATCGATTCATAAACACCCACTTTTGTGCCTTTTGTGTCCTTCTTGTGCCTCTTGTGTTCCGTTCCCGTCCCGTCGGGCAAAGCCGCCACAAGAAAGCACAAAATACTCAAAAAAGTTTTGTGATTTTTGTGCCTTTTTGTGGCTAATTTCCTTGTATCGGAGTGAGCTGAATCTTGGCGAGCTCGATTATCAGCATGTCATGCGCTCGCTCCAGGTACTCCGGGTCCTTCGATTCCAGCGTCAGCTTGATCGAGTACACCGGATTGTCGAAATACGGATACGAGCCGAGAAGCAACTCCGGGAAATCCGCCAGCACATGATGCAGAATTCCAGCAATCTGGCCTTCATCGGCCTTCAGATACAACTCGCGCAAATAAAACGGCGCCTCACGAAACGATTCCTTGATGCGCTCGAACTTCCGCTGAAGGATTTCGGGCACCCCGGGAAAGATATAGACATTTTCCACCGCCACAACCGGGAACCACATTCCCTTCCCGCCCACGAGCCGGGCGCCTTCTGGAATATTGGCCATGCGGAGATTCCCATCCACGAGCTCCTGCGCGTAGTGATAGCGCAGCGTTGCTTCGAGATCGGGATCGCGATACATACGCCGTCCAAAAGCTCCGGCGATTCCATCCATGGTCAAATCATCGTGCGTCGGCCCAACTCCACCTGTGGTAAAAACGTAATCGTAGGAATTTGAAAACTCGAGGACCTCACGGGAGATCAGGTCCCGCTCATCGGGAATGACAGAAATCTTTCGGACATCGACTCCGAGCCCCCGCAATTCCCGAACCAGATACGGAGAATTCTCGTCTCTGGTCTTGCCGGACAGGATTTCGTTGCCGATAACTATGATTCCCGCGCTCTTCGACATGTTCAGCTGAATATACCATGCCAAAACTGCCGCGAATCGACGCCCGCCTGATCTACAGCGCAAGCGAAAGCGACGCGAACATGCTGTGGGCAACGCGCTTCTTCGCTCCCGATCCGTTTATCTTCATTTTGAAGCGCGGCAGGCGCTATCTCGTGATGAACGACCTCGAGCTCGATCGCGCGAAAAGCCAGGCCAGCGTCGATAAAGTCTTCGCATATTCCGGCTACCAGAAGCGGTGGCAGGCGCGAGGGACGCAGTTCCCTGCTCCCGCACTGATTCTTTGCGAAGTTTTCTCCGATTTGAAGATCAACAGCGTCGAAGTACCCGCAACATTTCCTGTCGGTCTCGCGGACGAGCTCCGAAAAATGAAATTTGGGATTCAGCCGGCAGCCGATCCGTTCTGGCCGGAACGCGAGTTCAAAACGCCGGAAGAGATACGCGCGATCAACGAGTCGCTACGGGCGGCTGAAGCCGGCATCGAGGCCGGGATCGAAGGCGTCCGCCGCACCGAGATTCGAAAGGACGGATATCTGTATCTCGAGGGAACCCGGCTCACCTCGGAAATCCTCAAGCGAATCATCAACACCGCGATCATGTCGCGCGGCTACGTGCCAAGCCACACGATCGCAGCTTCAGGCGATCAATGCGTGGACCCCCACAATCAGGGCAGCGGCCCGATTCGCGCAAACACCTCGATTATCATGGACATCTTTCCGCGTTCGCAGAAAACGGGCTACTTCGGAGATATCACCCGCACCATCGTTCGCGGCCGGGCTTCTGAACGCTTGAAGCACGCATATTCCTGCGTCGCTCGGGGACAAGAGATCGGCTTTCGCAAAATCAGAGACGGCGCGAGCGCCTACGATATCCATTTCGAGATTGTGAACTATTTTGCAGGCGAAGGTTTTCCCACAGGTCCATTGGATGGCCGCATGCAAGGATTTTTTCACGGCACCGGACACGGACTGGGACTCGACATTCACGAGGCGCCGTCATTTGGCCAACGCAGCAAGAACACTCTGCGGAGCGGCAATGTCGTCACCGTTGAGCCGGGTCTCTACTATCAGGAAATGGGCGGTGTGCGCCTGGAAGACGTCGTCTTTGTAACACAAACCGGGTGCAGGAACCTTGTCCGCATTCCCAAGTTCCTTGAAGTTTAGCCGGACACCTATTTATACTTTCGGTTCCTTATGGGAGGCTGATTCATGCGTGTGCGGTTCTGGGGAGTGCGCGGCTCAACCCCGACGCCACAGAAAGAAAACATGGGGTATGGCGGAAATACTTCATGTATTGAAGTCCGCACCGATTCGAACCAGGTCCTGGTCTTCGATGGTGGAACCGGAATTCGCCTTCTGGGACGCGAGCTCCAGCTGGAGTTCGGCGACAAACCAATCAATGCGCATATTTTCTTCAGTCATTTCCATCTCGACCACATCCAGGGCGTTCCTTTCTTTCGCCCGCTATACGATTCGCGTAATCATTTCACGTTTTATTTCGCGGGCCGGCGCGATGCGAACCTGGTCATGGACGCGCTCGCGGGCATGATGGCCAACCCGTACTTCCCTGTAGACATGTCGAAGCTGCCCTGCTCCCGTGAGTATGTCGATCTTGTTGAGGGAACCTTTACGGTTGCGGACACCAGAATTCTTGTCCTCCCCCTGCTACATCCACAGGGATGCGTTGGCTACCGCATTATGCAAAACGGAAAGGTGATTTCATACTGCACCGATGTCGAGGTTGGCACCGATTGGAGCGACAAAAACATCATGACGCTTGCAAAGGATGCGGACTTCCTGATCATCGATTCGCAGTACACGCCTGAAGAGTTGTCCGAACATAGCGGCTGGGGTCACAGCAGCTGGAAACAGGCTATCGAAACCGGCATGGAAGCCGGGGCCAAACGCATTGCTCTTTTCCATCACGATCCCTACCATGAAGACGCCGACATCGAGAAAATCCTCGAGAATGCGAGCAAGATGTTTCCAAACGTCATCGCAGCTCGCGAAGGACTCGAAGTTACTCTGTAGTAAACTCTGAGACATGGCCGTAAAGTTTCGCGATTACTACGAAATCCTTGGCGTCGCGCGGATCGCAAAGGACGATGAGATCAAGAAGACATACCGGA
>Ga0207099_1068_pt1 | contig 21430 bp, 22 predicted proteins | sample Alteio_BWMinHeat_85_FD_153521 | JGI IMG/M metagenome (GOLD analysis project Ga0207099, IMG submission 153521) | Enriched cells from forest soil in Barre Woods Harvard Forest LTER site, Petersham, Massachusetts, United States -... | ecosystem: Environmental > Terrestrial > Soil > Temperate forest >... | reverse complement strand
TGATGAATGATTTCGCGGAGGGTTTGCGTGAAGAGAAGAGCCGATCGGGCGAAGTCAAAGACGGTTTCGCCCTTCATGCAGTGGCCGCACAATCCTTCAATTGCCGGCGCGGGCTCGCCGCATTGCCTGCAGAATGGGGGATCGACCGGAATCAGGCTGGACCAGCATCCCGGACATGCCGCTCCGTACCGGCGTTCCAGAACCCGGGCTCGGCAGACGACGCAGGCCACTGGAAATAGAAGATTGAGAATGTTGTCGAGCAAAGCGCGTTTGGGGGAAAACGCAAGGGCGAATCCAGTATAGCGCCGCGGAGCGGTTTTAGGGAATTAACCACAGAGACACAAAGACACAGAGAAAGCCGCGAACAAGAAATCGTTTGACGCGGCTTTCTCTGTGTCTTTGTGTCTCTGTGGTTAATTCCCTAAAACCGCTCCGCGGCTATTTCGAATACGGGAAATTGTGAATGATCGATAGCGCGCGGTAGATCTGTTCGAGAAGAAGAACCCGCGTCAGATCGTGCGTGAAAGTGAGTGGAGAGAGCGCCCACAGGACATCCGCGCGTTTTTTTACTTCAGCAGGAAGCCCGTCGTAATCGCCAATGACAAATGTCAGGCGCCGTGAATCGGAGGTCATATGTTGCTGGACGAATTTCGCAAGCTGCTCCGACGTCCAGGACTTTCCCTTGGGATCGAGAGCGACCACACGATCCGCAGCCGCAATCTTCAGCACTTTGCTCTCTCCAATCTCCAGCGGCAGGAAATGTTGGATCCTCTTGACGTATTCCAGGCAAAGCCCGGCCATCTGCGGATTCCTGGTTTTTCCAACCCAGATAATTCGCAGCTTCATTCCAGGCCGTATTTCTTGCGTTTCTCAAGGAGAGTTTTGCGGCTGATGCCCAGGATCCGGGCGGCTTTAACTTTCTTCCCGCGCGTCTGCTGCAATACTTCGATGATGTAGTTCCGCTCGACATCTTGAAGGGAGGGCATCTTTGTTCCCGGGGAGGGCCGGGATGCAGACCACAATGAAGGCAGCGCAGCGGGGGTGATTTCCTGGCCCGGTCCCATCAGCATGGCGCGTTCGAGAGCGTTGCGCAGTTCGCGGATGTTGCCGGGAAACTCGTATTGCTCAAATGCTTTTCGACAATCGGGATGCAGCTTCGAATTGGTCTTGTACTTTCGTTCCAGTTGCATCAACAGGAACTCCGCCATTGGAAAGATCTCGTTGCCGCGTTCGCGAAGAGGCGGGACCCGAATGGTGATCAGGTTCAGTCTGAAGAACAGGTCCTGCCTGAAGATCTGCCGCTCGACGGCCTTTGCCAGGGGCACGCTGGAAAGCGCGACAATCCGGGCGTCCAGCTCGATCGATTTTGTTCCTCCCAGCCGGTAAAACTGCTTGGCCTCGACCACATGCAAGAGTTTCGCCTGGATCGAGAGGTCGACGCTCGCGATTTCGTCGAGCACTGCGGTGCCGCCGTGCGCCAGATCCAATTTGCCCGCCTTCGAGGCAACAGCGCCAGTGAAAGCCCCGCGTTCAAATCCGAATAACTCCGATTCGACGAGGTCTTGAGGCAGCGATGAAAAATCGATCTTGATGAACGGACCGTCTCTCCGCGGGCTGTTGTAGTGAAGCCACTGAGCGAGAGCGTCTTTGCCGGTTCCGCTCTCGCCTTCAATCAAGACGGTCGTGGGATTTTCGCGGATCTTTTCCAGCGTGCGGTAGACGGCAATCATGGCCGAGTCCGCCGAGAATACAAGCGGGTAGGTCTGGCCGTTGTCGCTGGACATTAAAGGCTGCAAGTCTTAAAGCGCGCGCTGTGCGATCAGCTCATTCGCATCCCGGCGCTTGCCGGCTCGCCACAGGCGCTCGAGATCGTAGAACTCGCGAGCCCGTTCGGAGAATATGTGAACCACGAAGTCCACATAATCCAGAAGGATCCACTCGCCTTCTTTGTGTCCTTCGACATGCAGCGGCCGCTCGCCGCCCTGCCGGAGTGTTTCCTCGATGGCTTCCGCAATGGTCTGATTGTGCCGTGTCGAAGTTCCGGTGCAGATGAGGAAATAATCGGTGAAGGAGCAGATGTCGGCAAGATCGAGGACCACGGCATCCTGAGCTTTCTTGTCGAGCGCTGCTTCGATCGCTTCGGATAGTTGATTTTCTTTGTCCATTAATTGATCTTCTGTGTCTCCTTGGATGTTATCTCGGAATAGAGTCTGTTTCTTTCAATGTAACTCCACACCAGCGGCGGTACCCACTGGCTCACTTCCGCGCCCCTCTTGCAGTCTCCGCGAATCACGGTTGAGGAGATCGGTTGTTTAACGAACGGCAGGTAGAAGACGGTCGAAGCTTTCGGCAATGCCGCCGCCTGGTTTTCATTGAGGATCTGAAACGGGGCAACATCCTCACGGAACGGAAATCCCGGACGATTCACGATGACAAGATGCGCCAGTTCGAACAACCGCCGGAAGTTTTTCCAGGTCTCGATTTCCTGATACATGTCGGTTCCGATAATGAACAGAAGCTCCGAGCCCGGATACAGCTGTTTCATGGTTTCGAGGGTTTCGACCGTGTACCGCTTTTCGAGAGCATCCACTTCTATCGTCGACGCTCGAAAACGTTCGAACGGAACCGTCGCCAGCGCAAGCATCGCAAAGCGGTGAAACGGCGACGTTATTCCACGCGATTGTTTATGTGGAGGTGAAAACGCAGGAACGAAGTGAACTTCATCTGCGAGGAAAGTTTCAGCGACCGACTGAGCTGCGGCAAGATGTCCGTTATGGATAGGATCGAAGGTCCCACCCAATATCGCGATCCTCATGTTTCGAGCCCGATTCTAGCATAAGTCCTGCATATTCTCGCTCTGTGAAACTAGGGAATTAACCACAAAGACACAAAGGCACAAAGAAACATGTAGTCGCGGGCTTTATGCCCGCGTTCGGTTGAGAGGGACGCGGGCATAAAGCCCGCGACTACATGTTTCTTTGTGCCTTTGTGTCTTTGTGGTTAATTCCCGTATCTAACGGCGGGCGGACTTCTTCTTGGTCGGGCGTGGTTTTGCGGTTCTCTGCGAAAACCAGAGTGGATCCTGATTTGTCGGTTCGCCGTTGTAGTTGACCATGATTTGTTCGCCCGCCTCGATGTCCTTGATCGCGATGATATCCATCATCAACTCATCCTCCATCTGCTCCAGTTGAGCATTAGGCGAGTATGAGTGGTTGTAGATCGAGATGTATCCCAGGGAGATTGCGGCGTGCTCATCATTCTCTCCCCAATCGAACGCATAGTCGGAAAGGATGGTCTTGGCGGCCGAAGGCCACTTTTTTGCGTCGATGGCAATGACGGGCGCCCGCTCGATCAACTCGCCCTTCATGAATTTTCTTGCCGCAAACATGCCGCGGCCGTGCCCTTCGACCACACCCATCCGCACGCTTTTGGAGTTCGGATCGTGTGGAACCGGAACAACGTAGCGGTCTATCCGTCCAATGCACTCGGGAGCGTCACACCGGCAATCGAAGCTGCGGCGGTCATCCCACTTCGGCAGGATCGCTGCGTCCTTCATGTACTTTTCGACCGTCACCTCGTTGTACATGATGGTCAGTTCTTCGCTCTTATTCACTTTGCGAAGTGTTTTTACCTCGAGTTTCCTGGAGATGTAACAGTTCGGATCGCAGGAATGATTGATGTATTTCGCCGCGGACTGCGGCACTATCCATCGACCGTCATCGATCTCGAAAGCATTTTGAATTTCCGATTCAGGAATCTTGCTATACGGAACGACGCGCCCTTTTAGCCGCTCCACAACCTTTCCCTCTTCGACAATCTCAGTCGCTACCAAACCACGCCCGATCGGAGTTTTCGTCACATGTGATGGATATGCTGTCGTCTTCATAATGATGTGAGCAAGGATAGCCTAAGGATGGAGCTTTTTGAAGACCGCTCGCTTCAAGTCGTCGAGGCCTTCGCCGGTGACCGAAGAAATCTTCACGAGTTCCAGGTTGTTCTTCTTCGACCATCGTTGAAGTTTTTGGACCTTCTTCTTGTCGGCGACGTCCATTTTGGCGGCGACGATGATCTTGGGTTTCTTCGGAAGGCCGGGATCGTGCTCGGCGAGTTCGGAATCGATGGTATGGAATTCTTCGACCGGATCGCGCTCATTCATGACGGACACATCGATCAGGTGAAGCAGGACGCGTGTTCGTTCAATGTGACGGAGGAATTGAATGCCGAGGCCGTGGCCGAGGTGGGCGCCTTCGATCAGGCCCGGAATATCGGCAACAACGAACGATTTGTCGCCGCCATCGACAGAGACCACGCCTAGTTGCGGCTCAAGCGTCGTGAATGGATAGTCCGCGATCTTCGGGCGAGCGGCGGAAATGCGGGAGATCAGCGTGGACTTGCCCACGTTCGGATATCCCACCAGGCCGGCATCGGCCAATAGCTTGAGCTCCAGCCGCAAAGTTTTCTCTTCTCCGAATTGGCCGTCCTGAGCCTTGCGCGGCACACGATTCGTGGCTGACTTGAAGAACGCATTCCCGTGCCCCCCGCGTCCGCCTTGCGCGATCAATACGCGATCGTTGGATTGGGTGAAATCGTGGAGCAGTTCCCCGGTCGCGTTATCGTAGACCTCGGTGCCGGCTGGAACCGTAACATCGAAATCATCGCCATTGTGACCATGACGATTGCTGCCTTCGCCGTGCCGTCCGCGCCCGGCGCGGAACACGTGGTTGAATCGGAATTTGAGAAGCGTGTTTTCGTTGGGGTCTGTGACGAGATAGATGCTGCCGCCGTTGCCGCCGTCGCCACCGCTGGGACCGCCCTTCGGGACGAACTTCTCCCTCCGGAAGGCAATACAGCCGTGCCCGCCGTCACCGGCTTTGACTGTGATTTTGGCTTCGTCGATGAACGTGGTTTATTCGACCGCTTGAATCGAGATGAATCGGCCCGTGGCGCCTTTATCTTCGAATAGAACGATACCGCCGACCTTTGCGAACAACGTGTCGTCCTTGCCGATGCCGACGTTGGTACCGGGTTTGAACTTCGTGCCGCGCTGACGCACGAGGATCGACCCGCCCGTTACCAGTTGCCCGCCAAAGCGTTTCACTCCGAGCCGTTGGGAGTTACTGTCCCGTCCGTTGCGTGAACTTCCAACTCCCTTTTTATGAGCCATACTTGAACTCCATGAAAACTAGACGGTAATCCTGTCGATGTGAACGGCGGTGAAATCCTGGCGATGACCCGCCGTTCGGCGATACTGCTTCTTCCGCTTCTTCTTGAAGACGAGAATCTTCTTCTTCCGGTCCGTCTCGACCACCGTCGCTTCAACCTTCACATTTGCGACCAGCGGGCTGCCGATCTGGACGTTGCCCTCGTTCTCAACGAGCAGCACATCGCCCAACTCAACCTTGGCGCCCACTTCGCCCGCCAGCTTTTCCAGCCGAATCGTTTGCCCGGGCGCCACACGATACTGCTTTCCGCCCGATCGGATCACGGCGTACATAGTCGTATCCTCCTCACTAAAGACAAACCCTGATTATACGTTATTAACCACCAAGGCACAAAGACACAAAGAAAGCCGAGAAAGCCGCGGAGGGGAGAAACCACAAGAGGCACAAAAGGCACATGACTTTGTGCTTCTTGTGCCTCTTGTGGTTTCTTCCCTCCGCGGCTTTCTTTGTGTCTTTGTGCCTTGGTGGCCTTGGTGGTTAATTCTTTTTGGCCCGCGGGTGGGCCTTATCGTATTCCTCTCGGAGGTGTTCGTGCGAGACGTGCGTGTATTTCTGCGTCGTTGCAAGGCTGGAATGGCCAAGGAGTTCCTGAATGGCACGCAGGTCCGCCCCGCGTTCGAGCAGGTGCGTGGCAAAAGTATGGCGCAGGGTGTGCGCGGTCAGGCGCCGGCCGGACGGCAGTTGCATGCGTGTCGTTTCAACGAGATGCTGGACGTCGCGAGCACTGAGGCGGTAGCCCCGGATGCTGACGAAGAGGGGCGTATGGCCATCGTCTTCCGGTTTGGAAAATCCCTTGCGCTCACGTTCCCCCAGGTATCCCGAAAGGGCTCGGGCCGCGAATTCGCCAAACGGAACAATCCGCTGCTTGCGGCCTTTGCCGAAGACGCGCACGAGTTGCTGCGCCATGTCGAGATTCTCGTCATTCAGTCCGACCAATTCGCGCACACGCAGGCCGCTGGCGTATAGGAGTTCCAGAATCGCATGATCGCGAAGATCCTTCAGCGAACTCCCCTTCGGCATTTCCACAACCCGGACGGCTTCATCTTCGGGCAGATACGAAGGCAACTTCTTCGGCAACCGTGGCGACGAGATCAATTCGGCGGGGTTGGTCTTCCGCCGGCCATCGCGTATGAGGAACTGGAAGAAGCTTCGGAGACACGCCAGCTTGCGCGCAACGGAGGTTTTCTGCAGTTTCCGTTGATAGAGGTGACCGAGGAAGTCTCGAACGAAAATGTGATCGATGGATTCGAAGGCGGCTTTGCGCAGATTTATGAATTTTTCGAAATCACGGATATCCGACTCATAGGCCGACAATGTGTGCTCGGAGACCGCTCGCATGCGGAGCGCTTCCAGGAACGCCTGGATGTCATCTTCCAATAGCTCTCTCCTATTCCTCCGTCGTCAATCGTTCGATAGCGGAGCGATATCCGCGTAAGAGCATCAATGTAACGGGGCCTGGCTTGCCGCTGCCCACCGCTTTCCCGTCCACGCGCGCAATCGGCACAACTTCGCGAGTTGTGCTCGTCAGAAACATTTCGTCGGCCCGCGCGATGTCGCTCATATCGAAGAATCCTTCGATGACCTGCAATCCCACCTGGTGCGCGATGTCCAGCACCACTCCGCGCGTGATGCCGCTGACAATGCCGGCGTCATGACCGGGCGTGTGCACCTTACCGTTCCGGACCAGGTAGATGTTGCTGGTAATGCCATCGGAGAGCTTGTCGTCTGCCGTCAGCAGAATCGCTTCATACGCCCGCTTGGACTTGGCCTCCCTACGGGCAAGCACCTGGTGAATCAGGCTGCCTGTCTTGATATTCGCAAAACGCGTGCTCCGCCGCACCGACGAAATCACCACATCGACGCCCTCCTGATAGATCCGTTCGGGCGGCGTAACCAGTGGTACCACGATGATAATCGGAGTGGGGTCAGTACAGGTCTCCGGATCTGCTTCGAGTTCGCCGATGCCGCGCGTGATCATCAGCCGGATGCGGCATTCGCCTGCAATCAGCGTCCGGCGAATCTCTTCGAGAGTGCGTTCCTTCGTCCACGGAAGCTTCAGATCGATGCCGCGCGCGGAGTGTTCGAGCCGGCCGAAGTGCCGCGAAAATAGAAACGGCTTCCCGCCGTAGGTGCGCAGGGTCTCGTAAACGCTGTCGCCAAACAGGAGGCCGTGATCGAGGACGGAGATCTTCGCGTCCGCGGCGGCAGTGATTACGCCATTGATGTTGATACGGGTTGGCATAGCTCCAGGGCTCGCTCGCACAGCAATCGTTGCCTTTCGGTTTTTGGCGTGCGTCTCGGCATTTCCATTGCCGGTAGCAGGCCGAAGTTGATGTTCATCGGCGCGAAATGTTTCTGAGGCGTGGAGACGTACCGGCACAGGGCGCCGATTGCCGTTTCTGCCGGAAGGATCATCGGCGCCTCGCCACGAAGCGTCCGTACGGCGTTAATTCCCGCTACAAGGCCCGACGCCACGTTTTCAATGTAGCCCTCGGTTCCGGCAAGCTGGCCGGCGAAAAAAACACGGCCATCCTGCCGGGCAGCCATCGTCGGAAGCAGTGTCTGCGGCGCATTGATATACGTGTTTCGATGAATCTGTCCGAGCCGGAGGAACTCCGCGTTTTCGAGACCGGGAATCATTCGGAAAATACGTTTTTGTTCGGAGAATTTCAAATGATTCTGAAAGCCGACGATGTTGTAACTCGACTGCATCAAGTCTTCCTGGCGTAACTGAACGACGGCGCACGGCACGAGGCCTGTTGCCGGGTCGTTCAGGCCGACCGGCCGCATCGGGCCGAAACGCAGCGTGTCGCGTCCGCGGCGCGCGAGTTCTTCGATCGGCAGGCACGATTCGAAGTAATGCGCCTCTTCGAATTCGTGGATGGCCACGCTCTCGGCGGAGAGTAGGGCTTCGTAGAAGGCGCTGTATTGATCGCGATCCATGGCGCAGTTCAGATAGTCGTCTGACGCTTTGCCATAACGGCTCGCGCGATATACCTTGGTTCGGTCGATCGTCTCGGCGTCCACGATCGGGCTGATCGCGTCATAGAAGTAGAGATGCTCGGCGCCGCAGAATTCACGAATCGATTGAGAGAGGGATGCGGAGGTGAGCGGCCCGCTTGCGATCACGACGATCCCTTCGTTCGGGATCGCCGGAGACTCTTCGCGAATGAGCTCGATGTTGGGCTCGCTCGATATCGTTTCGGTGACCCGTTCTGCGAATCGTTCGCGATCTACGGCCAGCGCGGAGCCTGCGGGGACGCGCACCGAATCTGCAATCCGAATCAGGATGGAACTCAGCCTCCGCAGTTCCTCCTTTAACAGCCATGATGCGTTGTATGGCTGATCGGACTTGAAGGAATTACTGCAGACGATCTCTGCGAGCCGATCCGTCCGATGGGCGGCAGTCGGACGCACCGGGCGCATTTCGTATAACCGCACATGCCCGCCCATGCGGGCAATCTGGTATGCGGCCTCGGATCCCGCAAGTCCTCCGCCGATGACAGTAATCACATTTTCCATTCAGGTAAATCAAGCCACAAAAAGGCACAAGAAACTCAAAAAACATTTTGAGTCTTTTGTGCTTTTTTGTGGCTAATTCATAAAGAACTTCAGCGATTTCGAAATGAACGCCTTCATGTCCTTTCGATGCACGATGGAGTCGACCATGCCGTGATCGAGAAGAAATTCACTGCGTTGAAATCCTTCGGGAAGTTTCTGGCGAATCGTTTGCTCGATCACGCGGGGCCCGGCAAACCCGATCAGGGCGCCGGGCTCGGCAATATTGAGGTCGCCGAGCATTGCAAAACTAGCCGTGACGCCGCCTGTCGTGGGATCCGTCAGCACGGATATATAAGGAAGGCGTTTCCTGTCGAGGTGCGCCAGAGCAGACGCAATTTTCGCCATTTGCATCAGGCTCAACGCGCCTTCCTGCATGCGCGCGCCGCCCGAACACGAAATGACGACAAGCGCGGAATTGTTTTCGAGCGCCCGCTCGATGGCGCGGGTGATCTTTTCGCCAACGACGGAGCCCATGGAACCGCCGATGAAGTTGTATTCCATCGCGGAGAGGACCACCGGATGCCCGTCCATCCTGCCTTCGACATTCACCACTGCTTCAAGAACTCCCACTTTTTGGGGCAGTGACTTCAGGCTGTCTTTGTAGGGTTTGATGGCTATGAATTCGAGAGGATCCGTGGAGTAGAGCGATGCATCGTGCTCGATCCATCCGGGATCCATCAGCAGGTTAATGCGGTCGTAGGCATTGATCTTGTAGTGGTAGCTGCACTTCGGGCAGACCTGAAAATTGGATTCCAGGTCCTTCTTCCAGAGCGGCTCCTTGCAGCCGAAGCATTTGATCCAAAGGCCCTCCGTGACCACACGGCGTTCCTCGGGGGCCTCCATCGGCTTCCTCTCGCGTTTGAACCAGGTCATAAGGGGAAATATTAGCCGCGAATTGCGCCAATTACGCGAACAATCTTTCTGCTGGCGATGCTGCAGATTGCATTCACCGCTGGCAAATCTCTTTGTCTTACGCTGTGTGTTACAATGCGCTCCATGGAGAAGACACTCACCATCCGTCTGGACCGGGAACAAGACGAGGCGCTGACGCAGCGCGCAAAGATAGTCGGTAAGACTCGTTCCGCTTTGGTCCGCGAACTCCTCGCACAAGCTCTTTCGGATACGCCGATTTCGGAAAGAGCGGGTCACCTTAAGGGCAGTATTGAACTGCAGAAGCCAAAAGACGCATGGAGTAAGCATTTGAGAAAGCAGAATTGGCGCTGAAGACCCTGCTGATCGATACCGGGCCGCTTGTTGCCTACCTCGACAGGGCGGACCAGGAACATGATCGGGTCGCTCCGGTCATTGATGCCTTCAGGGGAACACTTTGCACCACCGGCGCCGTCATCACGGAAGCAATGCATCTTCTGAAGCACGATCGCAATGGACCAAGACGTCTTGCGGAATTTGTCCAGGCCGCGGGCGTGCACGTCTTCGAATCCACGCAGCCGCACCAACTTTTTTCCGCCGCTTCCCTCATGGAGAAGTACTCGGATACGCCGATGGATTTTGCCGATGCCACGCTCGTCCTGCTTGGCAATGAAGCCGGCATCAACCAAATTGTTACCCTGGACCGTCGAGGCTTTCGAAGCTTTCGAACCGCAAAGGGAAAACCCTTCGAGATACTGCCGCGGCGAGACAGTACTTAGCGGCTCAATTTGCGGAGGGCGGCCACCGCTTCGCGCACGACATCCGTATTGGCGTCGTTGGTAAGCGGGCGGATTTGCTCGACCGAGGAAGGATCGCCGATGTTGCCGACGATCCTGGCCATGCCCGCGCGGATCTTGGGATTCATGCTTCTCAAATAGCGGTGGAGTTCGTTCAACTCACCGTCGAACTTTCCAAGTTCGAAAAGGTAGACCTCGGCCTGACCGCTCTGGCGGCTGTCGAGCGCGTTCGCCAGATTGTTGACGTAATCGAGATTCCCCGTGGCGGCCATGCCATACGCCAGCGCATTCCGGACATTTGGTTTCTGCTCCTGGTCGAATCGCTGTTTCCAATCCCTGGCGCCCTGGTACTTGAGGCGTGCGAGGCCTTCGGCGGAAAGTTCCCGGTAATAATCGTCTTTGTCGCCCAGCAGGGATTCGAACAGCGGAATGCTCCCTGGATCGTGCAGAAGAGCCAGGGCTTCGAGCGCGCGAGCTCTCAGCGCGCTGCTCGAGCCCGTCCGAAGCATCTCTTCGAGCGCCGCGCGGGCCGGTGTGTACCCAACGAGACCAACTGCGAGAACCGCCTCCAATACGACCTGTTTGTCGCTATCCCGGAGCGCCCGCTCCACTGCCGGACCCGCCGCAGGATCGCGCATTCTGCCCAGAGTCTGAGCGATTTCGACTCGGACATTACGGTGCTCGCGATTCTGAGGATCTTCGAGCGCCATGACGAGAACCGGGATCTGATCGGTTGCTTTCAAGGATCCCAGCGCCCGCGCCGCTTCGGTTCTCACTTCATCGCTGAAATCCTTTTGCATGGCTGCAGCGAGAGCTTCCTTGGCTGAATTATCGACCTGAATTTCAGGTCCGACAACTGGCGCGTTCGGCTGGATCAAGGTGCTTTTAACTTTGTTGAAGATGGTGCGGATCGGGCCGGTATCGTCGATCGGGATATACAGCCGCAGCAGGGAATCGATCGCTTGGGAACGAACGTCCTTGTCGAGATCCGTCCGCAGCGTATCGGCCAATACGGGGATGGCTTCTCGATCGTGAATGCGGCCAAGGCCGGCGACCATCTCGGCGCGAAGGTCGCTCTTGGATTCTTTTTTGAGCGCGGCCGCTATTTTGGGAATTGCAGCGCGATTTCCGAGAACAGCCATCTGCTGGATGGCGGACTCACGCTCTTTCGGGCTGGCGCTGTCCAGTGACGGTGCTTGGAGCAGGAGTACCGCTGCTGTGAGCATCAGCATCATTCGAATAGCCCTCTTAGCCGCGGAGCGGCGTTAGATTGTAGCCACGGCTGAAGGCCGTGGTGTGGATTTACGATGTCGTGGAGCCGCGGAGCGGCGAAAGATTCTTTCGCCGCCCCGCGGCTGGTTGTGATCGTACTAGTACCCAGGGCAGCGCTCGCTCTGGCTCGCTTGCCCTGGGCTACATTCTTTCGCCGCTCCCCGGCTCTCAAGGTGAATCCCATGCTCCGAAGTGGCAATTGCAGGACTCGTCAAGCTCCTGCGGAATGTTTCCTTCTTCGATTTGAATTGTAGTGTGGTCGATATGGAATCCATCGCGCGCGACGCCATTCAACCGGGCAAGGATCTCGGTCCGGTTGAAGCTATCCGTTACGGCAACCACATGACAACTCATCGCGAGAACGCCGGACGTCAACGTCCACACGTGAAGATCGTGAATCGAGCAGACGCCATCCACATGTCCCAACTGCTCTCTCAGGCTGACGATGTTGATGTGCGCGGGCGTACCTTCCAGCAAAATGTCCACGGCGTCTCGAATCAGGACCCAAGAACTCCACAGGATCAGCAGTGCGACAAGCGCGCTCGTCAGTGGATCGGCAACGTAATATCCGCCAATGAGGATCGCGATACTCGCGATAACCGCGCCAAACGAACCCGCTGCGTCCGTCAGCACGTGGAAGAACGCGCCGCGAACGTTAAGGCTGTCGCGGTGCTTTCCGAACAAAACCCACGCGCTTGTCAGGTTCGCACACAGCCCGATGATTGCGATAACGAGCATCCAGCCGGCTTTCACTTTTTCCGGGTTGAGGAACCGATGATAGGCCTCATAGAAGATGGAGAGCGCGATCAGAACGAGCAATACCCCGTTCAGCAATGCAGCCAGAATTTCGACCCGGTAAAAACCGTATGTCATTCGCGGAGTCGCCCGCCTGGTCGAAAACCGGATCGCGAAAAAACTGAGACTCAGGGCAGCGATATCCGTAAGCATGTGTCCGGCATCGGCGAGTAACGCGAGTGAATTCGTATACAGACCGCCCAGGAATTCGGCGACCATGAAGGTGGCTGCAATGGCCATTGCGGTCTTGAGGCTGCCACGGGCATGTCCATGCTCATGCGTCCCGTGATCGTGGTCTTTGCCGTGTGAATGCAGCTCCATAATAGATAAGTATAATCGGTGCTGGACACTGTTATAATACGCGATTTTCGCGGAGGGCCGCGAAGTTCCGGAAGGTGTTGCAAATGAGCATTCCATTGACCGTTCTGTCTGAAGAAGAGCAGTTGTTTCGCGATTCCTGCCGCGGGTTCGCGGAAGGACGCATCAAGCCGCTCGTCCGCAGGATGGATGAAGAGGCCAAACTCGAGAAAAACGTCATCCCCGAACTCTTCGATATGGGTCTCATGGGGATTCACATTCCTGACGAACTCGGCGGCGCCGGCGGCAGCTTCTTCATGTCCGTGATTGCGGTCGAAGAAGTGTCGCGAGTCGACGCGTCTTTCGGCGTTTTCATCGATGTGCAGAACACGCTCGTGAACAATGCCGTCATGCGGTGGGCGAACGGCGAGCAGAAAAGCAGATACCTCCCACGGCTGGCAAAGGATCTGGTCGGAGCGTATGCCCTGTCGGAAGCCGGTTCCGGCAGCGACGCTTTTGCTCTGGTATGCCGGGCGGTGGACAAGGGCAGCCACTTTGTCTTGAATGGCCGCAAGCTCTGGATCACGAACGCGCTGGAAGCGGGTTTATTCATTGTTTTCGCGAATGTGAATCCGGAAGATGGATACAAGGGCATCACGGCATTTCTGATCGAGCGCGATTTCCCCGGCTTCACCGTAGGGAAGAAGGAAGACAAACTCGGCATCCGGGCGTCGAGCACGTGCGAATTGATCCTGGAAGATTGCAGTGTGCCGAAGGCGAACGTTCTTGGAGAGATCGGGAAGGGTTACAAGATCGCCATCGAGACGTTGAATGAAGGGCGCATTGGAATCGGCGCGCAGATGGTTGGCATCGCGCAGGGAAGCTGGGAGTATGGGGCGGCGTACTCGAAAGAACGGCAGGCGTTCGGAAAGCCGCTTGCGGATTTTCAGGCGATTCAGTTTCAACTCGCCGAAACCGCCACGCAAATCGAGGCTGCGCGTCTCATGGTGTATAACGCAGCCCGCTTGAAAGACGTGAAACGGGACTTCCTGAAGGAAGCGGCGATGGCAAAGTATTTTTCATCGCAGGTCGCCGAGCATGTAACGTCGATCGTGATCGAGATCTACGGCGGCTACGGCTACACGAAGGATTATCCGGCTGAAAAGTATTTTCGGGATTCGAAGATCGGAAAAATCTACGAAGGCACGTCGAATATGCAGCTTCAGACGATTGCCAAATATTTGCTGCGCTGAGTTACATGAGAAAAATACGCGTCCTCTATCACGACTATTGTTTCGACGGCGTTTCTTCCGCGGCGGTCTTTTCGCGATTCTACAGAGGACACCTCGATCCGGATGCAGAGATCGAATACGAGGGCCTGACGCACAAGGCCGGGCAGCAATTCGACGAGGGCATGTTTGGTCCGGGCGAGAATGCGATCGTCGATTTCAAATACTGCGCGTCGGACAAGCTCACGTGGTGGTTCGATCATCACGAGAGCGCTTTTTTATCGGCCCAGGACGAAGCGCATTTCCGCCGCGACACCGGCGGCCACAAGTTCCACGACCCCGATTACAAGTCCTGCACGAAATACATCGCCCACATCACGAGTACCGTCTTCAACTGTCCGATGCCCGATCTCGCCGACCTGATCCACTGGGCGGATATCATCGATGGTGCGCAATTTGCCGATGCGAAAGCGGCAGTCGAATTGAAAGAGCCGGCCATGCGCCTGATGCTTGTGATCGAGGCAAGCCATAGCCCTGAACTGATCCACAAGATCATCCGGGAGATTCAGCACAAGTCGCTGGCCGACGTCATCAACGATCCTGAAATTCACTCCACCTTTGAAAAACTCTATGCTCATCATCGTGAATCGATCGAAATCATGCGCGGGGCGACGAAATGCACGGATGGCGTGATCGAATTCGACGTGAGCAATTACGATCTTGACGGCTACAATAAGTTCATTCCGTATTACTTGTTCCCGGAAAGCGTTTACAGTGTTGGGGTGAGCCAGTCGCCGACCCGCGCAAAAGTATCCGTTGGAACGAATCCGTGGACGAAGCGCGAACATCGCCAGAATCTTGCGAAGCTATGCGAACAGTACGGCGGCGGCGGTCACGCCGTTGTCGCTGCGATTTCTTTCAAGCCCGATGAACAGGACAAGGCGCGTAACGCCGCGCGCGAAATTGCTCAAACGCTGCAAAACGACTTGAAGGGGAAATGACCCCCGAAGATCATCTCGAATTTCTAAATGCAGTTTGGACTCGCCGTCCGACCTTCACGTATGTGTTTTTTGCGTTAAACATCGTTGTGTTTGTCCTGATGGCGCTTGCCGGCGGAAGCACGAACGAGTTGACGCTGATGGCATTCGGCGTGAAGTCGAACCCCGAAATCGTGCATGGGCAGTGGTGGCGGTTCGTCACGCCGATCTTCATTCACATCGGCATGCTCCACCTGATTTTCAATTCATACGCGCTGTGGATTGTCGGTCCGCAGGTCGAGAAACTCTATGGCGGCGCCCGCTTCGTCATTTTATACGTGCTGACTGGTGTGGCCGGTGTTTACGGCAGCTACTTCTATCATCCCAACACCATTTCCGCAGGCGCCTCCGGCGCGATCTTCGGCCTGTTCGGCGTGCTGCTGGTATTCGGTCTTCGATATCGGAGCTCGATCCCGCCTTTCTTCGCGCGCGCGGTCGGCACAGGAGTGCTGCCGGTCATTGTTCTAAACCTCATTATCGGTTTCTCGATTCCGGCGATCGACAACTCTGCCCACATCAGCGGTTTGCTCATGGGAGCGATACTCGCCGGCGTCGTTCCATACCAGAAGCCCGGCGCCGAGACGCATCGGGCCTTTGAAGCAGTACAAATCGCGTTGCTCGCGCTCGTTGCCGTTTGCTTTTTTCAGGTCGGAACGCACTACGATGGACCTGGACTCTCGGTACGTAATCTGGGCAGAAGCTTCACCCAAATCCTGAGTACGAGTTCGTCCACCACCGGAGAGTTCATCGAAGCCATCAATACTGCGCAGAAAACGTTCGAGGATTCGGCCCATGAAATTGAGTCGGGAAATGCCGCGAATATCGCGCGTACCCGTGCCGGCATTTCCAAATCCATCGACCAGCTTCGCAAGATTCCATCTCTCGCCGCAAACTCCGATCGAGTCGTTGCAGACTTGCTTCGGGTCATGAGGGACCAATATGAACTCGTCCAGGACATCGAACGGTCGGGCACCGTCACTCTTGCCCAGTCCCAGCGTCTGAAGGAGAACAGCGCCCGTTACGAAATGGTGATGGGCGCATTTTCGAAATGGGTCGATGCGGAAGGCAAGAAATATGGAATCCAGCGGGAACCCCCGCAATGAGTGGAAACAGCCCGAAAGTTTCGGCTATCGCGTGGTTGGACTTTTGGCTTACATTTTAATTTCACGTCATGCTTAACTCTGAAATCCTCCTGAGAATCAGCAAAGAGGTTGGCGCGCCGGTTTCACGCGTGGAAACCACGGTCCAGTTACTCGAAGAGGGCGGGACAGTCCCGTTCATCGCGAGGTACCGCAAGGAAGCGACAGGGAATCTCGATGAGGTCAAGATCAGGGACATTGACGAGAGCCGGCAGTACTATGCCGATCTGGAAAATCGCCGCGCGACCGTTCTGGGCTCGATTCAGAAGCAAGGCAAACTCAGCGATGAGCTGAAGGCGCAGATCGCCGCCTGCTACAGCAGGAACGAGCTCGAAGATCTCTACCTCCCCTACAAGCCAAGGCGGACGACCAAAGCCAGCGCCGCGCGGGAACGGGGCCTCGAACCGCTCGCACAATACATCTGGGACCAGTCAGGCGGGCAGCCGGCGGGAGAATTCGCGCAGCAGTTCATCAATCCGGAAAAGGAGCTTCCTACCGTCGAGGCGGCTATCGAAGGCGCGCTGCACATCATTGCGGAACGCATCGCGGAGACACCGGAATTCCGCAAGAGGCTTCGAGACGTTATGCTGCACGAAGGCCTCGTGCGGGCGAAGGTTGTTGCGGGCAAGGAAGCCGAAAAGACGAAGTACGAGATGTACTACAACTTCGAGGAAACGGTTTCGAAGATTCCATCGCACCGGATGCTCGCGATCCGGCGTGGTACCCGTGAAGGCGTTCTGAGTTTTTCGATCGATGTCGACAATGACAAGTTCATTGCGGCGCTTATGCCTCAAGTCGTGCGCGACGCGCAGTCGCAGTTCGCGCCTCTGCTGGACAGCGTCGTGCGAGATTCCTACGAACGGCTTCTTCTTCCGTCGATACAGAACGAAGTGCGATCGATGCTTCGCGAGCGCGCGGAGTCCGAAGCCATCAATGTTTTCGAAGAAAACCTCCGGACTCTCCTGCTTGCGCCGCCGGCCGGCCCTATAGGCGTAATGGGAATCGATCCTGGACAAAGAACCGGATGCAAGATTGCAGTAGTTGACGAGACTGGAAAATTTCTGGACAACCAGACGATTTATCCGTCCGAACCCAAACAGGACCTCGAAGGAGCGGAAAAGACACTGCTCGATTTCGTTCAGAAGTACAACGTGCGCGGCATCGCGATCGGCAACGGAACAGGATCGCGCGAGACCGATGCTTTTGTCCGCTCGATGGTCGAGAAACACAAGCTCGAGGCCTTTGTGGTTGTCGTTAACGAAGCCGGCGCGTCTATCTACTCCGCTTCGAAGCGCGCACGGGAAGAGTTTCCGAAGCTGGATCTGACCGTGCGGGGAGCCATTTCAATCGCCCGCCGTTTGCAGGATCCCCTGGCGGAGCTGGTGAAAACGGAGCCGAAATCCATCGGCGTCGGCCAATATCAGCATGATGTCGATCAGCGGAAGCTGAAACGCAGCCTGTCCGCCGCGGTCGAGTCGTGCGTCAATCGCGTTGGCGTGGACCTCAACAGCGCTTCGGTGGATTTGTTGAAGTACGTGTCCGGCATCGGCGACAAGCTGGCCCAGAGTGTTGTCGCCTATCGCGACCAGCATGGCCTGTTCAAAGCCCGCACGCAACTGCGCGAGATCGAAGGTTTTGGCGACAAGACATTCGAACAGGCGGCGGGGTTTCTGAGGATCAAAGAGAGCGAGAATCCGCTCGATCGAACGGCCGTGCATCCGGAGTCGTATCCGCTGGTCGAGCGCATGGCGTCTTCGTTGGGCATTTCGATCGCTGACCTCATCGAGAATCCGGCTCGTGTCCATTCGATCGACTTCAAAACGCTCGAGACGGAAGTGGGGAAGTTCACAGTCGCCGACATCCGGGAAGAACTGCTGAAGCCAGGCCGCGATCCTCGCGACAAGTTCGTTGTGCCGAAGTTCCGTGAAGATGTAAAGGGAATCGCAGACTTGAAAGAAGGCATGGAACTCGAGGGCTCGGTTACCAATGTGACGAACTTCGGCGCCTTTGTCGACCTTGGCGTTCACCAGGATGGACTCGTTCACATTTCCGAACTTTCACACAAATACCTGCAGGATGCACGGCAGGCGGTAAAGGTCGGCGACATTGTCAAAGTCAAGGTCATCGGTGTTGATCCGGCGATGAAACGCATCAGTCTTTCGATGAAGGCGACGATGCCGAAGCCGGCCCGCCCCCCTCGCGCGCGAAAGAAGCCCCGGCCCGCAGCGCCGCCACCTCGGCAACCGCAGCCTGCAACGGAAGCCCTGGCCCCGCCGGTCAAGCCGGGTCCGCCCCGGCCGGAGCGCCGCGACGGCGTGGATCGTCTGCCGCGAAAGCCGCAGCCACAGGCCAGGCCACAGCAACAGCCCAGGCCCTTGCAACAGCAGCAGGCGCGTCCGCCCAAGCCGCCGGTCGAGGCTCTTCCGCCTGCTCCCAAGCAGACGATGGATGAGAAGATCCGGCTGCTCCAGGAAAAATTTGGGAGAACGCGCTGAAGCAGACGGAATAAATTCCTGAAGGAACAACATTGGCCATTCGGCCGTAATATGGCGTTGTGAACTTTTCCGAAGCTGTCTACATTGCCCTATCTTCACTCCGAGCCAATCGTCTTCGATCCCTGCTGACACTGCTTGGAATTGTTATCGGCGTAATGGCGGTGATCGCGGTCGTGTCGATCATTTCAGGACTCAACGACTACGTGGCCGGGAAAATCTTCAATCTTGGTCCGGATGTCGTCACGATCCAGCGTATGTCGCCTGTAATTACGTCCCTTGATGACTTCGTCGAGAATCAAAAGCGAAAATACTTATATTTGCCCGACATGGAAGCAATCCAGGCCGCGTGCACCGATTGCAAAGCTGTTGGCGCTTCGGTTGGCGGCCGGGGCCGCATCAAGTTTGGCCGCGAGTTCGTGGACTCGGATGTCAACGGCTATACAGCCGAAGTGGCGGCTATCCTGGGCAAAGAGTTGGATAGCGGCAGGTTCATGACGGAATACGACGGGGATCATGCCCGCAATGTTTGTGTCATTGGCTCCGATGTTGTCGACACTCTCTTTCCCTTCGTCGATCCGATCGGAAAAACCGTGAACATCGATGAGCGGTCGTTTGAGGTGATCGGGGTCGGCACGAAGCAAGGCTCCGTTCTTGGCCAGCCACAGGACAATTGGGCTATGATCCCGCTGACCGTGCACCAGAAAATGTACGGCGCACGCCGGTCGATCAGCATCTACGCCAAGGCTCTGGACGAGAAGCATCTCGACGCCGCTGCGAGCGAGATCCGGCTCACTCTCCGCGGGCGGCACCATCTTGCATACAACACCAAAGATGATTTCGCCCTCAACACCAACGACAACTTCCTCCAGATCTGGTCAAATATCAGTCAGACATTCTTTGCGGTGACGATTGGGATTGCTTCGATTTCGCTGGTTGTTGGCGGAATTGTTGTTATGAACATCATGCTGGTGTCTGTGACGGAGCGCACACGCGAGATCGGAATCCGCAAAGCGAGCGGAGCGCGGCGTCACGACATCCTGATTCAGTTTCTGGTCGAATCGGCGACGCTTGCGCTGGTCGGGGGCATCCTCGGCGTATTGTTCGGATCGTCGATCGCGCTGGCGATTTCGTGGCTGACACCGCTTCCGGCTTCAATTAAATGGTGGGCCGTAGCTTTGGGCCTCGGCGTCTCGACGGGCGTCGGATTGTTTTTTGGAATCTATCCGGCAACCAAGGCGGCGAACCTCGATCCCATCGTGGCGCTCCGGTATGAGTGAAATTTTTCTTCTCGCAATTGATTCCTTGCACAAGAACAAATTGAGGTCATGCCTCACCTTGCTTGGAGTCGTAATTGGCGTGGCGACCGTGATCGGAATGTCTTCGATCATCAGCGGGCTGAACAGCAGCATTTCCTCACAGATCGAAGATCTCGGATCCAATCTGATTTTTGTTCAACGCATCCCTCAGACCATAGGGGGGCGCCTGCCGCCGGAAGTATTCAGCCGCAAGAAACTGACCCTGGACGATGCAAAGGCTATCGGAGAACTCTCGCTCGTCAAAGCCGTCGCGCCGGTTTTGCAGCATTTCGCACTCAATTCGAACGCCAAGTCGTTCGCGGTTCGCTATCGGGACAAATCCGCCAAGAACACCATTTTCATCGGCGCGACAGCCGAAGTCGCTGTAGTGATGAATCTGAGAATGGATTCCGGGCGCTGGATCAATGAAGCCGACAACACGCACAGTTCGAATGTCGTCGTACTTGGCCACGACACGGCGGACACCATATTCCCATCTGGCGTTGATCCGGTCGACAAGGAAGTTGAGATCGAGGGCCAGCCTTTCCGCGTGATCGGAGTGCTTGAAAAGCGCAAAGACGCGCTGCAGGGAGGAGCAAACCCAAACGACAACGTCGCGGAAATGCCGATTCGCACTTTCTGGCGGCTGCATCCCGAACAAAAGGATTTCATGTTCGCGGTAAAAACATATTCTCAGGAAGATATGCCGCGGGCCATCGGACAAATTGAGGCGCTTTTACGGATTCGCCGCGGCGTGGCGCCGAACAAGGACGACGATTTTGCGGTCTCGACTCAGGATACCTTTACCGATTTGTGGAATCAGATTTCGAGCGGTATCTTTACAGTCATGCTGGCGATCTCTTCCATAGCGCTTGTTGTCGGCGGTGTTGGCGTCATGAATATCATGCTCGTGTCCGTCACCGAACGCACCCGGGAGATCGGAGTCCGGAAAGCCATTGGCGCCACGCAGCGGAACATCCTCATGCAGTTTCTATTTGAAGCGATGGTCCTGACTGCCGTCGGCGGCGTCCTGGGCATTCTCGCCGGAGGCGCCATCGCCGTCCTGATACGCACGCTTGCGCCGTTCCTGCCGGCAAGCGTCTCGATGTTCTGGGTGGCGATCGGGTTCAGCACATCCGTCGCGACAGGGTTGATCTTCGGCCTGTACCCTGCATATCGTGCGGCCATCCTCAGTCCCATCGAAGCCCTTCGGTACGAATAGGAAGACGTAGTAAGATGATGATCATGACGAAGGAAGACTACTTCGAGCAGGCGGTCAACGCATTCGGCGACGAAAAGCTGGACGAGGCCATCGAGCGGTACCAGAAGGCCCTGGAAATCGACGCCAACTACCAGGACGCTTTGCACGGGCTCGGAATGGCCCTGTTCAACCGCGGCCGGGTGGATGATGCTATCGCGGC
>Ga0207099_1066_pt1 | contig 21739 bp, 24 predicted proteins | sample Alteio_BWMinHeat_85_FD_153521 | JGI IMG/M metagenome (GOLD analysis project Ga0207099, IMG submission 153521) | Enriched cells from forest soil in Barre Woods Harvard Forest LTER site, Petersham, Massachusetts, United States -... | ecosystem: Environmental > Terrestrial > Soil > Temperate forest >... | reverse complement strand
ACCACAGCACTTCATACTCTGTTGGTCTTGCGTCATCGCGGACATGCAGTCCGCAAATTGCAGGCCCAACAGGGCGACCATCGCCACAACAATGAGTAGTCTTTTTCTCATTACCCTAAATCGACCCTACGTGGATTAGACGCGCGAGTCAATGAAAGGATACAGCGAGTGCACGGGTCACCCGCTGGTCACCAATACTTGTGGTCTGCCGACGAGCTGATGTCTGAAGGCTCAAAATAACCACTGGGCGCGTCGGCGAACTTCAACGCAGGAAAGTTAGAGGCCCCTAGAAAGGGGCCTCGTCGCCGTTGGTAGGCAGTTCGGGCGGTGCTGCATTCGCGTCGCGCTTTTCGGCGCGGTCGAGCTTGCCGATCTTTCCGAGGTGGATCTCCGCGAGACGAACCTTGACCTTCTTGTGTTTCTTGTCGTTGAACTCGCGGTAGCGCAGCTCGCCTTCCACGGAGAGGTGCGTGCCCTTTTTCAGAGTGGCGGCGAACGTCGAAAGATTGGCCCACGCGATCATCCGGTGCCATTCGGTGCGATTCACATACTCGCCCGATTTCTTGTCCTTCCAAGACGCTTGCGTGGCGAGTGATAGAACGGTGTATTCGTTTCCGCTCTTCGTGCTCTTCACTTCGGCGTCCTTCCCTAAAAATCCAATTAACCTCACGGTGTTGTCATACATAGAAAAATCTCCTTTGATGCCCTGAGTCTCTCAAGGCACACCACCCGGAGGGCGCGAGTGTGAGACAGCTCCCAAGTGCCAAGGTCTGCTTTCTTGGAGGGTGCCCGCGAAGTGGGAGGAACCAAGACCTCATAGGGGCGCTCCCGCGAAGCAGAAGACCGCCGCGCCGCCGGGCGCTGGATTGTTTGCACTCGCGGTGCTTGAGAGTGAAAGCGGCTGAAAAAGGGGTACTAACGACAACACCGCTGAGGGGGGATTTTTGGCGACCGAAGTATAGAGGATGCGGAACGCGCGATGTAGCTCTCGCTACGCTGATTTGGAAGGGGAGGGCGGGTCAGTGTGTAAACAGTCTGATTCGCGTGGCGCCATATTGTCGTGAGCACCGCCGCAAAAAGGGGCACGTCGAACGCGAACGGCTAGTACGTAAAGCTGCCGCGCACAGGAGTCAAAGTGAGTCGCAGAGTCCCATCGGGAAAGAACGGCTGCTATCCGCGCAGTTAAAGGGCGAATCTAGCGATTAGCCATTTTCTGGGCCATGTATAGAATAAGCTTGCGGTCTTCGTCCTCCGTTTTACTCAAGAGGCGGCGAAGCTTGTTGAGATAGCGTGCATCTTTGCCGGCGCTTCCCCAGGCGATGTCGTCAGACGACTTCCGCTTGGGAAGGTTCGGAAGGACGGGCGGCTCCTCGCCGTCATAAAACAGTTGGTAGAGGGGAGCTTCTAGGGCTCGAGCCAGCTTCTCTAGTGTTTCTATGGCTGGAACGGTGTGCCCGTTTTCAACCCGAGAGATATAACATCGCAGCAGGCCGGTCCGCTTTTCAATGTCCCCCTGCGAAAGCTTTTTCTCTTCACGCATCTCGCGTAAGCGATCTCCAATAATCACGGTGACGTTGCCTCCTCCACCAGACTATGTCCGCCAATACTGTAACTCCGAATACGACATCAAGTCATTCCTCAGGCCATGGTCCGGGGCTGGCGAGAGATAGGCGGAAAGGGCGACCCCGTAATTGAACGCATTCAACTGGTTGAATGTCTAATTTCTAGTCGAAAAGCGAGCTTTGCTTTTCCATTCGTGGAGGAATGATAGGTTTCGGCAGGCCATCACCCCAAAGGCTGCGGAACAGATCAACCGTCCCAGGACCGAACCCCGCGTAGTGGTTGTTGGCAAATGCCAGAATCATGATTCGCCGCTCTTGGATCTTCTTGAGAAGGCTCACCCACTCGGAAAGATCACTTTGGCGATCTACAATCACCTTGTCCCAAGTTGTCGTTTTTTCCTCGATGCCTTTCCGGTCCCCCAACCAGCGAACGTAAGTGAAGTCGGCGGTAATTAGGTCGAATTTGTCCTTCATCTCCCATGGCCGCGGCATCCAGCCTTGATCAATCAGCGTGAGAGCGACGCCGTGCTCTCGCAGCACATCTGCGAGTCTAGGAACCAGCCAGTCCTTGTTGCGAATTTCGACGGCAAACTTGTGCTCCTTCGGAAGCCTTTTCAGAAACGGAACTAGTCTGGCTAGAAAATCGTCCAGAGACTTGAACGCGTATTTGTCGAACTTGCCGAATTGAAACAACAAGGGCCCGAGCTTTCCGCCTAGAGCCTCCATTGTCGTTAGAAAGACTTTGAATTCCTCATCGCAATCTTTGAGGACCCTCTTGTGTGTAATCTCCTGCGGTACTTTGGCCGCAAAAAGAAATCCTTCCGGGGTTTTGGCATTCCATGAGCGCACCACGCTCACATTCGGAGTTGCATAGAAAGTTGAATCAATCTCCACGGTGTCAAAATGCTGGGCGTAGTAACCGAGGTAGTCGGCGGGTCGCAAACCCTTCGGGTAGAACGATCCCTGCCATCCTGTGGCTGTGAACGATGAAGTTCCCAGAAGAATCGGCGAATGGTTCACGCTGGAAAGTATAGCGAACCTCTATCGTATAACGCTCGGTCCGATGGTAACTTCCGGGTTCCGGCCCTTCCGCTTTCAAACGGATATGTTATAAAGTCCTCAAGCCGACAGACCCAATAAGGCGTGACGCGTCCATGTTCTGCAATTATTGCCGCGCTTCGAACCCGAACGACGCCGTCTACTGTAGTACATGCGGACGAACGATAAATCCTTCGATTGAGAGTGGGAAGGTGGAACACAAGGCAGAAAATCTAGCGACAGTCATTCCTGAGATTCCCGCAAGCGTTCCGAAGGCCCCGGATGAAGCATCCTCATCTTGGGACTACGCAAAAATGGGCGATAAGGAGTTAGACCAACTTCGGGAAGCCTATCAAAAGCTTAATGTGCCGATTCCTCCCACACTTCAAAACGAAATAGAAAGACGCGGACATGTTCAAGTCTCGGACTCTCGGAGCATAGGTAGCCTGCGGTCATATTCACGCCCAGTTCCTATCTCCGACTTGGTTCAGTCTCCCTCCTTTGCTCGCGTTTCGGAGAAGTCTCCAGAGGCTCTTGCAAAAAAGGAGGGCACGAAAGTCATTGACAAGTTTGCTTTACTATCGGTTGCAGCGCTGTTCTTCAGTGGGTATCTGATCTTTTCATACGCGCCAAGCAAGGGTTTCAACTTTCAATACACTCCTGTCTCCCTTATAGGCTTCGCAATAGGTCTGGCACTCGTTCTGCTTCCCAGCATCCTCGCCGCTTATTCAGATCACCCGAAATTTGTGTGGGTGATGTTGGTCAACATCTTCTTTAGTTGGACGATCATTTTCTGGATCGTTGCGCTGATCTGGTCACTTAGGGGCTGGAAAGACCGACATACCATCGCTCGGCAAGGCTTGTCCGCCCCTTCCGAGGCGTCCCGAATCAAGTCCTCGGTGAGGATATTCCCTCTGGCGGTTTATGGTCTTATAGCAGCACTTGGCATCTTCCGAGGAATCAAACACTCGCTGGTCATATTTCAGGCGGGGAATACACTCAGCATCTTGCAATGGTCGAAAGTATTGCTGAGTCCTTACGTGATTCAGTATGTTATTTGCCCCTTGGGGGTGGGGCTAATATTCGCAGTGCTCTTTCTGAGGCAGTGGAAAAGCGAGCACAGTAATCGGTCTGTTACCGGGCTGCTGTTATTGTACTTGGTCGGCTTTTTCCTTGGAGGGTGGCTACCCTTATTCAGCCTCTCCGTCGGATTTCAAACGTCGCCCGGCTTCCACACGACAGTGGCAGACTTCCTCAGCAAGTTCACATCGCCGGAAAGTGTGCTGCTCAGTTCGCTGATACTAGTACTTTTGTTGCGGCGCAGCGAGAGTAGGACAACTGAGGTGGAGAAGAACGCTAGCCTGGCAGCGGGGCACAGCGGTATTTCCCGGCACGGGCGCACTGAGCCCTGACGCTGGGCCTCAGCCTGACGCTCCCCATTCTGCTATCATCCCCGCTGTATGGCTGATCAGGTATTGGGATTCCCGTTGATAGCGATGGCGACCCCGGAGAGACACGATGCCGAACCTTGGGGAAGTGGTGGGGAAATTCCAAACATGGCAGGCGAATGCCGCTAGGGTGCAGGTTAATTGGGAAGGACTTGCCGCAGCCGCAGCAGATCAAAAGCTGATGACGGCGCAGGTGGACGGGATTGTCCTGTTGGTGGAACCCGAGGGAGAAAGAACCTTAGTGTATGTGGGGCAGATGGGGCAGAACAACAACGTCATCCGCATGCGCCTGACCGAAGGATGTACCTTCCAAACTATGACGCTCCCCGGAAACGAGGAAGCCTTCGCGAACTTGGAGTCGCGGATACGAATAGCGTTTCCAACCGGGGAACACTGTTTCGTCCACTTCTTCCATCCCCCAAGCTGACGGATTCGACGGAAGCGGGAGCAACAGGGATTGAAACTGGGTGAAACTGGGGAGCAGAACATTTGAACGTACAAGAACAAATCAAGAAGTATATTACCAGCCAACCGGAGCCAAAACGCAGTGACATGCGAGAGTTGCATCGGCTCACACTTCAAGTGTCACCAGAATGCAAATTATGGTTCTTCGGTGGTAAAGACAGCAAAAATCATACTGTTTCCAACCCTACGATTGGATATGGATTTCACACAATAAAATATGCCAACGGAAAAAGTAGAGAGTTTTTTCAAATTGGTGTGAGCGGAAACAAAATCGGAATCTCTGTCTATATTCTTGGTCTCAAAGATAAGAAGTACTTAGCCAAAACGTATGGAAAAAAACTAGGCAAGGCGAGCGTGACCGGATATTGCATTCGGTTTAAAGCTCTAAAGGATATAAACATCGATACACTTGAAGCGGCAATACGATATGGGCTTCCAGCTCAGAATGAAAAAGGCAAGCTGACGAAATAATTCCACTGTTAAAGGCAAGCAGTTATCGATGTAAAGCCGCTCCAGTATACGACCCCTACTGCCCTGACCCGCGCCACAAAGCCATTCTCTATAAAACGGATCTCCCGCAATAGTCGTGCGGCTCTCTGTCAGCGCTCCTTGCCTTTCTCTGTTTGCCGTTGCCCACTGCGGAAGTATCACGGGCTAACAGGAAGTTATTCGGACTCGCTGGCTTGCTCCTTGACCACGCTTCGAGGATTCTTGTCCTCGCGCAAGCCCACAAACTTCGAATGTCGCAACTTATCTCCCCCGGTCCATTCGAGGAATTCAATCTGAGCGACGGCCTCTGGCTTCAACCAAACTGCTTTCTTCATCTTCTCAGCGTTGAGTTCTTCACCAAATCGTGATCGCCTCGTCTCCGGCAAATTTACGAATGGGCACGCGGCCGTCACGAGATGTTTCAATTTCGAAAACACTTGTCGCCGGGACGCCGGAACAAATCCGTTCCGTGTTCTTGCCACATACATCAGCTTCTCTCCGTCATAGTAGCCGACGATCAGTGAGTCGAAGCCGTGTGGCCCGGGAAAATAGCCGCCGATCACGAACTCTTGTCCACGATTTACGCGATGCTTGATCCAGGCGCCGCTTCGTTTTCCCGGTTGGTACAGGCTGTCCTTTCGTTTCCCGATGATCCCTTCAAGTCCTTGCTCGCACACCGCAGACAGTAAATCCTTGGGCGCTGCCTCGACGTAATCCGAAATTCTGATTCTTTTGTCGCTGAGCACAACAACAGACTTCAATAGCGCTCGCCGCTCAATCAGCGGAAGTCGCGTCAAATCGCGGCCCTTCCAGCACAACAGATCGAAGATGTAGTACTGAATCCGCGACGCCGCTGCCCGAAAATTTTGCAAGAGATTGAAGTCGGGACGGCCGCTGTCATCGATGGCGACTACTTCTCCATCTACGACCGTTCCTGCAGGCAGATCCGCCAGTGTTTCCACGATATAGGGAAATTGTCTATTCAGAGATTTTCTTCGCCGCGAGAACAGCGTGACACCAGTTCCCGACTTGACCGCGAGGGCTCGATACCCGTCAAGTTTAATTTCCCAGAGCCATTCCAACCCCTCAGGTAGCTTCGATACCGATAGACACTCCATTGGCTCAATGAACGATGCTTCTGTTCTGGGTAACGAGTCCAAGCGTGCTCGCATTTCTTTTTGCGTCGCGCCTTTTAAGCTAGAAGTGGGCATCCTTGACTTTTCGCCTTTTCTTCGCCTAGTATGGCGTCGAGGGCCGAATACGGCGTCGTCATGAGTTTACCCATTGCATCCACGAAAACAGAACGGCCCACAACCCCAAACCCCTGGGTCTTACCAGCCCGGGCTTTGACCGTCTTTTATGGCTGTCCCGAAATGCCTCGGCTTTCGCATTACTTCTTGCCACGACTACTCTTCGCGAAAAAACAGATTCTTTACCTCGACGGAGCAAACCAGATCAGCCCACTCCTCCTAGCGCGTTTCGCGAGAGAACGCGGTCTTGACTCGTCGAGCGTGAATAGCCTCATTCGCGTCGCGCGCGCCTTTACCTGTTTTCAACTGACGGAACTCGTGCGACGTGTGCCCAAGACTCTGGAGAAATGTCCTGCCGACGTACTGATCGTCACGGCCTTGCCAGATTTATATTTCGACGAGGATGTGCAAGACCGCCCGGCGCGCGCTTCCTTTGAACATGCACTCGAAGGCTTGCAGCAGCTTGCGCCGCTCCAACTTCCCATCGCCGTTTTTTCCGATGCCACCTCGTTCAAAACAAGACGGCACGATTTCTTTAAGAAACTCCGCAACCAGGCAGACCACATCGTGAAAGTTGAATCCGATTCCGAAAGCTCCCTTTCCTTTACCCGCGAGAAGGATACACCGCTCCTATCAGCTTGAACGGAAAGTGCGAGGTGCAGTATGGGCAGAACCGTCCCTACATTTGTTCAATTGATTCAACAGGCCGCAGAACGTTGGAAGAAATTCCGCCGGGCATTGCGAAGAGAAGACCACGAACATTTCGACAGGCTCTTTGTCCGCGTGCGCTACTACACCCAGGCCGCCACCTATCAGTGTCACGACAATCCGATGGAAGCCATTCTTCTTTCCATTGCCCTCGACCAGGAAAAACGGCTCAACGCTGTGGAGAAAGTTCTGCAGAACGCGGGAGTGCTTTGTGAAATTGCGGCAAGGATGGATTCTCGATCTCTACCCGAACCAGCACGGGATGACGTTATGGCTCATCGACCGGAACCAGTCACACTACCGTTTGACCGATAGTTTCGCTCCAGCGTTTTACGTTTCGGGGGACCACGAACGACTCGTCCAGTTGCAGGACGCAGCTCAACACCAAACCACAGAACTGCGCACGCGCTTCACCGAGCGCACGGACTTGTGGCTCAATGCCCAACGCACCGTCCTCGAAGTGTCCGTTCTTTGTCCTAAGGATTTTATGGGCTGGGGGCGCTGGGTCCACAAGCGGGACTCGCGCTTGCAGCTCTACAACAGCGACCTTATGGTCGCGTCGCTCTACTGCTGGGAGAAACGAATCTTCCCGCTGGCGCATGTCGAAGTCGAAACCGACGACGAGGGAAAAATCCAATCCATCGAATGCCGCGATGATGAATGGGCTCTCAATTATGAAATGCCACCCCTCAAGATCATGCAGATTCGGCTCGCTGGACTATCGCGGATCGATCCCACGCACGGCCGCCGCGCCGCGCTCGAAATTGAAATGGATGGGACCTCCTGGGAACTCGACGAGGCAGGCGAACCTCCCGCGCTAGGATTTGCGCGCTTGGTCAAGCGGCAAGACCCCGACGTGATCCTTTCCGAATGGGGCGATTCCACCATTCTCCCCCTACTTCGCCAGCAGGCCGAACGCTTGAAGTTTTCACTGCCCTTGAATCGCGATGAGTCGGCATCTGTCCAACAGTCGAAGGGACGCAGTTACACCAGCTACGGAAGAATTTTGTTCAAGGCGAGTGCGACAACTCTTTTTGGCCGTATCCATGTGGACAAGCAGAATTCGTTCATTTCAGAGAAGTGCGATTTTGCCGGGCTGTGGGAACTTGCCCGTATCACGAAACTTCCCATTCAATACTCGGCTAGAACAACGACAGGCACCGGCATCTCTTACATGCAGATGGAACTCGCCCATCGCGATGGCGTACTGATTCCCGAACAGAAAGCGGAGCCCGAAGATCCCAAGCATCCCGATGAACTTCTATGCGCCGACCGCGGCGGGCTCGTGTTCGTGCCGAAGCTCGGCTTCACCGCGAACGTTGCGGAACTCGACTTCGTCAGTCAGTTTCCGAGCATAATGGCGCGCTTCAACATCTCGCCCGAGACTGTCAATTGCCCCTGCTGCCCCGATGCTCCGCGCATTCCTGAGCTGGGATATCGCATCTGCGAAAAAAGACGCGGCATCACCAGCCGTGTTGTCGAACGCTTGATTGCGAAGCGCAGCGAACTCAAGAAATTGCAGAAGACTTCTCCGCCCGACGCTGCGCTGCGATTCAAACTGCAACGGGATTCGATGAAATGGCTTCTCGTCTGCTGTTTTGGCTACACGGGTTACAAGAATGCAAGGTTCGGAAAAATCGAAGCCCACGAAGCCATCAATGCCGTCGCGCGCGAAACGCTTCTCGTCGCGAAGGAGATTGCCGAAAACGATGGCTTTCAACTCATCCACGCTTTGGTGGACTCGCTCTACGTTTGGAAAGAAGGAGCCAGACGAGAAGACTTCGAGCGGTTGGCGAACGAAATTGAAACCAAAACACGCCTCCCTCTCGCGATTGAGTCCGTGTACCGCTATGTCGTTTTTCTACCCTCGAAACAATATGCAGACGTGCCCGTGCCAAACCGTTTCTTTGCTGTTGGCGAAGACGGGGAAGTGAAAGTCCGTGGCCTCGAATGCCGGCGCCATGACACAGCGCCCCTACTAAAACGGATGCAGAGCGAGGTATTGGCAATCCTCGCGGAGGCGCACGACTTTGACTCGTACGTTCACAAGATCGAGAGCGCGCGGACGGTTCTAGCGGATTTCCAGGAGCGTCTTTCGAGCGGAGATGTGGATATTCGGGAACTCATCATTAGCAAGCGCATCACGAAAGAGCCGCGCGACTACCAGAAAGCGGGTGTGACCGCGATTGCCGCGCAACAACTCTTCGGGAGCGGCGTAAAACTGCGGCCCGGACAAACCGTGGAATACATCATCACCAACAGCGAGTGCTCCGTGCCGAATGATCGCGTTCGGGCCTTTGCTCTATGGGAAGGATGGTTCGGATACGACCGCAAGAAATATGGGGCGCTGCTGCGGGAAGCGTTTGAACCCTTTGTCCTCTGCCTGCCTAAGACTGCGGAAGAGAATCTTTTGACTGATTCGCTTACCGAAGAAGAACTGAAACGGTTTCCCCTTTTTGCTGCTTTGACAATACCCCGCTCCTGAATCCACGACGCCAGGCGCAACCTTAGGAAAATAGTCGGCCGCAAAAAGAATGTGCTTTTCATGGTGCTGTATGTATAGTAGCATGTTCATGGTGAGAACTGGTTCTAGGCGAATGGTTCGGGAACGAAGGCGGGCATCCGGCCAGGAAGGGGAATGACACATGAACCGCAATCTACCGCGAGTGGCGTATCGACCGCGGGAGGCCGCTGAGGTGACTGGCCTTTCTCTTCGGTTCGCTAGGCAAGATGCATCCGTCCCAGTTGCCGTACACAGTCCAGCCCCGGTTGACCCATCACAGATTTTGACGCTCACTGAACTCGCAGAGCGTTTGAAGGTCTCCGAAAGATGGGTTTATGAGAAGTCTCGGCGCCGTTGCCTCAACCCGCTGCCGTGTATCCGCATCGGTCGCTATTTGCGATTTGATTGGACGAGCGTTTCCGCCTGGCTCCGTCAACAGGAACGTGGAGCATGACCGCAGCCTGCTAGAGTCACCTGCTTCGTATTTTGGCACGCAGCACTCTTTAGTCTTTCGCCGTCACTTCGCTTTCTTGATTTTTCGCGGCAAACTCTGCAACGCAGCCGCTTTCGTCTTGTCCTCTACCTCGATGTAATGCTTCAACGTAACTTCGCTTTCCGATCCGTGGCGGAGAATTTTGCCGACAAGGTCTAATGGCGTCCCGTTGTTGTAGAGCCGTGTCCCGAGTCCACGGCGGAAAGCATGGAAGCCGTGCCACTCAACCCCCGTGCCCTTCAACGCTTCCTTGATTCGCTTCGAGCCGATCGTAGCTAAGTCCAGAGGGAATACACGCGGACCTTCAAAGACCCAGTTCGTACTGGGATTCGCCTCGCGATGCTTCCTCAGTTGGGTGACTACGTTCGGCAAGAGATGTACAGTGGCGGCGCGGTGCTCCGTCTTCGTGTCGATGACTTCTCGGTGCCACACCGTGCGAACGACGTTCAATTGCTCCCCGTCGAAGTCGATGTCTTCCCACTTCAAGCCGCGAAGTTCTGCGAGCGAGAGGCCAGTCCAAGCGGCAACCACAACCGCGCATCGCGCCAAGCCATCCACCGCGTCCGTGATCTTCTCGACTTCCCCTAACGAATACTTGTGCGTTTTGCCCGTCCGTTTGCCTTCTGGAATTTCCACGCCGTCCGTTGGGTTCGGACCTTGCAGCGTTCCGCTCCTCCGAGCGTGGGTGAAGATAGCCGACAGCACCGAGTTGATGTTCAAGAACGACTGGTGAGAGAGTTCTTCCTGTTCGTCAATGCGGTACAAGATGCGCTGCATGTCGGCAGTCGTACACGTCGAAAGCCTGAGTCCGCCGATACGCGGCTGAATTTGTTTCGAGTAGAGGTTGAAATAGCCCTTGTACGTGGACGGACTCTTTTTCGTTTTGATATTCGGGAAGTACACCGTCTCCGCGTATTGTTGCAGGGTCATAGGCCCGTTGACTTGGAGTCCCTGATTCAACGGGTCAAGGACTTCATCGGCCAGTGGACGGACACTGCGCTTCGTGCGATATTGGTCGTTGTAGTCGGCCAGCTTGCGCGAGACCTGCTTACCGTCCACACGGTAGCGGACATGCCAAGCGCCGTTGGTCTGGTAGATGTATCCCTTTTGCATGTCGAAAGTCTATCGGATCAAGGGTGAATGTGCAACAGAATGTGCAACGCTGGTTTCCACAAGTGCAATAGAATCACTGCGGAGGAGTGGCAGAGTGGTTGAATGCGGCGGTCTTGAAAACCGTTAGGCTCGAAAGGGTCTCGGGGGTTCGAATCCCTCCTCCTCCGCCACTTTTCAAAACGCCAGCGAAACCAACGACATAATAAAAATAGACAGGAGACGGGAATGGTCTACCCACCGCTCCATCCTCTGGCCTAATCGCACTGGAGGAAGGGCGGGGTTCGTTCGTCGATGTACTGATCGCTGGGAACTCGGCACCCTGGAGACCGCGCTTGTGTGGTCGCCGGCAAATCTCATGCATAAGTGCGTGCCTGCGAGCATCTGAAGCGGGAGTTCTTACTACTGCCTTTGCTACTCCAGGAGCTTCATTTGAGCCCTACGGACATCGCACCAATTGTGTCGTTGGATGCCAGATACCGCATCGAAGTGCCCGTCCATATTTATGGGAGGACAGTCAAAGCGTAATTGCGGTTTCTGCATGCATCCGGCCGTCATGCGGCGTAATCGTCGGGCGTTTCTCGACCCGCAAAGATGGGCAATGGGCGGATCTGCGCATCGGCGCCACGAGGTAACGCTGCGCCTGCTTCATAAGAATTTGCCTGGCCCGGAAGACTCTCGACTTGAAAGTTCCCCCGTCCACCCCCAGCAAGGCGCCTGCTTCTTCGGTGGACATTTCCTCGAAGTGCGTCATCGTAAATGCCTGCCGAAGGATAGGACTCATTTTTTCGAGCAGGCCATCGATCAGCTGAAATGTCTCCTTTTCAGCGCAGAGCATTTCGGGATCGGGTCGCGAGGCTGGAATCCTCTCCGCCCAGGGAACGTCATCTCCGTTCGAGGATTCTGGGAAAGGATCGAGCCTGGAGCTTTTCCGTTTTCGCAGCATCATCAGCGCCGCGTTCAGCACGATGCGGGTGAACCAGGTCGTAAATGCCGAACGGCCCTCGAAACTGCGAAGGTTCCGATAGGCGGAGACAAACGCATCCTGAACGGCGTCCTCTGCGTCTTGTTTGTTGCGCAAGATGGTGTAGGCCAGCCCGAGGAACCTCTGGCGCGAGCTCACAAACATCTGTTGCATCGCCTCCCACTCCTGGCTTTCCTGCCGAGCCTGGACGAATCTGCGCGGCCTATGTTTGGCCAGCGAGCGTGCGTCTGGCCCGGCGTTCTTGCTTCTTCTTCCGAAAAGATGCGAGCAAATGTCCGTTGTTCCTGCACATCCGCGCTCGCGGCATCTCAAAGATGTCGATGAGTAGTCCACTGGCGACCTCCATTTCGCACTCTTTACTACAAGCATCCTTGGGTCCAGCGGAGGTCCTGGAAGCGGAATCAGCTATCCGGCGTGTTTTCAATAGCTATGAAGTCATGCTGTGACTGAACGACGGGGAAGAGACTCGCCTCGCCATATGTTCCTGGCGAGTCCTTGACGGCAACGTCGAATTCGTGACACAAGGACCTTCACGGGGCCGGAGCTCGTCTCCGCACTAGCTGTATGTGCTTGTCGTTGAGCGATTTGTTGCCACTGCGACGCCTCGCCTGAGTGGCAAGCGCCCTGCACCACGAGGGCCGCTAGGGGTGCCATGAGAAGCCGTGAAGAGATGCTGCGCAATATCGCCAACACGCCGTTTGACGTTTGCGTAATCGGCGGAGGGGCCACGGGAGCAGGCTGCGCGTTGGACGCGCAACTTCGCGGCCTTAAGACGGTTCTGGTCGAAGCCGGAGATTTCGCGAGCGCCACTTCCAGCAAGTCCACGAAGATCATTCACGGCGGAGTTCGTTATCTCGAGGAAGCGGTCAAGGAACTCGACCCCGCTGAATATCACGTCGTCAACCGCGCACTACACGAACGCATCCTTATGCTCAAGAACGGTCCCTATCTTTCCCGGACCATGGAGTTCCTCATTCCCTGTTTCCACTGGCTGGACGCCGGCTACTACGACGTTGGGCTCAAGCTTTACGACTTGATCGCCGGAGAAACCAGCATTTTCCCGAGTCATTTCCTTTCCCGGGAGGAAACGCTGCGGCGCATGCCCACGTTGAAAAAAGACGATCTGGTCGGGTCCATTGCGTACGCGGATGGGCAATTCAATGACGCGAGATACAACATCGCGCTGGTGAAAACGTTCTGGGAGTCTGGCGGCGATGCCTCAAATTATCTCCGGGTCATCGGCTTTCAGAAGGACGCCACCGGAAAAATTGTGGCCGCCGAAGTGGAGGATCAGCTTTCTCAGAAGAAACTCGTGATCCGCGCGCGTGCCTTTGTGAATTCCACCGGTCCGCTCGCGGATACCCTTCGCGATCTCGCCTCTCCCGGGATTCCACACCGCATGCGCCTCAGCAAAGGCAGCCATATTTTGCTTCCGCTTGATGTGCTTCCCAGCGAGGACGCCATGCTCATCCCCAAAACAGAAGACGGGCGCGTCTTGTTTGCCGTGCCGTGGATGGGACGGCTTCTGGTTGGCACCACGGAGCAGGAAGTCGCCCCCGGCGATGAGCTGTGCCTCACGAAGGAAGAAGTCGACTTCATTCTTCGCCAGCTCAATCTGTACCTGGACAAACCCGTCTCGAAGGATCAGATTGTCGCCGGCTTTGCCGGGGCGCGCCCGCTGGTCAGCCGCGGAGATGGCGATACCAAAAAACTCTCACGCGACGATGAACTGGAAATCGATCCGCGCAGCGGTCTCATCAGCATTATGGGAGGAAAGTGGACCACGCACCGCGCCATGGCCCAGGACACCATCGACGCCGTTCAGAAACATCTGAACTTGCCCGTGACACCAACGCTTACACGCAATCGTCCTCTTACAGGTTCCAATTGTTTTACGCCTGTCTATTGGATGAGTCTGGTTCGGGATTATGGAATTTCCGAACAAACTGCGCAGCACCTTGCAGGCAGATATGGCACCACCGCGCCCGAAGTTCTCGAACTCGCCAAGAAAGAGGCGCATCTCGCGAATCCTATCGTTGAAGGATTCGCGCCCATTCGCGCGGAAATCGTGTATAGCGCTTTTGAAATGGCCGTAACCATCGAGGACGTTTTGGCGCGGCGTGTCGGCCTGGAATTTTTCAGTTGGAGAGCTTCGATCGATGCGGCCCCAGTGGTCGGCTCGATTCTCGGAAAACAGCTCGGCTGGTCTGCCGGGCAGACGGAGAGCGCCATCAAGAAATACGTGGAAAAGATTGACAGGTATTTCCGATTGGCAGGACTTGCGCCCCAGCCTCCGCGCGGATCCTAAACACCGTTCCGTAGCAGCCGTACGCCGTTCGAAGAGGAGGAACATGCACAGCTTATTCCATCTCAACCGCGTTCCCTGGATCATCGTACTGATCGCCGCAGGCGCGCTACCTTGCGCGGCGCAGCAGTCTGACGATCTGCAAGCTCAACTGAAGCAGCTCAAGCAGGAATACGAACAAACCACGCAAGCCCTCCAGCAGCGTATTGCCGCTCTGGAAGAAAAACTCGAAAAACAAAAAGCGGAACAAGAAAAGCAGACCGAAGCAAGAAAGGAATCGACCATCGCGGCCATCGATCTTGCTGCGCAGGAGGCCGCCAAGAAAGCGGTTGCGGGTGCTTCGGATCAAGTCGGGCCAAAATTTCAAGGCGACGTGCCTTCGGAGCCGACCTACGACCTCTTGAATGAAGCGGAAGAGAAAATCGCTAAGTTAAAGGAACAAGTGGGGTCCTTCGAGTTCCATGGCTATTTGCGCTCGGGTTACGGTCTGAACAGCGTGGGCGGACAGCAAGTGGCGTTCCAGGCGCCTGGGGCGGACGCGAAATACCGCTTAGGAAACGAAGCGGAAACTTACGGCGAGTTCATTCTCGTGAACAACTGGCTGAACCCCGATCGCGGCAGCGACAAAGCCTGGATGAAAACCGAAGTCATGATCGAAGCGAACACCACAAACTCCGCCAGCTTTGCAAATTTCTCGAACAATGCTGCCAACGACCAATACCGTTTGCGCGAAGCCTTCGTTCAGGCTGGCCACATTTTGGACTATCAGCCCAATGCGAAGTTCTGGGCCGGCGAGCGATACTACCGCCGGCAGCACATCGAGATAAATGACTTCTATTCTCTGGACATGAGCGGTTACGGAGCTGGTGTCGAAGATTGGAACCTGCGCATCGGCAAGATGGCCGTGGCCTATTTGGCAGGCGCGCGGCCCGACATAGTTACCCATAGTGGTAATTATGCTAAGAGTAATATAGATGTGCGTCTCTATGACCTGAAGGGGCCTGCGGGCCTATGGGGGGTGTGGTTCGATTTCGCTACCGCCAAGGGCGGTACCACGCAAACCGGCGCAACATTTCCCACCGGCACGGCATTTCCCACCGTCAATGGATACGCGTTCGGATTTCGGCATCAGAGATTGGAATGGCACGGGGGCTACCACACCTTTTCCGTCCAATACGGAAGAGGAGCCGCGAGCAATTTCAGCACTTCGCTCGACGATCCCAGTCCGTTCCTCAAGAGCTCCGAAAAATTGCTTATTGTGGAACATCTTCTCCTCCAGCCCAACGACCGCTTTGCCGTCATGCCGATTTTCATTTTTCAGCGGAAGCGGGACGGCCAGCCGGGCCATGGATTCAACGACTGGGCTTCTTTTGGTCTGCGCCCGGAAGTCTTCTTCACCAAATATCTTTCTCTGGCATTTGAAGGCGGGTTTGACCACACCGAAGGTTTTGTTACCACGCAGAACGGCAATACCAATTTCGACGGCTGGCTGCGCAAATTCACGATTGCGCCGCAAATTGGAGCCGGCCGCCAATTCTTCAGCCGCCCGGTTCTGCGCGTGTTTCTCACCTACGCGAATTGGTCCAACGGATTCCGCGGTTTAGTGGGCGGAATTCCCTTCGAGGACAGAACCAGCGGACTCACTTATGGAGTGCAAGCGGAAACCTGGTGGTAGAAGGGGAAGTTAAGGAGAGCACCGATGCGATCGCAGCTTGAGAATTGTCCCAAGACTACGGGAGCGCACGTAGACGCGACGAGCACAGGTTTCGTGATCATCGCCGCGATTTTTGCTGCTGTTGGCGGTTTACTTTTTGGCTATGACACGGCAGCGATTTCCGGCGCGGTCATTTTCATAAAACAAGAATTTTCTCTTTCTACATTTCCGGAAGAACTGGTCGTGGGCATGGTGCTGGTGGGCGCCGCGACGGCGGCGCTGGGGGGTGGCCGGCTGTCGGATCGTCTTGGCCGGCGTACCACGCTGATTCTGACTTCCATCATTTTCATTTTCGGCGCACTTATTTGTGCGTTCGCCGGATCGTTTGCAATCCTTCTTGTGGGGCGCACCATCGTGGGAGTGGGAATCGGGCTGGCTTCGACGACGGTTCCGGTTTACATCTCGGAAGTTTCGCCACCCAAGGCGCGCGGCTGGCAGGTTTCGTTGTTCCAACTTGCCATCACCATCGGCATTCTTGTTGCGTATGTGGTTGACTACGCGTTTGCGGGGAGCGGAGGGTGGAGATGGATGCTCGGATTGGCGGCGGTGCCGGGTCTGCTGCTGGGGCTGGGCATGATTTATCTTCCGGAAAGTCCACGCTGGTTGGCGAAGCATGGTCAGACGGAGAAAGCGCGCAACATTCTGGCGCGGATTCGCGGTAACTCGGACATTTCGAGCGAGTTTCAGGAAATTGAGAGCACCCTGTCGCAGGGAAGCGAGCGCGGGAATCTGTCGGAGCTTTTTGGTCCGGCGGTTCGTCCAGCGCTGATCGTGGGCATCGGGCTGGCCGTATTTCAGCAGATCACCGGCATTAATACGGTGATCTACTACGCGCCGACGATTCTGCAGTCGGCGGGCATTTCTTCCGCTTCGGGCGCGATTCTGGCGACAGCGGGAATCGGCGTCGTAAACGTTTTGATGACGCTGGTGGCGATGTGGCTGATTGACCGCATGGGGCGGCGGCCACTGTTGTTGACCGGAACGGCCGGTATCTGCATCACCTTGGGCATCCTCGGATTCGCGTTTTTGAAGCCGGGAGGCGGGCTGGCGCAAGTTGCCGTGGTCACGTTGATGGCGTACGTCGCTTCGTTTGCGATTAGCCTGGGGCCGATTTTCTGGCTGCTGATTTCCGAAATTTATCCATTGAAGATCCGCGGGTTGGCGCAGGGCACGGCGGCGGCGGCGAATTGGGCGGCCAACCTGGTGGTCTCGTTGACGTTCCTGACGCTGGTGGAGGCCCTGGGGCCGACGCGAACCTTTTGGCTGTACGCGCTGTTCGCCGTGGCTACGTGGATCTTCGCCTACTACCTGGTGCCGGAGACCAAAGGACGAACGCTGGAAGAAATCGAGCGGTCGCTGGGAAGCAAGGGAGCCGTGCACGCTGGCAACGCGATTCAAAACGCTTAGCGGGATGCTTGCCAAAGGGCCGCCCAGAAGGACGCGACGGTTGCTGGCAAGTCTGCGCAAGCGTGGCAAGGGGGACTCCCTCCCCCCGGTTTTTGCATAAGTGTTCATTCTAAAGGAGGATAAAGTCATTTGTTTTGAAACACTTCTGCAAGTGTTCATTCTAAAGGCGCTTGCGGGAACGGGCTGTTTGCAAGAAGGTAACTGGGGTGGGCCTGAAGCTTTTGAAGGAGTTAGAAGAACCGCGGGGCGGACGAGCATGGCTTGGAGGGCACTCTCCTCCGCTCGGGCTACAGCGGGCAGGCGGAAGAAGCTTGCCGACTTTCAAGAGCAATTATAGCATACCGGTACCTATTGTCAAGTGGTTACTGGTAAATGGCTTGCTTGCTGTGGGATGGCCCTTCGAGGGTCAGGGTAACTGGGTGTCTGTTCGAATTGGCGCCGGGCTTCTACTCGGCGGCACGTAACGGTAAGATTCGCAAACGGGTCCTGTCCGGTTCAACGGTCAAAAGCGCTCCAGTTTCAAGTTCGGCTTCCACATGGCGCATGGCCGTCACCACATGACTTCCAATCGCCGCTGGGCTTACATCTTCGGTTCGGATCTGCACCACGCTGGGTTTCTTTCCATGAGTAGCAGCCAGAATCGCGCCGAAATCAAGGTCGTGGGTCACCACAACATAATCGTTTGCCGCTGCATAGGCCATGATCTCCGAGTCGCGCGCGTTGGCTTGGCCCACCGCTGACCAATGCAGGGAATGCCACCCCGAGTGGCGTAGCAATGCAATCCAGGATGGCGACAAATTCATATCCACGAGGAGTTTCATGCACGAGGGAGGGTGACTTCGCGCTCTTCCGCGAGCCAAGCCGCGTAGCGCAGGGCCTGCAGGATGTCTTCTCGCTCCAAGTAGGGATACTCCGCAAGAATAGCTTCGATACTATGTCCCGCACCGACTTGGCCCACAATCATCCCCACGGTGACGCGCATCCCGCGGATGCAGGCCTTGCCGCCCATCACAGCGGGATCCTGAGTAATCCTATCGAGTTGCGCCATTTCCGTCTCCTGCAACGATGCCAAATCGCCCTCAGAATACCACTTTACGCCGCCATTCGATGAATTCCAGCATTTGCTTTCTTTCCCGGCGCATTAAGGATTCAGGGTTGCCCACCGGGTTGACTGTCCCCATGGCTGAGGGATATGCGTGTCTGGAGGGAAATGCTTTTGTGCGGGGACTGTTCTCTATTTCCGAAAACACGTCGGTGCTCGTGGAAATGGATTTTCTGGTGCGATGCGGCAAAGTGCTGATCATTGCGCCGAACGGTGTCGCGACCGTCGACGTGGGTGAGTATGAAAGAGAAAGAAAAAAACAAAGTCAGAAACCGAGGAATTGAGTTGAGAGTCGAAAGTTGAATGTCGAAAGGTGACAGCAAAAAAGCATCTCCGCACGCGCTGGAAAAACGTCGCGCCCTTCGAAGCTCAGGGTCAAGATGCGGAGTACTAAGGTAGATGGGAGCGCCTCTCGGTTGAATGACCGGGGGACAGAAGCTGGCGAGCGAATCTCTGCACGCGGCTACGCCCGGATGCGGAGAACTAAGGTACGACTGCTCGGACTGGCGCGAGAGCGGAAGGGGCACGCAGCTGGGGATTTTTGCACACCCGTCCACAGATTTGCACAGACATTCGATCACAATTTGATTGACGCCGCAAAGGGCAAGGATTATCTTGCGCCTCAGATTGAACCGGGAAGCTTTAGAACTTTACGGATCAATTTAGAGGGCGCAGCAAGCGTAACAGCGGTTGCGCCGCGAGATTGAATCGCGAAGCTCGAAGCCTTTACGTCTCTGTTTGGAGGATGCGACAAGCCTAACGGCAGGTACGCCGCCAGGTGGACTCGGAAAGGTTAGAAACTTTACGGCTCAGTTAGAGGGCGCAGCCAGCTTAACAGCGGTTGCGCCCTTCATTTTTTGCATCGCCCCTCGCTTGCTCCTTTTGATCCAATGAATTGGACTGGCCCGCCGTTCCCCTATCGGCAGGTTAGAGTTCGCGGCTCGATATGCGACAGTGTTTTCGGTCGCATTCGGCCGGAATAGGGGTTTTGCCAGTTGTCCGGTAGCGCGTTAACCAGAACCTGGCCGGTTGATTTGACACTTCCCGAATTGTTTCCGAGTTGCCTACGACCCTCCATGTGAGCGGCCCGATTCGAGGGTTGTGAGTGTAATGGCGATTTATCGCCAGTTCTCCAAAAATTGCGCTTGGGTATTATTCAGACGAATCCGTGGAATCCTTGAGCCCAAGCTTACGCTGACCCTGTAAAAGCTGTTCCACAATCGACATGTCCGCGAACCATTTTTCAGCATCTTCGCGGTAGTATTTCAGGTCGAGATATAGGGGCTGGTGCTTACGCACCAATTCGATGGCGGCGCGCGCCATTTCTTGTCGATTGAGCTGGCCACAGGTCGCGGCAATCCCCATTTGCGGCCAGGGGTCCTCGGGCATATTGATTTTCTTTAAGACTTGTAACGCTGCTTCGTACTCGCCTTTACGATAGTGATTGTAGAAAAAAGGCAGGTAACACCAGTCAGGGAAATGAGGGTTGAGTGCCATAGCACTCTGCACTAGGGCCAGGCCGCGATCCCATTCGCCGGAGAAAGCGATCAGCAAACCCAAGTAAGCTCGAGTGTGGCTGTTGCGGGGATTGAGCGCTATCGCGCGCTCGGCGGCGTCACGAAACGCGGTGTAGTCCTTTGCAAAGAAGTGTGCTTCAGCAAGCTGTTGCCATCCCAACTGACAGGCGGGATCGATGGTCACGGCACGCCAGGCAGCGTCGAGGGCGCGCTCCATTGGTTTTTCCAACGGATTCATGCGGTGCACATATTCCCAGCAGTACAGGTTGGAAAGACAGGCCCAGGCGTCTGCATGGTTGGGTTCGCGCTCAAGTACCCGCTCGAAGCTCGCACGGAGCCTGGCGTGCTCCTCAGCTTTGAGTTGCAAGACGTATGTGAACCATCGCGATACCAATTGCGATGCGCTCGCCTCTTCCAAGGGTTTTTCCCGGGTGGCAGTCGCCATGGAGCGGACGAGTACGCCGTGCCCACCTGCGACTGTCGCTACAATTCGGTCCGTCACATCGTCCAGGGTTTCAAATGGACTGCCGTCACCGAGTTCGCGGTTGTAAGTCTCAGCCCAAAGCTGCACTCCGCTCGCGGCATCCACTAGCTGCGCGTTGATGCGAAGGGTGCGCCCCCCTTTGCGAATGCTCCCTTCCACCACGTAGCGTGCGCCCAGTTCGCGGCCGACGGCACGGATATCTTTCGCTCGGCTTTTGTGAGTCATCGCGGAGTTGTAGGCCACAACCCGGAGATACGGAAAGCGCGAGAGCCCCGCCGTTACGTCTTCGGTCAGCCCCGCCGCGAGCGATTCCGATTCCTTGTCGGACGCGGTGATCTTGAACGGCAAGACAGCAACCCAGAGCCCTTCTTCAGCGCGAGCGGCCGCCGCATCAGTCGCAGGGGCGCCCCGTGGAGGGGAAGGGGCTTGCCCCGTAGCGACGCTACTTTTGTACGCCAGCAAATCCGCGCAGATGCCTGCCGCGGTTTGGTAGCGAAGATTGCGATCTTTCTGGAGCGCAAAGTTTACGATGCGTTCGAGTTCTGAGCCGTCATACTGAACGAGGTGACGCAAGGGTTTTGGTGAACGGTTCAGAATTGCTTCCGCGACGATGCCGCTCGTGGCTCCTTTGAACGCCAACTGACCGGTCGCCATTTCATAAAGAACTGCGCCAAGGGAGAAGATGTCGGTTCGGGCGTCCAAAACTTCTCCACACACTTGCTCGGGCGACATGTAAGGTGCTGTGCCCATCACAACGCCCGGCGTTGTGAGTTCGACTTCCGCCGGACCAACAGTAGCATCGGCCGTTACCGTGACCTCATCGACCGACTTTGGATCCAATTTGGCGAGGCCGAAATCCAAAATTTTGGCGTGGCCACGCTTAGTAACGAAAATATTCGCAGGCTTAATGTCGCGGTGCACAATCCCCAGCTGGTGTGCGGCATCCAAACCATCGGCGATCTCGGCGCCCAGGTCCAAGACCTGCGCCAAAGAGAGCGGACAGTTGGCGATGCAGTCCTTCAACATCTGTCCGTCCAAAAACTCCATGGCGATGAAGGGCCGGTTGTTTTCCTCGCCGATGTCGTAGATGGTGCAGATGTTCGGATGATTTAGAGCCGAAGCCGCCTCCGCTTCGCGGCGAAATCGTTCCAAAGCTGCC
>Ga0207099_1065_pt1 | contig 21773 bp, 21 predicted proteins | sample Alteio_BWMinHeat_85_FD_153521 | JGI IMG/M metagenome (GOLD analysis project Ga0207099, IMG submission 153521) | Enriched cells from forest soil in Barre Woods Harvard Forest LTER site, Petersham, Massachusetts, United States -... | ecosystem: Environmental > Terrestrial > Soil > Temperate forest >... | reverse complement strand
CCGCCAGTTCTCCGCTTCGGTGGCCAGCTGCTTTCGCCCGGTCCGTGTAATCGAATAGAACTTCGCTTTCCGATTGTTTTCCGACGTGCCCCATTTGGATGCAATCCAGCCCGCTTGCTCGAGCTGGAGCAGAGCCGGATAAATGGTCCCCTGATTCAATTCGAGAACGCCTTTGCTGGCCTGCTCGATACGGCGGGCAATGCCGTAGCCGTGGATCGGACCGAGCGTTTCCACCGTCCGAAGTACCATTAGCGCCAGGGTGCCCTGCAGAATTCCTGCTTTTTCGCTCATGCCCATCCTTATGTTGGGAATCCACATGAATGGACGCGCGAAATAGGTTGGCAGTCAACAGGAAGTGTTTGTCGATTTGAGAAATCTGCCGAGCTTGATGTCTACGCTGCAGTATTCCTCTTTAGAGTCCGAGAAGTCGCATTCCGTAACATAACCGAGATAGTTTCCACCAATGCGACTTCTTGGACTTTAAACGCCCTCAACCGCTTTGATTACATTCATTCCCATGAGTTACCGGGAGATTCAAAAGATAAAGTTGTAAAAAAGTTCTCTCGTTTGCGACTACCTTCTCAGATGACCGAAGTTTCAAAGAGTAATGAAGGCTTTGTCATCCAGGGATGAACTCTATGAGCAGGCAACGACTGAGTTCGGTCGTGCCCTGGGGCGACTCGCGCGGGCTTATGAGCCGGATGTCGATCGGGTCAAGGAGCTCCATCGGGAGACCCGGACCTTTGTCGTGCTCGAGCAAGCATGGAAAGACGTCCGCTACGGCGTGAGCGGCCTTCTGAAAAGCCCGGGGTTCACGCTATTCGCTGTGCTGGCACTGGCGCTGGGCGTGGGCGTGAATACGACAGTGTTCAACGCTTATAACGCGATAGCGCTGAAGCCGATTCCTGTCGCCGGCGCTGGAAGTGTGGTGAGGTTAAAACGAAGTTTTGAAAGCCACGGTCTCGGCATCCGGCGGCTCCAATTCTCCTACGACGAGTACAGTTATTGCCGGGATCACAACAGCGGAGTCTTTTCCGACCTGGTTGCCGCAAATGGATTCGCGGTACCGGTTGTTCTTCCGCCGACTGCTGTCGCGAACTCCGGCGGCAGACACTTTGCCCAATTGGTATCGGCCAATTTTTTCACCGGGCTGGGAATCATTCCGCGGCTCGGCCGGGCTTTCCTGCCCGGCGAAGACGCTGTTCCAGGCGGAAATCCTGTAGCGATTCTGAGCGACGGATTCTGGAAGCGTACGTTTGTAGGCGGTGCGCAAATTCTGGGCCAGACAATCAAAATTAACGGAACCACTTTTACAGTCATCGGTGTCACTCCGGCGGAGTTCACGGGAACAGGCGTCTCTATGCAGGTGCCGGACCTCTGGGTGCCCGTATCCATGTACTCACAACTTATACCGGACAGGAAGTGGGACCCCGGCGAGCAGCAGTTCGAGCTTATAGCCAGGTTGAGCGGGCTCGGAACGTTTACTCAAGCTCAAGCGGAAACAGACGGGCTCATCAGGCAATATGACTCCACTCTGCACGAGACGGAACGGACCGATCGAACTACCATCGTTACACTGGAGCACGCAGTTTGGTTCGACCAAACGGATGATATCCGCTTCACAATTCTTGCCGCCGGCTTCATGCTGCTGATCGGCATGATCCTGCTGACGGCATGTGCCAACATCGCCAATATGCTTCTGGCGCGCGGCGCGACCCGGCAGCGGGAAATCGGTGTCCGCATGGCGTTGGGCGCAGGCCGAGGGCGCATCGTCCGTCAGTTGCTCACAGAATCGTGTCTCCTTTCGGCTCTTGGCGGATGTATCGGACTTGTCTTTGCCATTTGGGCCAGCCGTCTACTGGATTTGAAACTTCAGCAACTCGCCGGCCAGTTCGGCGCAAGCGGATTGCAATTGAACTTGAGCCCCGACTTGAGGGTTTTCGCCTATGCGCTCGTGCTCACCGTAATCGTCGGCTTTCTATGCGGACTCTCTCCCGCTCTCCAGTTCAGCAAGCCGGACCTCTCCGCCGCTTTCAAAGAGGAGGGATCGTCCTTGAGCCGCCGTTTGCGCCGGTCACGCTTGAGTGGGACGCTCGTCGCCGTGCAGGTGGCGGTCTCAATGTTCTTACTGGTCAGCACGGGATTGCTAGTGCGTGGATTAATACGAGCGAGAGGAGCCGACCCCGGATTTGAAACGCGTCATGCTTTCGCATTCCAGGCCGACTTCGCCGCCGCAGCGCTAGACAGGCGCCGAGACGCGGCCGTCATCGCCGCCCGCCAGCGCCGTTTGGTCGATGTGCTGGCCAGTGTGCCAGGCGTTCAAGAAACTGCGATGGGCAGCCTTCCCTTCGGTACTTGGACCCCGCCAATCATCTTGGGCGATGCCACGTCTGAAGCGGCCCAAAAGTATCGGCCCTATCAGTCCCAGCGAACATTAGCCAGCTTCGCCTCGGAAACATACCTCGATGTCCTGAGAATCCCAATCTTGCGCGGCCGAAATTTTACGCATCAGGACGTCGCAGGCCGCGGACATGTGGCGATCGTCAGTGCAGCGGGCGCCCGACTCTTCTGGCCGGACGAAGATGCCCTTGGAAAGCATTTTCAGTTGGACATGGATTGGCGCGGGCACTTAGTGGACTTTGAAGTGGTCGGAATCGCCAAGGATGTTCGCTTTGCGAACCTTTCACGCCTCGATCCATCTCATTTTTATCTGCCAGCGGAGGACGGCGCCACCGCCGGCGGATTTCCCGCCCCTATGTCGATCCTTTTTAGGATTCCAGCCGATTCGCCGCCTATCATGGAAGCCCGCTCTGCGGTGTCTGCTGTCGAGAAGGATCTTGCCTCAAGTGTGAGTCTTGTCAGCCTTGCAGACCTTGGGATGTCACGAGATCGGCTCACAACGGAGTGGCTTGCTCTGTTTGCCGGCATTCTCTCGTTTCTAGCTGTGGCCCTTGCGGGCACCGGCATTTACGGAGTCATGTCATATCTCGTAACCCAACGAACACGCGAGATCGGCGTTCGCATATCATTAGGCGCAACTTCGTTCGATGTGCTGAAAAGCGTCATTCTGCAGGGTCTATTTCCCGTCTTCGTAGGGATAGGGACGGGCCTTTTGCTGGCAGCCGGATTCTCGACGATCGCTCACTTGACTCTATCTTTTCCAGGGTCGGTCGATTTTCTATACGGAGTGCCGTTCTACGATCCTGTAACCTTCCTGGGACTTTCGTGCTTCGTCTTAGGTCTGGCCGCTCTCGCTAGCGTTGTGCCGGCCAGCGGGGCTCTGCGGGTCGATCCGGTGGTTGCGCTGCGGCACGGATAGCGCGGATTAATTTTTCGCGAGCCGTCGAACAACCGGGACTCGAACTTCATCCTGATACGGATCGTTGCAAACTAGTCAGCTGTCCACAAGACATCGAGCCGGTAACTGCACTAAATGTCCCAGAAGTCGCATTCTGTTACAGAATGCGACTTCCGGGACTTTATCGGGAACGAGAACTGCACACTGATACGATCCACGCGTACAACGGCGTTATCGCAGCGGGAGAGGCATGCCGCGAAGTGTATAGTCGAACCGACATGAAAGGACTCGTCCTAATTTGCTGTCTTTTCGTCGCCCGGGGTTCGGTCGTGTTGGGGCAAGCCAGCAGGCCGGCAGAATGGATAGGGACTTGGACGCTAAATGTCGAGCAATCGACGTTTGGAGCGATCTTGTTTCCCGGTGCATCCCCAGGTCTGAAGATCATTAGTCAGACCGTGAGGATCGACGAATCTGCTGGAGCACTTAAGATTTCGGGCGACACCGTCTTCTCCGACGAAACAGGATCGCATTCCGTTCATGAAGAAAGCACCTTGGACCTTAACAGCAGGGAGTCCCGGCTCGGTCCGGGTTCTCTCTCCTTCAAGCAGATCGATGGTTTGGCATTTGACATCATCAGTCACCTCGATACTAACGGCCCTACGACTTTTGGGGAAGTGAGCCACTTTGCGGTCTCACCTGACGGCAAGAGATTAACCGAGACGAAAACGCAGACTGAAAGAGCGAGCGCGGTTGAACGCCCAGATGGGACCAGCACGAATGCCGTGATCCGAACATCGAAGTCCATTCTTGTTTTTGACCGGTCGTAATTGGTCGTAATAAAGTCGAGGAGGAATCTAATGGCCGCAGGAGACGGCAATCGAGTGTGGTTCCCGGAAATGATCGAGACATTGCGCTCGGAGTGGAATGAAGCGATGTCATTCCCGGCTCTAATCGAGCTGTGCGACGTTCTCGACGGAATGTTTCAGAGACGGCGGCCCAGAGGTCCAATCTTGCCTCCGGGCTCTCGCTGTCCGGAATGCGGGAGAGTCGTGGGTTCCGAAAGTCAGCAACGCCACAGCATCAGCGTTCGGGCAACTATTCTATCACTGGGCCGATTCGGCATCGCCTCGCCGGAAGTGACCAAGCTAACTGAAAAAGAATGGGCCAAATATAGGACCGAGCACCGACTGGATCTATATGGCCACCGCACCACTTCGACTGGAGAACCTATGGGCAAAGAATCGATATGTGCACACGCGACGCCGGGAGAATAGAACGCCAACTTTGGTGATCGGAACGGCGTCTTGGGAGGCACTGCTCGCAACAACATCCGCGCTTCCGATTTCGGGTCCTTGAAATCACAGAGATTCATGGCCGTTGTGCGACAATCTGCCTCGCCACGTTGATCACCACTTCGCCGCTTTCGATGCCCATTGCGATATGCTCCAAGGAGTCTTCCAGGGAGTCGATCTCTTCGGCATCAAAAGATCGCGAAACGTATTCGTCGTGACGCCAGGTACGCAAATTTGCAACATGGAGTTCTGCCATTTCGCTCGCCTTCTTTTGTAGAATCCGCCCATTACTTTCGATGATTTGCCATCCGCTGTTCTGAAAGGATTCATGCAGAACAGGTCCCACAAGCAACGTCTGGCCGTAGTACTGTTGCATTTCGCTGAGAAGTTCGTAGTAACGCCGCAACGTTGGGTTATTTGTCTCAAGAGTTTCCGTCTCATGAACCAAAAGCGTGGCACCCAGTGCAGCTATACGCGCCCAACTCGCGAGTACCTGTCCGAGTGGGCTCAAATGGGTGAGCAGGAACCTGCAAAACAAGACATCAGGAGATGCGATAGGAAACGGAATCTGCACAATATCGTGAACCTCGAATTCCAAATCCGAGATTTGGCGGTGCCGAGCTTCTTCGACGTAGCGTTGTGACACATCCAAACCGACAGTTCGGTGGGGTTCCAATTCCTCTTGCAGCAAGCGGGTCGACCAACCGGGACCACACCCTAGATCGACGGCAATGCTCGGCGAATGTACTCCGCTATGGCGAAGGAATGCGCGCGTTTCAGCCTCATACACTTCAGCAAGTCGTCGCAGCCGCGCGCTTGCCTGATCGGTATCTCCGAAGGTGTAGTTTCTGCTTTCCATCTGCAGATTATAAGTTCCGCAAGCAAGTGGCGAGTTCCCGAATAACGCGCGGTCCCAATCGTGAAGGGTCATAAGGTCCCGGACGTCGCCATTGTGTAACGTAACCGAGACTGTTTCCCCCAAGGCGACTTCTCGGGAATCATTCAGAATTTCCTTGTAACCTGTCCCTATCTGGCCGATTTTTACGTCTGTAGTTCACACCATTGGGCGGAGGTAGGACGTATGCTCGCTCTTCCATTCGGTAGAATCGGCGCAACGCTGGGCTCGGCTCACATGATGCCTATCGAGCGCAAAGCGTTTCGGGCGCTGTTCATCCTGCTTCTCATGCTCTCGTTCGCAGTTGCGGGCCTTTCCCAATGTCGATTTCCATCATCTCGCGTTGGGCGCACAATTACGTTTTCTTTTGTTCCTGAGAATACGGCCTCGGGCACCATCCTCCACGTAACGGTTCAGTTCGAGGGCAATTCCAGGGGATTCGAGCAGATTGAGATTCCTGTTGAATGGGCTGGCGAAAAACTCCATGCCGTGTCGAATCTTCGAGCCTTGTCCTCCTCCACGACCATTGATGATTCCGGCTCCGGCGAAAAAACCATCCGCTACCGTCCAGACTTCAGCGTTGTACTGGCATATGACCTATCCAAAGACTGGGCCGGTCCGCTCGTTCACCCCTATCAATTTCATCCTGTTGTCATGCCCGACTACTTCGAAATCAACGGCGACAATGCTTTGGTCGTTCCAAAGCTACCGCGCGGCGCCCTCATCACCGCGAATTTCGATTTTCACGCGCTCCCAAGCGGCTGGTCTCTTGCCACAAGCTTCGGAGCATCGAATGATCGTGGCGAATACTGCCAGACTTCTTCCGGCGAGCGCGATGAGGTCCTGTTTCACGCTCTTTTGGCGGCTGGGGATTTTCGGATTCAGCGGTTCCGGATCGGCCGCCGCGACGCGGTCCTTGCGGTACGAGGGAAGTGGACGTTCACGGACGGGCAGGCTGTGGAGGAGATTCGGAAAATCGTCGGCATCGTTCGCGATTTCTGGCGCGACGACCATTTCCCGTACTTCCTCGTCACCCTGAAGCCCTACGATCAGGATCACGGCAGTGGCGACGGGAGCGCGTTTACGAATGCCTTCTGGATCTACATGTCCCGCCTCGATCCGTTCGAAACGCAACTCACCCAGCTTGCGCACGAATCTTTCCATGCCTGGAATCCGTTCAGGATGGGACCGTACGAAAGTTATAGGGCATTCGATTGGTTCAAGGAAGGCTTCACGCAATATTACGCTTATAAACTCGTCTACCTCGCTGGCATGATGCCGCTGTCCGCCTATGTTGAAAGTCTAAATCGCGATCTCCGGCTCTATCCCGGCTCGGCTGATCCGTACATCCGCGGACGGGGCATAGCCCTTTGGTTGGATGGCGAAATCCGTCGTGAATCAAAAGGAAAGAAGTCCCTCAATAGCGTCATGCTCGATATGGTGCATGGCGTCGATAAACCGCTCACGCTCGAACGGATCCTACAGACAGCTGGCCGCTATCTAACCCCGGCAGCGCGCCGTCAATTCGAAGGGGCGGCGAATCAGGGCGATGTTCTGTTGCCCGCCGCCGACGCCGCTTTGCCCGGCTGCGCCGCGCTCGGCGTCTCGATGGAAGAACTGCCGGTTTTTGATCTGGGATTTGACTTCGCCGCGTCCCGGCTTGCCAACCGGGTTATCGGAGTCCGGGAAGACGGGCCGGCTTGGCGAGCCGGCCTCCGCGATGGCCAAAAGCTGACTCAACTTTCGGTCTACAACGGCCAGCCCGATCGGCTCGCCACGTTTACCATCGATGCCGGCGGCCAGCCGCAGGTGATCCAATATTATCCGCGCGGCAAGAGCGTCACCGCTCCTCAATACCGCCTCGACTTGGCGGAGCTCACCGCGCGTCCCGGTTCCTGCCTCAGCCGCTGACATGTAGCATCTCGCAGACGCGGTTTGCAAAGGTCCGAGAAGTCGGATTCTGGGAAGTTACCTTTTCAGTTGGCGGTACGTTGCCATTACGGAAACGGCACATCGCATCCCAATCTTGTACCTGTATCGCCACCAGCGTCTATTTCCAGCAGCCACTGAAGCGACGACGTTTATCATTGATGAACCGTTCATTACTCAAATCGATTATGAACACAAACGGACGACCTTCAGACCGAACACCTGCTGCCGAGTACACAATCGATAGCCCATTCGTCGCCGGCCTGTTGGCCGAACAACACCCGGACTTGGCACATCTGCCTCTGGTGGCTGTCGACGCAGGTTGGGACAATGCTATGTATCGTCTGGGAGACTATCTGGCTGTCCGACTGCCTCGGCGGTCCGTCGCCGCACCATTGATCGTGCACGAACAAAATTGGCTTCCCCTCCTCGCCGACGGCCTTACGCTGCCTGTCCCGGTACCCTATCGCACTGGAACGTCGACGGGCTCCTACCCATGGCGCTGGAGTGTCGTGCCATGGTTGCGCGGCGTGTGTGCGGATCAAGACGAACCGGTTCCTTCAGAGGCCCCAGCGCTCGCGGCCTTCCTGCGTTCACTCCATACTCCTGCGCCGGGCAATGCACCTGCCAACCCGGCACGAGGCGTGCCTCTTCAGCAACGCGCCGCTTCGGTTGAAACCCGCATGCATCGCCTCTCTCACACCACGGAACTCATCACGCCGCAAGTCACACAGATCTGGAATGAGGCGTTGCGCGCGCCGCTCGATGTCGCGCCGACATGGTTGCATGGCGATCTCCACTCGCGGAATGTATTGGTTGAACATGGCATCATTAGCGGGATCATTGACTGGGGCGACATCACGTCCGGCGATTGCGCCACCGATCTCTCATCCATCTGGATGCTCTTCTCCGATTCCCTGGCACACCATGACGCTCTTGCCGCGTACGGTAACGTCTCCGAAGCAACCATAAAACGTGCAAGGGGTTGGGCGGTACTATTCGGAGTGATACTGCTCGACACGGGTCTGATCGATAACCCAAGGAACGCGGCGATCGGCGAGCGAATTCTGCGTCGGGCTGTTTTGTAAAATTGATAACCGCCGCTCTTGCCCTTCGGGCGATCATCCCTGAAAAGTGGTGCAGCGTGGAGCATCGATCCGAGTCAGTGGCCGTGTAGTCGGCTTACCGGACTTATGAAATTCCGCGGCAACAGTTCGGAATGCGGTTCCATTTTCAACACCGCCGATTTGGTCCCATTCGAAACCCGAGGCCGGTTCCTTCCCTGTAGATGTTCCAAACACAAAAAGTGTGCAATGAAAAGGTACCTCGCTCGTATACATTTAAGTTGGTAGGGCGAACCAATTGCGCGTACCGGAGGAAATATGAGTCAGTACATTGCATCGAACAGCAAATCGCTACTGGTGATTATCACCGTGTTTGCAATGGCAGGTGCCACCCTCTTACTGGACCTTCCCGCACAGTCGCCAGCGCCGCCGTTAGCTTTTGAAGTCGTGTCCGTGAAGGTGAGCAAATCCACCGATCCTCGTGATATGGCTTTGCAATTTCTTCCGAGTGGAAGGTTCGTTGCGAGAGGCATCCCAATCCCGCTACTTGTCCTGGAAGCGTACAACAATCCGCCAAGGCTCATTCCCAGCCCAGAATTTCAAAAGCTGGATATGAGCGCCATCGAACGACAGCGGTATGACATTGAGGCTGTCGCGGCGCAGGGTGCGATTTCCAGCGCAGTTACAGGCTAAGGAGCGGAACGACAAAATGAGGCAGATGCTTCAGACTCTGTTGGCGGATCGCTTCAAATTGAAAGTTCATCATGAAATGAAAGAGGGGCTTGTATACGCGCTTGTTGTTGCGAAGAATGGACCCAAGCTCGAAAAAGCGAAGCTGGAGGAAAAGGATTGCGCTAATCGCGTCCTGGATGCGCTCGATCCTACTTCATGCCACAGGTTCATGGGGGGCCAGGGACAGGGCATGCAGGGACAAGCTGTCGATATGCAGGACTTGGCAGAATTTCTGTCACATTTCTCCGACAAGCCTTTCATGAACAAGACGGGTATTGCTGGACTCTACAATATTCAAACTCCGGGCTGGGTCCCGCTTATTCCCAGGCCACCACGTCCAGATGGCGGAACGGAAAGCCAGCGCGCTGAAGATCAGGCGTTTGCCGATCCCAACCGCCCGACCTTGAACGACGTGCTGGACAAATTGGGACTGAAGTTAGAAAACCAAACGGGTATGGTCGATACGCTTTTTGTGGACTACGTCGCCGTACCTACCGAGAATTGAGCGGCACCAGCTATTTCCCCTTGGATATTTTGACCGCGACGTAGTGGACCTGACGGGAAATGAAGACGCTCAACCCTTGCCCGGACTCCGCTTGGTCCGAAGAGTATTGCATTGAGTTTTGGCGCCGACACCTCAATTCTTTCAGGCGCAATCGTGATAACGGATACCGCACCCACAGGAAACTCACGTTTCCGGATTTGCGACTGACGTAATGCCGGCATAACGGACTGTCGCCGCTGGGCGACTTTCATAAGTCCGTGTAGCCGACTTATCGACCAACTGAGCCCGGGATACGTATATGCTGCGGTGTTTAGCATGGTGTCAGCGAATTTTCAGCTACGGCGGTTTTCGCGTACAAGGCCTTCGCGTACAAGCATTTTCAGAAGCGTCTGATATCCAATGCCCTTGCGTTCAGCGATCTCGCGGGCCTGTTCCAGATCAGCTGCAGGTAGGCGAATGGCGATCTGTACGCTGCTTTTTCGATTCATCATGCCAACCATACTTGATCCCCTGACTTTAGTTCCTTTCGATCGAGTTTCGGCCGATTTCTGCTTCACATAGGCGCGTCCCAAAGGACTGGCCCACCAGTCTGCCTCCTCACTCTCATTCTTGAATTTGGGCATCTTCAGCACTTTCTTGCTCATTGCGTTATTCTCCTTGCGCCCGCCTCTGGATATAGTCTCGGCGTTGGCCGGCATCGAGATCGTAGGAGGTCACGACTCGGATGTTATCGCCGCGTTCTGTAATGATAACGGCCAGAAGCCGTCCTGCATTGGTTTCGCCGTAATAAACGAAACGCGGCTCACTCTCCACCTCCTGAGAATAAACCAAAATCGGACCGTTAAGGAGTGCCTGCTCAGCCTCCTCTTGTTCGATCTTGTGCGCCTTAATTTTGCGGAGGTTGCCCCGGTCCCACTGAAACATCGTTTCGCCGATTGTATATGCAATGCATAGGCATCGCCAGTATCAAGAGCGCTCAAGTCCCGTATTACCGGCATCTCGTACTGTTGCCGATGAGCGAGATTTATAAGTCCGGGAAGCCGACTTCCCAACCAATTGATTGTCAGTTCCCCGAAACTGGACAACTAGTGTGGTGTCTCTCAATTGCCTGGACATTTGAAACTTGGATGAAACGCCTGCTGTAGCGGCGGTCTATGACCGCCGGTTTTATGGTAACTCGCAACAAACATGTAGGTTACGAGACACTTTAAAACCGGCGGTCATATGGACCGCCGCTACAGTGATGGCTTGTATAGTTATGTCCAGACAATTGAGAGACACCACGCTAGCGACTCTATTCCCTTGTGAGCGGGTGCTCGTCTTTATCATGCGGGTTTGTGCTGTGTACCGTGGCCCGTGGTAATCGCGAGCAGGCGAACAGATCCGCTCATCTTCGCGGTGTGCCACACACCCCGTGGAATCACAAGCAAGCGTCCCGCATTAAGCACAACCTCCCTTATGCCATCAGAAAGGTCCAGCAGAAACGTCGCACTGCCTTCAAGCATGAACAGGAGTTCGTCACCTACTGGATGCATTTCCCAATTCGGCCATTCTGCATTCATGGTCAATACTGCCAGCAGCCGCCCGTGCTCGCTGCCCATGAGCCTGCGAATACCGGGATCACTTGCGTCTCCAGACATCAACTGATTCCAAAAGTCTTTGCCTCCGGGAAGGACAATCGCCGCGCCGTCAGGCTCCAACAGGAAGTAGTTTCTCAAGAGATCGATCGTATCTTCTACCATACTGAGTTCCTCACGCTTGGTTCGATTACGCCGTCACCGATCATACGCGATTCTTGACTTCTGGTATCGACGCCCGACCAAGCGAGACGAAATATTTGTCCAAGAATGCTACGGATTCGTGCGACTGGACGTATAACCGGCTTCACGGAAACTTGATTTCCGCAGAACCTTCAACGGACTCTTCCATGGTACATGTGACCGGAATGCCGAAGTGCCCGCTGGCAGTCACTTCACCAAATTCCTTATGTTTTGTGGGGATTCCGAAGGGTCGCTCTCGCTTTTACATCATTAACGTTGCTTTTGAGCGAAAGTCGGAGGACCGACCGATGTAATCCATTGATAACAAAAGAGCGGGAGACCGGGATCGAACCGGCGACGTCCAGCTTGGGAAAATGGACGACGATTGAATCTAAAGAACAATGGCGTCTATGGCATGCGTTTCTGGCTCAGGAAATCGCTGTAGTTTCCTATTCCAGGATTCGGCTACCTCTTAATGGGATACAAATGGGATACGCTGTTCCCGCGAAAAACCTGGCCCAGTGCGCTTTGGCACCCTGGGCTCAGCCCTCTGTTTATGGTTGCCACATGGTAACACTTACGTTACTATATGGAGGTCTGGATGGCGGATGATGTTCTCAAGGTTCTGGAATATGTAGATGCCGCCGGCCAATCTCCATTTGCAAAATGGTTCGATCGGCTAAATCCGACCGCCGCGGCCAAGGTAACGATTGCCTTATACCGGCTCGAACACGGAAATTTCTCAAATGTGAAGGGAGTCGGCACCGGTATGCTCGAGTACAAAATAGATTTCGGACCAGGTTACCGCATCTATTTTGGCAAGGATGGCGCCCAGATCATAATCCTGCTTGGAGGCAGCGACAAAAAGGGGCAAGCCGTCGCGATTACCAACGCCCAAACTGCTTGGGCATTGTACAAACGCCGGAAGCCTAAGGCAGAGTGAGAGGACGGAGAACAAATGGGATTAACAAAAGATTTCAGACAAACCACTTACGCACGCGCTCAGCGTGATGGCTCGTTTCGAAAGTCTCTGCTGACAGAAGCAATAAATGCTTATCTGAGCGACGAAGAAACCATTGGCAAAGCCATTCTCAAAGACTTTATCAATGCCACGGTTGGCTTCGAGAAATTGGCGACCATCGTGCGAATCCCAAGCAAGAGCCTGCATCGGATGTTGAGCCCAAACGGAAATCCAAGTACCGCGAATTTTTTTGCGGTCTTGCGTGCCCTCCAAGAAGAGATTGGAGTTCAATTGAAAGTCAGAGCGGCCTGAACCGGCGTTCTCTGATTGCCACATTTTGAAGCGAAACTTCTCGATCCAACCGATCGAAGCCGGACACACTTCCCAGAATGCCGACTTACGGGGAAGTTGAGGTTCTTCAAGTTTCCGTGAAGCCGGTTTACCAGGCACTTGACCGTTTGTGGCGACATTCTCCTAGTCAAATTTCAATGTGTGAATGAGTTGCGAGGCATCTGATAAGATTCGCCCGGGAATTCAATTGTTCACGGCGTTCGAGAGGCTACGTCAAACTAACATTTGTCCGTGGCCTCATTCATTCGTAGCGAAGAGCCGAAGCCGGGTCGATCCTCAACGCGCGCCATGCCGGCAGAAGAGCCGCGGCGAGTGTGAGAGCCGCGAACAGCAGAAGGCCCGCGGCGAAACTGACCAGATCGAGTGGAAGGAAATTGAAGATCATGTTGCGCAGGAACGTCCCTGCCGCTACGGCAACCGCAATTCCAAAGGTGGCGCCGATGCCGAATGAAAGCGTGTAATCGCCGAGCATGGCTCGCAGGACATGGAACGTGCGCGCCCCAAGGGCGAGGCGCACGCCAATTTCGCGCGTTCTCTGCGCAACAGTAAATGACAGCAGCCCGAAGATACCGATGACAGCGAGCAAGCTGGCGATCGCTCCCAGAGAAGCCACGACGGTGACCGCCTTTTCAATCGTATCGACACGGGCGTCGATAAAACTCTGCAGTGTGTCGACCTGAGGAATCATCCCGGACAGCGTGGCCGCAGACCGTATCGCTCCCACCGACGACCCCCGATTGCGCGCGGCATGGACGAGGATCATCGCAAGGGCAGCGTCTTTGTCGGCGATGGGCGTGTACACTTCAACCGATTCCGGATGATTAATGATGTTGGCGCCGCTGTCCTTCACGATCCCGGTAACAATCCACTTGCGTTCCCCGATGACGAAATCTTTTCCAAGCGGCGATTCATTTGACCAGAGCCGACGGGCCGCGGATTCACTGATCACGATGGCATCGGGTTCGCCCGGCCCAAAGATGTGACCCTGCAACAGGGGCAGACGCATCAACGGAAAGTACGAAGTATCGACCGCATTCATATAAAGGTCCTGGCCGGAAACGTGCTCGAGCCAAAGCCTTCTGGTAAGCGGCGGAAAACTCGAGATCGTGACTGAGTCGATGCCGGGCAACTGTCGGAGTGACGCTGCAATCTCGAGTGCGGCTTGGCGGGCCTGCGCCGGCGAGTAGCCATGAAGATAGAACTCGGGATTCACCACGGTGATCGCTGCATAGTCGAAGCGCACATCCGTTCGGAAGCTCTGCTCGATACCTCGGGTAAATAAGCTGCTCAAGATCAGCAGTACACAACTCACAGCGACTTGAACGGAAACGAGGATTTTTCGGATGCGGCCGGCTCGGGCTCCGCCCTTTACTGCTTGAAACGCGGGAGCAAGACCGAAGCCCAACGTCGCCGCCAAGCCCAGAGCTGCGCATGCGAGAACGATTTTCCAGTCCGTCACGATTTGCAGATGCGGTGCATTGATGATCAGAAGCAAGATGCGCGCGGTCCATCTCCCGACAAACAGCGCCGCAATCGAAGCCAACAACGCCAGCAGCAGATTTTCCGTCATTAACTGGCGGATCAGCCGCCAGCGGCCGGCCCCGATGGCCAGGCGGATCTCGATCTCGCGATGCGGGGCGAGCCCTCGCGCGAGAAGCATGTTTCCAAGGTTCGCGCAAGCCGAGAACAGAACGAGCAGGATCAGGAGAATGCAGATGGTGAAAAACAGCAGCGCACCGGGCGGCGGATTGGGCGTGGTGTCGGCCGGCTGTACTTTGATCCATTCGTTGCGGTCCACATATCGCGGCTGCACATTCCGCAGCGAACCGGTCAGCGACCGAAGCTCTGCTTCGGCAACTTCCAATGAAACTCCGGGCTTGATCCGTCCGAACATCGACGTCCGCCGGGTTGCGTAATCGGTCATCAGGCTGCTGTCTCGGGTGAGATAACCATATTGCGAGATCGGCATCCAGACCGGTGTCGGCAGATCGATCAGACCGCCGAATTCCGGCGGGGCAATCCCGACCACCTGAACCGGCTTGTCATTCAGCCGGATCATTTTCTGAACGATACTGGGATCTCCGCCGAAGCGGCTTTGCCAATAAGCATGGCCAAGGACGGCGACAGGCGGCGAGCCGGCCTTTTCATCCTCGCCGTCGAGCATGCGGCCGTAGAGAGGTGTGATTCCGAGTTCCCGGAAGTAGTTCCCACTCACGAGGCCGCAGTGCAAACGATCGGAATCGCCTGCTTGAAAGACACCCTGAACCCTGGTCTCGGCGATGACGGAGGAGAAAGTCGTGTTGTAACGGCCGTAGAATTCAATCGCCGGAACAGAAAAAGATCCCCGGGCTCCGTCTGTCGTCACGCGAAGGAGCTGCGTCAGCGAATCGATATCGCGGACGTGGATGCGATGACGCTGCGCTTGCAGGAGGTGTATCTCGGCAAGGTTTACGCCGATCCCGATCGCTAACACGGCGAGGGCAGTTAGCGTAAAACCGGGCGACCGTAGAAGGGATCGCATTCCATATACAGCGTCCTGCCGGAATTGCTCGACGATGGTCCAACCCCATTCGTCGGCGGCCTCTTCCTGCAAACGCAAGGTGTTCCCGAAATTCCTTTGCCGATCCGGAGGCATCATCTCCCGATGCGCGGCCATCTCTTCGGCCAGTTCCTGCCGCAGCCTTCGTCGCTGGAGGAACGCCGACAGGCGACGGAAGAACTTCCGCATATTACGCCGTCCTCAAAATGGCCTGGATCGCGGCCGTCGTCTGCTCGTATTCCGCAATTTCTCGTTTGAGTTGTTTGGCCCCCTCGCGAGTAAGCGTATAGAAACGGACGCGGCGCCCCGTCTCCGAAACGCCGGCCTTAGCCTTGACCCACCCTTCGATCAGCATTCGCTGCAGCGTGGGATATAAAGAGCCCTCCTCCGCTTCCAGAATAGAATCCGACAGCGCCCGAATCCGCTGCGCAATCGCGTAACCGTGCAACGGTCCACTTCGCAGCACGCGCAAGACCAGCATTGCAAGAGTCCCCGGAGGCATGGGCAGCCTAGGCATCGACTACTTATATACCGATGGCCGGTTCATGTCAAAGGTGAGGATTATGCAAACAAATGAAACGCTCACCTCTACCCGCCCCCGTTTTTTCCAGTCCAGGCCCCTTTTTTGGTCTGGAGTAAGGTTCAGCGCTGCTACTCAATATCCTGCTTGCTTCGGTAAACCCTAGAAGTCCCCAGAGAGCCAAGACTCGCCTTCTGTAACATAACCGAGGTTGTTTCCCCCAATGCGACTTCTGGGACTTTGAGAGATTAAGCTATCGCGGACCAGAAGCCGACTTTCGGCGACCGCGACCTCTGGTTAGTTTGGTTTCCAGGCGATCTCGATCCCGGTAACATCCCCGTTGGTCACATTGATTACTGTGTCGGATGGTCCCTGCCGGCGTTCGGATACCGCCCTTTCCCCTCCCCTGGACCCAACACGGAGTATGTATCTGCCCCGCGTTACGCGTGGGAATACAAAGGAACCGTCAGAGTCGACGGAGCTTACAAGAGGGCCGATGAGCTCTCCATTCAAGATGACTCTTACGATTTGCCCATCTCCGGGCTGAAATCCGGTGACTCGCCCGCTCAGTTTCATCCATGATGCCGGTCTCGTGGTTCCGAATGCCACTCGAATTTCGGCGGGCTCGGGAGCCGGAATCTTCAAAGACTCCGAAAGGAGACTGTTCGAGCCGCTTGTCAACGATGTCACTGTGTAAACCTGCGGGAGTCTGGCGCTCAAACGGGGCAGGATGGCGGCCACTTGATATTCGCCTTCGGGCAACGTAATCCTGAAGCTGCCGTCAGAAAGCGCATCCGGCGATGAGGACATCTGATAATGCCATTGCGGAGGCAGCGCAATGCGAAACACCGCATCATCCACCAGCGGACTCGACCCGACGCGAACCACCTGCAAACTTGCGGCGTCTGCGCTAACAACAGCCTGGATATTCGGCGGCACTACGACGTTTATATCCGCGGGAATTCTGGGCGCGGGGCCGAAACTCGAGGCGGGACCGGAAGACGCTGCAAAGACCAATGCAAAATTCGGCGCAGGGGCCTCTCCTTCTACCGCGACCCGAACGAAAACCTCTTTCACGGCAGGCACTGGAATAGTAAGCGCGGCGACATCGTGGTTGGGAATGAGGACAGATGTGGGCAACAGCGGAAACAAAGGCGCGGGGCCGAGGATTACGCTGTAGAGGCCCGGCTGAATCATGGGGATCTCGAATGATCCATTGGGGCCGATCGGGGCGTGGACCTCAGCCAGTCCCACATTGACGCGCTGAAACCTGATTGTCGAGGCCCAGGGCGTCGCGTCGGGAGGTATAGCGACTCGCCCGCTGACCCTAACAGGAGGGTAGACTCCCGGCGTCGGGCTCTGGAGAATCTGCCGGAGCTTCTCCCCCTGGCTCTTTCGGTACGGGTACGGTCCAGCTTCGATATCAAGGTAGTCGAAAACCGTCCGACCCGATGCGTCACGCAAATCGGTGCGAGCTCCGGCGTCCCGCAATAATGTAACGAATTCGGCGCGTTCCAGAAATATCCGGGACGTATCCTCGTCGGACAACGCCCCATACATTGCGAACATCAGCGTTGTATGGCCGTCATTATCCTGCGCGTTGACATCGACCCGGGCGGCGAGCAAGAGCCGGAGCCTCTCAAGAGGGGAACTGAAGACGTTGCCGAGAGCCATCAGTGCGGTTTGTCCCATATACGAGCGGACATTCGGATTTGCGCCGGAGTCAAGCAGGATCTTCACGGCCTCCGCCTGGTTGGCAATGGCATTCGTCGCGTACATCAGCGCGGTCCAGCCACTGGAATCCTGCGCGTTGGGATCGTCTTTCGCGGAAAGTTGCTTTTGGATTTCGCTGATGTCGCCTTTGCCGGCAGCTTGCATGAAGGAGTCAGGCCGGGTTTTGGTCCGCGAAAATCCGCACCCAACCCGGACGCTATGCCCGGGAAGGATGGAACCCGATTGGGCGAACGGACGGACGCGAACGTTTCCGCTCGCGGATCGCCGTGGATCCATCGGTGCGTGTCTGCCGCCGTATCAATTTCATTTTCGAGAGGCTGCAACCACGAGGGCGCGGTATCGAAATAATTCGACACTCGCCTTTCCTGATCGCCGAGGTGCAGAGTGGTAATCACGGTCGATCCATCGCTGACCATGGCTGCATAGCTGCTGCAGAGTCCCCAGAAATCGGCTGTCCGAAACTTCTCGATCAGAGCGCGAGCATCGGATGGCTTGATCGTCGCCGTATCGTGGCCGACGACGAGAACCGATCCTTTTCCGTTCCAGATGACCTGGCCGTCCGCCCGAATCTGTACGCTGTATACCGGACACGGTCCGAAGCAGTTCGTCCGCTCGAGTTGCACAGAGTCGCTCGGCTGCGCGACGGCCGGCGGCAAGGGGTGTGTTCCCTCGACTGGACAGTCTGATGTTTTCACCTCCGGCTGCATTCGTACGGGTGGCTGTCCTCGGAGAACTCGTTGTCCGGCCGCGAGGTACACGTTCGCAAGTGCCATCCCAACAATGAGGAAAGAACCGAACCTGACGGCAGATCGTCGTATGTCCATGTTTGCCCCGATTCCTGTACGCCCGCTTAGTTGGTTTCCAGAGCGGCTATCGCCGCTTTCGCCGTCTCTGCGACAGTGACCGCGGCGCCGTAGGTACTGCGCTCGTTGTCCTCCAGCAAACGATGCAGAACTGGGAGAGCTTCCTTGGCCTGCAGTCGTTGGAGCGACTGAATCGCAATGACTCGAACGTTCGGATTCGTAATCTTCAATGCTTCAATTAAAGGAATAATAGCGGCTCTGTCGCCGGTTTGTCCGAGGGCCCACGCCGCTTTGTAGTTGATCTCGGAATCTTGTAAGAGAGGTGTCAGAATCGGAATGGCACGGGCATCTTTCAGCTCGCCGAGGACGTGCACAGCGTAGTATCGATCTGCCGCGATCTGCCTTTCGACATGATACTTGCCATCGCCTGGCGCTATACCAATACCCTGTCCTTCGGGCCGGTAAGATCTGTCCTGAAGAATGTTCGCGACGGTTTCCAGGCCTCGAATATCACCCAGACCGGCGAACACGAAAGCCGCATTTGCGCGTGCATGCCTGTCCTCGCTGGAGAGCATGTCTTTGAGATCTTCGAGGAGATCAGCATTCCCGAGACTAATAATTTGCCTGGCGACTTCGATTTGAGCAAAAAAAGGCTTACTCTGCTTGAACCTTTCCACCAGTCTGGCTCCAGAGTCGCCCGTCTGCGCCGCAGCCGGCCCTATCCAGAACAACGCCAGAACGACCCGGAAGAGGCTGAGAAAGCTCATCAGGAAATTATAGCGTCAGCGCTTCCCGGCACGATCCACTGTTATTGCAGGTGCCCGCTGAAACGGTTAATCCAAAATAGGTGCGCGCCTTTCAAACGAGGCTCAACCTGTGTTCTCGGGTTCCGAGTCCCAGAAGTCGCCTTCGCGGAAGCGATGGCATCGAATTTCCCCCTATTGCATTTCTACCGATAGCCGATTTGGCGAAATGAGGCTCGCCCGCCAGCACAAAATTTGCCCGCGGCGCGCTAGTTTTCAGATGGCTTTTCGGCATGATCGATCACAAGGACTTCTCCGGTGCCTTTTCGATCCTCGAATTTCAGATCAAGTTTACTTTGAATAGCAGATATCAGGCCCGGATCAAGTTCGCCGGGGAAAGTGGGCTCAGGTATCCACTCCAGCTTGATATCAAAAACTCCTGCAAGATCTGTTTCATTTAGAACAGGACGTCCGGACTCGATGAGACTCCGGCCAGAAATTCGCGAGAGGAATGTTGCAAACTCGGGCATCGTTGCCCGCCCCGTGATCTGACGGGTGTCCTCAGTTCGGGTCAGTTGTAGGCTTCCAACGCCTGGGCCGCCGCGACCACCGCTACCTCCACGTGGGCCAGTGGTCGGCGGACCGATCTCGGCTGCCTTCTGAAGTTTTGGCCCATTCTTTCCTAGAACCAGCGCATACACTGGTACTTCTTTGGTTTCGTGATGCACGGCGAGCTTGAAGCGGTCGGTCAGCAATCCCTGAAGCATAAGATAAAGCGTCTGATCGTCGGACACGGCGCCCTCGGCCTTCCCCTCAACATCAAATTTGTCGTCATCACGCCAGGTCGGCCCGCCGACGATATCGTCGACACGCACACCGTATGCCGTCCTGACTAGTGAGAGCAGCGAGTAATACTGAACGATCAGCCTCCCACTCTTGGGCAAAGTAGTTACACCGCAGAGAAATTGGACACAGTCGCTGGCCTTGTTCGGTTTGATTGATACCACGTCGAAAGCAGGCTTGACCGCACTCGGCGCCTGTGCAAGCGCGAGCAGAATACTTAAAGGCAATCCGGCCACGGCTGATAAGAGTGCCATCATCCGCGTTTTATTTTCTCCACAGCCGCAAGTCATCTAATCCTCCACCACGGCACACACATTTTCTGTGAAGTGAGTCGAATGTTTCCGGTTCAAGTCGTGACCACTGTTAATACATAGACGAGAGATTGTTGGTAAAACTTAACAGGACGTCAATTTTGCCGCGTTTACGCCCGACAAGTCGCATTAGGAGAAACAATCCTTTTACCAGTAGCAGACTTCGCGGACTCTACCGACAATGGTTTGCGGATTTTGAACCAGGCAAGTATCATCCACTTCGGGATGCGTATGCTGAAGAACTTGTTAATAGCCGCGGTTGTTGTCCTGGTCTCAGTAGTGGCATTCTCCGCCAGAGCGGCCGACACTCTGCCGGCCCAATACACCGACGCGGAGTTCTGGCGCATCATCAATAATTTCTCCGAGCCAGGAGGAACGTTTCCATACGAGAACTTTGTTTCGAACGAAGTCTCGTACCAGGACATCATTCCCGACCTCACGCGACTCGCGAAAACCGGAGGCGCGTATATCGGCGTCGCTCCAGAGCAGAACTTCACCTACATTGCAGCAATCAAGCCCAAGGTCTCGTTCATTCTCGACATTCGCCGCCAGAACCTGATCGAGCTTCTGATGTACAAGGCGTTGTTCGAAATGTCAGCGGATCGCGTCGAGTTCGTTTCACGCCTTTTCTCCCGCCCAAAGCCAACCGGTGTGGCCGCGAATTCGTCTGCCGAGACAATCTTCAAGGCTTTCGACTCAGTGAAAGCAGATCCCGTTCTCTATCCGATAATCCGCATCAGACCGTCGAAACCACGCCATCAGGCCTCCTCTTCGCGAGGCAGTGCAAGAATGCCACTCACGGCATGAACCATCTTTTCCCATTTGCTTGTTGCCGCGATCAGACCCTTTCGGCCGGCTCTCGTAAGTTTGTAGTAGCGCGCTTTGCGGTTGTTTTCCGAGATGCCCCACTCGGACGTGATCAATTTGGCCTGTTCCAGCCGTTGCAAGGCAGGATAGAGCGAGCCATGATCGACGAGGAGGCTGTCCTGGGAACCGCGCTGAATCGTAACCGCAATCCCATGACCATGGCGTGGACCGAAGACCAGAGTCTGTAGAATGAGCATCTCCAGAGTACCCGGCAGAAGCTGAATCCGATTATGGTCCGACATAATAGGAGAGAGTCTACTAGAGATCTGGTAGCCTGTCTACTAAGGTACAGGGCAGCCGTCCCAGCCGGTTTCTGGGAATCGTCACTCCACGCAGTCGCGCTCACTTGGACATAAAACGGCATCACGTAGTGCTCATAAAGTCCGAGAAGTCGCATTAGCGGAAGTAATCAAGTTAGGGAACACTGCATAAACAGCATGCCTTGACGGCATCAGACGGCCGTTTGCGGGGTGGACTCAGTAGGACTTTTCAACATCGATGTTGGTTTTTCTTCCCGGAAAATCGTAAGTTACGTCAACGTTCTTTGTGTTCGGCGCGTCGAACACTAGAATCTTTACTGAATTCCGACGGGAGAACAGATGATTCAGGGACTCTTGATGGCCTTC
>Ga0207099_1063_pt1 | contig 22058 bp, 25 predicted proteins | sample Alteio_BWMinHeat_85_FD_153521 | JGI IMG/M metagenome (GOLD analysis project Ga0207099, IMG submission 153521) | Enriched cells from forest soil in Barre Woods Harvard Forest LTER site, Petersham, Massachusetts, United States -... | ecosystem: Environmental > Terrestrial > Soil > Temperate forest >... | reverse complement strand
CGAGAATTGCCTTCAACTGGTTGCGCAGGCTCGCGGTCTGGGCCTCAGCAGCATTCAGGCTTTCGAGTTACCTGAGATGTGGGTTTGGGTTGCCTTCGGTGATATTCATCAACTCATTCGTGGGGTGACGTATTCAAAGTCCGATGTATTTGATGTTCCTAGCGAAGGTTTTATTCCTGTGCTTCGGGCTAACAACATCAGCACCCAATTGACGCATGATGAGCCAGTTTATGTGAATCGCAATTGTGTATCTGACGATCAGTTTCTTAGATCGGGCGATTTCATGATTGCGTTATCAAGTGGTAGCAAGAACTTAGTCGGGAAGGCTGCATTTGTCCCGAAGGACTATCAGGAGGCTTTTGGAGGATTTTGCGGTGTGATCCGGCTTTTCGAGCATTCAGTGCAAGGATTCGTTCGCGTCTTTCTGCAAAGCGACCTCTACCGCGAGAGCATTTCCGCAGGTAGTCGCGGAATTGGGATTAACAATCTCAAGAAGGAGACGATTTCCAACCTATTCTTTCCCCTCCCGCCCCTCGTCGAACAACAACGCATCGTAGCCAAGGTCGATGAACTCATGGCTCTGTGCGACCGGCTGGAAGCGGCGCGCACGGAACGGGAGGCCACACGCGACCGGTTGGCGGCATCAAGCCTCGCCCGCCTCAACGCGCCCGATCTCGAAAGCTTTCAGGACGATGCCCGCTTCGTGCTCGACGCGTTGCCGGCCCTCACCACGCGCCCCGACCAGATTAGGCAACTCCGCCAGACCATCCTTAACCTCGCCGTGCGCGGCAAGTTGGTGCCGCAGGACCCGAAGGATAAATCAACGTCGGATTTGCTGAGTCGGGTCGCAACTGAGAATAAGAAGCTGATGGCTGCAAAGGGTATCCGCTCGCAAAAGCCTGCATTGCCTTCCGAGAACTTCGAGAATGAGTCGGAAATTCCAATGACTTGGCAGCATGTGTATTTGCAGGACATCGCCTACCAGATAACCGATGGAACGCATTTGACACCAAGATATACGGAAAGGGGGAAGCCTTTTCTCTCCGCGCAAAATGTGAAGCCATTTCGATTTATGCCACAGAAACACCGTTTCGTTTCAGAGGTTGATTTTGACAACTATCGAGCAAATCGGCGGCCTGAGCGAGGTGATATTCTAATGACACGAGTTGGGGCAGGTATCGGCGAAGCGGCGGTCCTGGACTCTGATTTCGAGTTTGCTTTCTACGTGAGTCTTTGTCTTATAAAGATTCCGAAGCGATTCTTGAACGCCGATTATTTGGTTCTTTGGCTAAATAGCCCGGAAGGTCGAGATAGCTCGACAATTCGCACGTATGGCAAGGGTGCTTCGCAAGGTAATCTCAACCTCGGCCTTATTCGCACGTTCAAAATCCCCCTGCCACCCCTCGCCGAGCAACACCGTATAGTCGCTAAGGTGAATGAATTGATGGCCCTCTGCGATCAACTAGAGGCCAGCCTGACCGATACCGCCGCCACCCGTCGCCGGCTGCTCGATGCGCTGCTCGCTCAGGCACTGGAACCTGCCGAGGTCTGGGAAGTGGAGGCGGTGGCATGACAATCCTTCTCCGCGACATTTGGCCGATAGCCTCACCTGAGACCTACAAGTGCCATTTCGCGAGATGGAACGATGAGCATGAGCCGTTGGAAGTATGGGCGCGAGACAAAGGCGAATGGCAAGGCTGGCAAGAGTACCGGCCGTCGCGAGACGATTTCAACCGACCTTACATCTTCTCGCTGATCCGGTTCTATCACGAGACAGACATATGGCTCTTTGGTGGTGTCTTCCGCGTATTGCAGCGCCATAAAGATCGCTACGAAGTGGAGTTGACGGACGACGGTTCCGGCTTCTTGGGGCGGCTAAAGCTCCGGTCGCCTTATCGCAATCGGAGCACGCGGGTCAATTTCGAGAATCACTAGCATTACATCCATAAACTTGCATAGATGCGAAACAATCACCTCACAAAGCCCGCTAGGGGGATCAGCTCGAACTAGCTAGCGTACAGATGTATTCGGAACGGCGAGCATCTTCGACCGTTCCATCGCTCACCGCGTGTTTCCACGCTTCAGAAAAGCAGTCTTCGCGCGTCCCGTTCCATTGCCCAAAGGGGATTGTCGCTGCAACACGTCCAGTTTTGATTTCTACGATGTTAACGATCATTGCTTACTCCAAAACAGGTGCAATAGATTTGCTACTTCTAGACGTTGTAGCGATTTGTCCGAGTTCATCCGCCCCATATCCATCCTCCAGATTTCCGGCACGAGTTTCCTTGGACATATCGAGTCGATCCATCTTTTATTGTCATGGATAGATTGAAGCTACGGCATGGATCGCCAAATTGACCGCGTTGAATTTCATTCACAGTAACCGTGCCATGTGCGCCAGACGTTTCATTCTGCCACTCGCGCGTCGCGCCGGGTGGGTCCATTTCCAGTGCCGTATTCAGTGTGGTTAGGATTTTTGCCTGAGTCTCTGGGGCGAGAGCGGTATTGTTAGGAACGAGCGGTAGTAACCTAGGATCGTTTCGACTGCGGAGCGCTTCTAGCTGTTGTTGCTGTTGCATTTGCTGCTGCTGTTGCATCTGTTGCTGCTGTTGCTGAATTTGCGTTTGTCTTTGTATTTCTGAAAGGACGGATGAGAAGTCGTTTGGGTCCCGTTGGACTTGGGGCGGCCGATATATACAACTTTGGAGCGCAGCACCTTGAGCCATTGATTGGCAAATATTCATGGCCTGGTAACAGGCAATTACGTAACCAGTATTGTTTATTAGGCAGAAATCGGAAAACGCGATGGTAGGCGCCAGGGCTATGGTGATAAGAAACGTAAGTTGTTGGCATCGTTTCCACATTTGGTCTCTCCGTCGCATTTGATGTGAGGCCGTCGTTGCAGTACCTCAGAGAATTCCATATCCATAATTTAGCATAGATCCACAGGAAGGCCCCGCAGCCGCGCGCTATGACGCAAGAGCTGCGGGAGGTGCCTGTGGAGTTGTGCGGGCGGTGGTTACGGGACGGTTGACGAGTACCCCTTAGGGAACCTCTGATTAACTCTCACGCGAATTGCGTTGCTGGCAAAATGCGGATGGATACGAGACACGCGACGAAGGTCGTAGCCGGGACTACGAAGCCGAGGAGCGTGGCGACGCAGATGCTGCATTTTGCGGCAACCTGCATGGGACGGGGCTTTGCGGGCGATCTGCTTTGTCGCTCGGCTTGCTCAGGGTGCCAGCCATGAGCTGCGCCTCGCTTCGCGCATCTCATCCCGCAAAGCTCCCGTCGCAACCGTGCGAGAGTTAATCAGAGGTTCCTTAGGGGTACCGTGAAGCAAAGCGGCGTATCCGCTGGATAACTCCAGAGCAAGCTAGACGGTTGATTGAGGAGTTGCCGATGCATCAGCGGGACATTGTGTCGTTTGCACTGGCTACAGGCTTGCGGCAGTCCAACGTGATAGAGCTGGAATGGTCACAGGTGGATTTGCAACGCGGCGTCGCATGGATTCATGCCGATCAGGCAAAGGGGCGCAAGGCGATTCATGTGCCTCTGAACTCGATTGCCATTGGTGTCTTACAGCGGCAGGTCGGGAAGCATCCATTCCGAGTATTCACGTTCCGGGGCAACCAGTTCAGGCAGCTCCTTCATGTGCCCTCTGATCTCAGGTAGTGCCTTAACAATGCGCTGGAACTGGTCTGGATTGAGTTTTCCGTATTCTTTTGACATAGGAAGTGGCCTCCCGCCACAATTAAATTCTATGCCTACTCAGTTTATTAGCAATCGAATCGAGTTTATGAACGTGACATAATAATAGGTGGTGAGCATGAGCCGCTAATCGAATATCGTAAATAAGCGAGCCTCGGAAACCTATGGGAAATGGATATTAATGAACATTCCAACAGGGTGGGTTGCGATTGCGTCGGGATTAGTCGGTGCGCTCATAACTGCGGTATTAAACTATTACGTTAGGCTGTTCGTTGCTCGGCGAGCACAAGCTGACGTAGAGAGCCGAATAGTATTTGTTCACCTAGTAAGAGTTTCTGAGGTGGTTGCCACCGAGCAAGTCCTGACCACCTACGTTGATGCAATCAAGAAAGCCCTCGCGACACAACTAACTGCAATACCCACGGAAACCGGAAAATACGAGCTGTCCCACCGCATATGTGCTGAAATTGCGCGTGGCCTCACATCAATCCCGGATGATAAGCGAGCCGAAATTAGAAGATTTGGGTATCTGGCTGAGCCACTAGAGCGGATGGCATCTAGCTTTAGCGAATATAAATTATCTCTTGAGCAACTATCCAGGTTACCGAAAGACGTCGTAATTGCCTATTCCGCATTTAATGCTCACGCCGGCCATCTGCACAACGCGGTATTGACATGGACTAACTTTCTACGCAGTGGAGACAGCCGAATCCTAACCGCCGAGGTTATCCATGGGCAATGGATATCACTTCAGGCGTTTTTACAGGCCGCACGGACGCTAAGAACCGGTCTAATCGATTTTGGGCGCATCGATGCAAAGGAGGCAAACGCGGTCCTTACGAAGCAGTATGAGATAACAGCCCGAACTGTCCAATTAACACTAAACCACCAGGCAAAGGTTAAGGCAGCATTAGAAGCCGCAATTAAGGCCGCTGCCCGCGAGGCGGATAAACAACCGACGAGCCCGGATGCGGCGAAATAACTACAATACGAGGGTAGCCATGGTTAATTCAATTATCATCATTGGATTTCTAGTGTTAGCTGTCCCGGTCAATTCGTATGTCTGGCGCAACCCGTCGTATTAAGCGGTCACTATTATTGCAATAAATGCGGCATGTTTTGATAGTTGCATTGCTCTTCCCCTCCACTTACGTAGCAGTGACAGCAACTATACCCATTGACATTCTGCGGGTTACCTTCAGCCTGGATATCGAAATCAGGCTCGAATGCCACCTATGCCTCAGTCATTATTGGCCCCCGAATATTGGACTTCCATATAAAACTCGATGATTGTGTGCCAAATTACCAAAGTCATACGCCTTTAATGCACTCTGGCCACCACAACGGTTGTTGTCTGCCAGCTTCCAATCAAAACACGCTATCTCGATGATTGGGTTGAAATCAAGACGGGATAGAATTTATGCGTTTGCCTCCATAGAGTGATCCTCTAGTCAAAATGGGAGGAACGTCCTAGGAGGTTTGTTCTAGTTATTGTTATCGATAATTTCGTTACGATAGAGGGCATAGAAAAATAGGATAATAACTGTGAGAGTGTGGTTAGAAGCGGCGAAAGACCGCCTAGCATCAAGCACGTCTAGACTCTTACGGATGTTGCAAAAATCGGCAATTAAGCGTGAATGGTTTTTGTGGATCGCGGTGATCGCTTTTGTTACTTCATTGTTTGGTCCTCTTTCGGTATCCGTAGTTTTGGGGATCGTGGCGATTGCCCTATTCTTTGTTACTCCGGTTGAGTAGGTAACACCTCGCCTTGTATCTGTCCTACTCTATCGTGCACGGATATACCCTAGGTCCATTACCCGGCGTAACCCACGTTGAAGTTCTGCAAGGTGCGTAGTACATAGGACTCACAGTCTGTTTGGCTACACGAAACGCACCTAGGTCAACACCCCCACATGCTCCGCCATGCCTGCGGCTACAAACTAGCCAACGAGGGCCATGATACTCGGGCGCTGCAGCATTACCTCGGGCACAAGAACATCCAGCACACTGTGCGATATACGGAGCTTGCGCCGGATCGGTTCAAGAACTTCTGGCGGGATTAGGCACAAACCTTCTGTCGAATTGCGAGCCGTAATAACGACTGCAGACAGCCCCTTCTTGGCTAGAGTAGTCATTCGACTATGTGCAGTCGTCTGCCCGCTTAGGATTTAACTACCAGTCTAGGGAGAAGTGCATTCGATTTATTTGCGGCAGGGAAAGCGAATGGCTTCCCTTCTAACTTCAGTATCAATCTATCCTATTATCCGATGGCGCTCGGTTGATCGATCGATGCAGCCGAAACAATGGACCGGAATTGTGACAAGATTTCAGGATGGTGTTCACTAAGGTAACGTTCGATCTCAGAATTGTTTACGAGCTTTGCCAAATATCCAGACGCGATTACCAGGTTTAGGACATCATCTCCATAAGATGCTTCCACTGCCTTGAAATCTTGCTGAAGGGAGGCCATCTCACGCTCCATTCGATCCATCTGCTCAACAGTCAAGCCTTTGACCTTCTTTGGTATATCAGATCGCACAAGGTCACCCTGTCGGGTAGCTGCCAGAAGCGCCTTCGCATAGGGCACCGTGTAGTTTGCTGCCATATTCATTAGTTCGGTCACTTCGACTTGCCGAATTGGTTTCATCTTTCGTAATATTTCGAAAGTTTCCCCGCTCATCTTTTTATCTTTAAGCATCTCAACTACTTCCGAACAAATACCATCCAACAGTGTCCGCTTGCGCTGAATCTGCTTGATTTCTACATTAAGGATTTTCGCCAGCCTTTCTCCAGAAACTCCGCGCTCCAGCGCCCGAACAATCATGTAGTGTTCTTGGATCGTCGCAAGTCCGTTTATGCGTTTATTATATGTGAAGGCTTCATCATCATCGGCGATGAGACAACGTACTTCCTGCACACCCTGGTCGATAATTGCACTTAGCCGTAAATGTCCATCAAGTAATAGGTAGCAATCTAGCTGATTCTTGGACCGCGCAACGACTATCGGCTCTATGATGCCAATTTCGCAAATAGATTGAGCAATCATTTTGAACTTCTTGGATAGCTTAATTTCATCTGATATTTTTCGCATTGGCAAGATGGCCGAGATCGGTAGGACAGCGATCTGGCACTCAAATGCCGCTTTGACCGGCTCCAACATCAGGCGGTCTTTGGCGTGCCGACGCGGCTGGCCAGTGGTCGTGGCATGGTATGCATCGCTTCTGCTCGCAAAAGCGTTACAAAATGCTGATCGGCTAGAAGCGAACGCATGGCATTAACAACGAATACGAGTCGGCCTTGCGTCAGGGAGGCTTTCTTCACCAGGACCCTCTGTCTCCCGGCTTCTTTTTGGTAGGCACGGATCAGGGAGGTGGCCGTCACAGGAGATTTTTGTCTCTGGCCTCTCTTAACTGTGTACGGTGCATTCTTTCCTGCTGCATTGCGTTGCTCAATTATTCGACGGATCGCAATAATCTGGTTTCCCGGAATCGACTTCCTTTCGTAGGCCTCTGTGAGGGCTGCTTGTACTTCTTTATCTTTAGCATGGACAATCTCAAGCGCGATGCTATGCGGAATGACTCCTTTATCAATGGCGCGAAGCAGTCGTTCTTCCCCGTGCTCCAAAAGATAACAAACTGTCGAAATGTACTCAGAGGTAAAATCGACTTTCTTAGCGATTTCCTTGACTGAATATCCCCGCTCCTTGAGGGCACCGATATCTCTCATAAATTCCAATGAGGTGCGATGGCGCCGAGCGAGATTTTCAACCAGACTCATTATGTAGCAGTCCTCCTTGGATGCCTCGATGACAAACGCAGGAATTTCTGTCTGGTGCAATGCGCTAAATGCTTCAAGACGACCCTGCCCGCAAACCAGATCGTATCCCGAGTTACCTTCACGTCTTGTCACAGTAATGGGCTTTTTCAACCCTAAATGCGAAATGCTATTAACTAGTTCATTAAACACCCGCTTATTGCGGGCACGGGGATTCAATACAAATATCTCGTGGACCGGGATCATTTGAATTTGCGAAGAATTATCGATCATGCGACGCTCCTTATCGGTGTGCGCCCGGTGAAATAAAAGAAGCTGTCGAGAGTATCAAACCGATAGACGTCAAGAAAGACGCCATTCTCCTCAGCCAATCTGATCTTCGAGGATTCCATATCGATCCGAGGCAATAAGTAATAGTCCAACACCTGTTGATTCGCTTCGTTCATGCGGCAAGCGATCGTAATATCTGGGCACAGACCGGTGTCGAATCGTATCTTCCATCGCAATCGGCCCGTAGAGGTTCGGAAGCAGCGGACAATAACAATTGAAGCAGTGAACTCATCATTTATTCTTAGCAGGTCGGTCTTCAAGCTTCGAGAAACTTTGCTTCCGAGCCGCTCGATACTAGTGATCGCTTCACCAACAATGTTGCTATGCATGGTTCTAAGGAGTTTGTTGATTTCGACATATTCATAATCGCGGCCCGGTGAATAGCCGACAAGTTGATAGGCGCGAAGGAGGCTACCAAAGCGACTGCAGTATGCTGAACTTAACGGCAAGCTTTCCGCTTCATCGATAATTAGACCCGAGAGCCACCCTTTTTCGCTTAAAAGACGAGCCAGCCCGTCGAGCATCTCAGAATCGGTAAAACGTCGATTTCGCTCCCGAATGATCTGTTGAACTGTTCGAAAAATGTCTAGATTGACGATTGGCTCAAATACCTGATCGGATCGAATCCACTGGTCCTGCGAATTTACGACGCGTGTCTTCTTGAGCTTGAAGGAGACGCGATTGTAGACGTTGTTGCCGATGTACTTTTCGTTCGTCAGAACCTGATTAACGGTGGCCTTATTCCATGGCCTCCCGAGATCCGTTAATACCCCCTCCGCATTGAGAATATAGGCGATTTCCTTTTCAGATTTTCCCTGTTCTGAAAATAATCGATAAATTCGTCGTACCATCTCAATCTCGTCGGGAGGGCCCGGCACCAGAATTACCCTATCAGTCTGAAGGCTCTTATGCTCGCCATGTGCAAGTAGCGCCTTGGGATTGCGGCGTTCATCAATGAGCTGTCGTCTTAGGCCATAGCCAGCCATACCACCTTGCCGAAAGCCCAGAGTAATTAGACGACATTGACCAGCGAAGACCTTGACTGATAGTTCTCTGCTGTATTCCCCCGCCATAATTCGCTTCACATGTTTGATGATCCCGGCACTTACGCTCCCGTCGTTTTCGAACTGTTCAGCACAGTAATGAACGGTTATCCCTGCTTCCTTGCAGACAAACTCATAATAGGCACTTTCGTCAGCGTCTTGGAATCGGCCCCATCGGCTGATGTCGTAGACCAGAATACAAGAAAAATCAGCGCTGCCATTCTTTACATCGTCGAAAAGTTTCTTCAGAGAATTGCGTCCACCAAGAACTAGGCCACTCTTACCATCATCGGCATAGGTTCGAATAATGGATATACCGCGCTTTTCTGCATATTGACGTATGACCGTCGACTGATTCTCGGTGGAATACTTTTGATGTTCTGTCGACATCCGTACATATTGTGCAGCTCGAATCACGATACTTTAATCGCCATGATGGTTGAGTCGCTCAAGTTTGCGCCTCTATGTCCGTTAATTAGATAGTAAACCACTGATACCAGTGTTTTTGTGCTTACCGCTTTATTCGAGTATAGCCATGGGGGTAGCAGAATGTCTTTTGCAAAAAAGGACCGAAAGATTCAGTCTACAATTGGAAAAACATTTCCCCCGGGGCCGGATGAACCGTCGGACCGGAAGCATTTCGCCCACGTAATTGCGGACGCCCTGCATAGTGAGTTTAAGGGGGCACATGGAGCGGTAAAGGCAGTCTCTAGGCTGACAGGGGCAAACGAGAGGGCGGTGAAGAATTGGTTTGACGGAAAAAACGGTCCAAGCGGAGAACACTTGATCGTTTTGGCGCAACATTGCGACCATGTGCTGGAGGCATTCCTTGTCATGGCAGTACGCACAGAATTGGTCAAAGCTAAGAAATTGGGAGATGCCCGCCAAAAGCTCGCAGATATTTTGGCGATAATTGATGATATTCAGGCCGGAGAGTGAGCGCCCATTGTTTATAGAAATAGTTCGAGGTCATAAAACCAGAAGTGCGGGACCAGCCAATTCGCCGAACAGGTCAGCTATTCGCACGGCAACATGCCACTCGCGTTCGATTGCTACCTGGTCCGGGCTCACATAACGGCCGCACATGGAAATATTGTAGCGACTCCGAGGACCTTTCGCTCACTGCTGCACGTTGTAGTCGTGGTGCACCTTACCGAACTACTCTTGAGATCAATGGTTCCTTCTGGTATCCTATTTGATGTGACGGCTCCGGCCGTCACGATGGCCCCGGGCCTTTCCGATCGTGGAGAGACAGTCCCGGGGCTTTTTACTTGGGCTTATCCATTTGCCGAACTCCTTCGGCAATGCATCCTGAGCTGAGAGCCGGGTTTCAACGGAGACCTTCGCTGCACTGCTAACGCACTTTCTTGTTGCCGTGAACTGCGTTGTGATTGAGGTTCGCGATCGTCTCCTGATGCAGTTCCTTTCCGAACTTGTCCAGCTCCGCGGGTGACAGCAGCTTCACCGAGCGTGCACCGGTAGCCGCAGATTTTCCGGGGCCACTCTGATGCTCTTGCTGGCTCGACTGATCGGAGTCACGCCTTGACATTGATTCCCCATTGCTTGAAGGCGGCGTCTCGGTTTTTTGCGATGCTCCCGAGTTCTCCGGCGATCCCGTCGATATCAGGTAGACGTTCGGCTGAACTCCAAGGGCCTCGGGCTCGCTTGGTGACATTATCTTCCCTGACCGCATCTTTCATCTCCTGAATCAAAAAATATACTTCTGCAGCAGGATTTTCAGACCCAAGACCTGCGCAGGGCGCGACTTATCAGTTTGTGCCCATCAGTGTGCACTAATGCGGCTTATTGCAAATCCCGCAACGTAGTGCTGCTCCAAATCTACCAGCTGGAATTCTGCGTTTAGTCGCCTTCACTTTCCTCCGAGTCATCTGACCACGCCTCGTCCCGCAATCTATTTGCTGTACACTCGTCGATAATTCCTGCATCGATAAGAGACCAAGGTGCTTGGTCCCACTCCTGTCGTTGTTCAAGCCACCAGTCCTTTAGAATCTTGCCAATATCGGTCACCAAGGTTTCCCCCGGTTCGCAGTAGCCGAGCGCAAAGTCCGTATGACCATAAAGTTCTTCGCTGTCGGTCGAGCCTGTGATCACCACCTTGTCGAATCCGGGCACCCATGTAGCGCGATACTCTTCAGGCCCTGCGCCTACAGGAGTTTGGCTCCAGTCAACAGTGAGGATTCGTCGCGAAATAAGCGCGACGATCGGTTTCACGACTCTAACATCGGTCCAACTATTGTCGCGCTCTAAGTAGACCTCATGCTTGTCGATATCCACAGAAGCCCACTGAGGCAACCGCTTGGCCACTGGCGATAACAAAATCCGTGCGACTGCGACATCGGTCGTTGTTACCGAAGTGCTGCCCCGCTCCTCAATGCCCATCTCTTCCTCGACGTCGGAGGAAGAGACCTTGCTTTTATAACCGTCCTTTGTTTGCGTGACTTTTGGCGCTGGCAAGTGAAACCAGGTATAAAGGACGACCATCTGCTTCGGAGTAAAGACCCTCTTAACAAGTTGGTGATTCAAGGTTTGCTTCATCGAACTTTCTCTCGAGAGACTCGCTTACGCCGCGGCAGCCGGCAACGACCGCCTTCGCCCATTCGAAGTATTCCTGTTTGCGTAGCGCATCCCAGTGCCTTGGCGGGCTCGCTTTTACGGAGTGCAGATTCGAAATCTTGTCCGCGATTTTCAGCCTCTTTGCCCTGTCTGATAGATCCGACGCGTGCTCGACTTGCAGCCGCTTGCGCTCGCCCGGATCCAGCTCTTTGTTATCGGTGACCTCCCTAACCAAATCCGCGACGTCTTCGCCGAACAACTGGAGCAGTTCCTCGTATTTGACCTTCTGATCTTCGATGCAGTCGTGCAGTAACGCCGCCATTACAAGTTCACTGTCATTGCCGTCGGTGGCCTCCGCGAGCAGCCGTGCGACCTCGGCGAGGTGGTTGATATATGGCTCCTGGTCAATGCCCTTTCGTCGCTGATTGACGTGCTTGCGCGCAGCAAAATCGAGGGCTTGGGTGATTTTTACGATGTCGTTCACGGCTCTTCTCCTGTCGTCAGTTCGATGCCTTGTCGGCACCTTCCATCGATCAGAAAGGCCGGCTCTTTAGCAGCACTTCTATCCCGCCCTGAAAGTTGTCGCTTAAATCGGCGGCTCAAACTTAAAAACCCGTTTAGCTTGCGCTAGAACGGGCTTCCCCACTTTAGCTGCATTTATTAAGCGCCCGCAAGCTGAAATCAAATCGGCGCGTAAGAAATATTACGCCTTTGGTGGACAAAGTCAATGCTTGCTATGCTTCGAAAACTTTATAGGAAAAAACTTTTTAAACGCGAATCGAAATCTGCGCATGCGACCGAGCGAAAAGCCGACCGGATATGCTATCTAAGGCCGTCGCCATTCCGCTCGCAAGTTGGTATCAAGTGTCTTGCGGCAGCCACGCGCGTGAGGTCTTCAATGAGCAAGCTCAAAAGCATAAAGACGGTCACGGCAGCGATTATCGTTAAGGATGGTTGCGTGCTTGCTACGCGCCGTGCCCGAGGCCAATCGCTTGCTGGCTTCTGGGAGTTTCCCGGAGGCAAGGTCGAGCCGGGAGAAACCTTGGCTCAGTGCTTGGTACGGGAACTTAAGGAGGAGCTTGGTCTTGACACGTCAGTAGGCGAGATCGTTGCAGAATCCGAGTATCACTACGATCATGGAGCCATCCGATTGGTAGCATTGCGAACAAAAATTCTGGATGGCACAATCTGTCTGACCGTTCATGACGAAGCTAAGTGGGTGCCGCCATATAGACTTGAGGAATTGGCTCTAGCTCCCGCAGACATACCAATTGCTAGAGTGCTTCGGGAGCTAAAGCTATGAGTTTTGACCCCAGCCTGAAGATTGGCGAGGAGATTGATAACGGGCAACTGAAAGATGTGTTTAAGTGCGGCATGCAGGGAGGCATGCGACGATCGAGAAAGTCGGGGACTTTGGTTCTGATTTCCAGCCATATTGATTCTATATACAACGATAGGTGGATCGGAAACACCTTGCACTATACCGGTATGGGGTTGGCTGGAGACCAGAGTCTCACGTTCATGCAGAACAAGACGCTGGCGGAATCCAACACGAACGGTATCGAGGTGCACCTCTTCGAGGTTAATCGTCCACAAGTCTATACCTATGCAGGCCGCGTTCGGCTAGATGCCAAACCATATCAAGAGGATCAGCCGGACAACAAAGGAAAAACTCGTAAGGTTTGGATTTTTCCCCTTAAGCTTATCTCTGGTGGAATACCTGTTGTTTCGGTAGAGAATTTTGAGAAACTTCAGACGCGCAGACAGAGACAAGCGCGTCGTCTTAGTGATAAGGAGATTCGTTCGCGTGCTGAGAAGGCGCGCCGCAGGGCCGGGCAACGAAGGGTGCTCGATATCCGCTATGAGCGTGACCAATATATCGTAGAGAATGCGAAGCGTCGCGCCAAAGGGAAGTGCGACCTTTGCAGTAGCCCAGCTCCGTTTAATGGAAAGGACGGTGACGCATATCTAGAAACCCATCACATTATTTGGCTTGCTAAGGGGGGCGAGGATTCAATTTCTAATACGGTGGCACTTTGCCCAAATTGCCACCGTCGCATGCATGTACTAGACCTCGCGCAGGATAGGGCAATTCTGATTGCGGCAGTCAGTTCACATGAGCTCGTCGAAAAGACTGGTAATTCCGCAATTGAAAGCTGACTCAAGAGTGTGCGTAGTTATGATGATATCTAACGCATTCAGTACGCTGCACGACTTTCTGACGGTCCGCATGCGCATGTCGCACATTTATCAGCCTTTGATGATTCGTGCGCATTCCGGTGATGGCGGACAGTGTCGGAGCGAAGCGACGCAAGTGATGGGATTATCGCTCAGACTGTCCGCCATGTGGTGAGGCGGAGCGATCTTTTCGCATGGATTCCTTGGACGAGAGCTCGATGCGATGAGCGTTGTGGATGAGCCGATCGAGGATGGCATCAACAATTCTTCCGGCACCGAGATAGGCGTGCCAGTCGCTGACAGGTAGCCCCCGGGTTGCTCGGCCTTGTACTCCTGCCAGAGCAGGGCGAGCGTCACCTGGTGATCACGCCGCCTAAGGTCCTCGCGTAAACCAGCAACCAGTCACGCGGCTCCCCTTTGTTAAAGACACCGCCTGGACCCCCGTTCCAATCTAGGTCATCGTCTCCATCCACCGCCTGCAGGAGGGCCTCCTGTGGGTCCGGAAGCTGTGCGATCTGCTTAATTCGCTCCCAATCTCCCAGCACATACACGAGCAATGCGAGACATTCCTGAAAGGTCCGCTCGTACAGCGGAGCCCAGCAAAGTCCATCCCCAATCAGGCTCCGGAGCTTTTCGTCGGACATCTTCTCAAGGTGGGCGCGAAAATCCGCACCCTCGCGCCGAAGGTCCGGTAACTTGCGAATGACGCGTCTGAATTGATCCTCAGACAACTTTCCATATTCCCTTGACATACCCGAAACTCCGCATAACTAAGCACTTAAAGAAAATCTTCCCAATTTTGCAGGATAGCCGCTACTGCAGTAATATGGCGCGCAAATATGCACATCTCAGACGCTTATCTGGGGAAGGTAAGCCCGAACACTAAGAGATCGGCGTCCTCCCCTCAGATGTAAGCCGACTCTGCGCTCCATCCGATCTACAACGGGATCAGAGATGCCCACACACAATATGTATTCGGTGGAAGTAAGACATAAGGGCCTTCACAAGTACCGGCTAATCAAAGGAAGCGACCGGTATGTGGTCGAACAACAGGCAAGTGAGCAAATGCGAGCCTGGGATGACATGTGGGCGAGAAGACTTGAGATCGACGCAAAGAAGCGAGAACGTGACGAGGGGTTCAGGGCGAAGTTCCAGAAGAAGACCGTAGCAGCCGAGCGAACAGAAGAGGCGCGCGCCGCCATCGCGGGAATCGAACAAACGCTAGCCTATTCACTAAATGACCATAAGAAGATTCAGTGGGAATTACTATTAAGCAATTCCTCTTTTCCCGATCCTCCTCCCGCAAAGCGAGAGCACGTCGAACTTCCGCCGGAACCGAAAGAGACCGATGGACAATTCCGTCCTGATAAGAGGTGGTATCACCTATTCCTGACAAACGTTCGCCAGGCGGCTCAGGAAGATGCTAAGCGACGATTTTCGCGTGCTCATGAGGAGTGGAGCAAGAAAATCGCAGAACTAAAGGCTGCAAATGCCCGTCTTGATGAGGAGCACGCGGGCGATGTGTCGGAATGGAAAAGCAGAAAGGAGTCATTTGAAGCGAAGCAGGCAGAAACGAATAAACAGGTAATCGCAAAAAAAGAAGCATACCTCAAGGGCGACGCGCAGGCGATTACCGAGTTCTGCGAACTAGTCATTTCATCGTCTCGATACCCCGAAAATTTCCCGAATGAATGGGACTTGGAATTCCAGCCGACGACCAAGACTCTTCTAATCGACTATTTCCTCCCGTCGCCCGCCGAATTACCAACGCTAAAGGAGGTTAAGTACGTCGCATCAAGAGATACATTGTCCGAAGTCCAATACCCAGTATCTGTGACAAATAAGCTCTACGATGATCTGCTCTACCAAATTACACTTAGAACGATTAACGAACTCTATCGCGCGGACCACGCAACATTCATTGACTCAATTGTCTTTAACGGTTGGGTCAGGTCGATAGATAAAGGAACGGGAAAGCAGGTCACTGCCTGCATTCTCTCGATTCAAGCGGCTCGACAAGAATTCCTAGACATCGATCTTAGTCAAGTAGAACCGAAGGAGTGCTTTAGAACGCTGAAAGGGGTGGGGAGTAGCAAACTACACGGACTTGCGCCCGTCGCGCCTATATTGAAACTCAACACTGAGGACAAGCGCTTTGTATCGTCCTACTCCGTCATTGGCGATGTCGATCAGTCAACAAATCTAGCGGCTATGGATTGGGAAGATTTTGAACATCTTATCCGCCAGCTTTTTGAAGAGGAATTTGCCAAGAGCGGAGGAGAGGTCAAAATTACGCAGGCAAGCCGGGACGGTGGCGTGGATGCCGTGGCATTTGATCCTGACCCGATTCGTGGCGGAAAAATCGTTATTCAGGCCAAGCGATATACGAATCCCGTGGGTGTCTCGGCAGTGAGAGACTTATATGGAACAATAATGAATGAGGGCGCTACAAAAGGCATCCTTGTTACGACTGCGGACTATGGACCCGATTCCTATGCATTTGCCAAGGGGAAACCGATTACCTTACTCACCGGCGCAAATCTACTCCACTTACTCGCTGAGCATGGCCACAAAGCGACTATCGACCTAAAGGCCGCCAAACAAATGCTGGCTGACCTAAAGAAGGACGGGGAATAACGTTTAAGAGACGTGAGCTTATACGGAATATACTGATGCAAATGCATCAGTATGTAATACTCAGATATCCCGAGGCCCAGGAGGCCCTCGGTGCCGGAGCGGTAGACTATAATGGAATACGGAAGCTGCTTTTGATCACGAGAAGAATATAGAGGCTCTTAGCATCGTTGTTGGACTCTCGTGCGTTACGCCACCAGAGGAAGGCGGAATTGTGCTCAAAAGAATCATAATGGCGATAAGAGGCTTCTTTATGCAGACACGTCTTACCCCCATAGAAGAACAGCTTGCAGAATTATCTAGCGTAGAGCACATGGAGGCGGTTAAGCAAACTGCCTTTAGAGAGCTTCAAAAGCCCGGCTCATTCTCCGGACACGCTCCCGATGGAAATGAAGCTGAAATTCACGCCGAATGCGTAAGAATAGACATAGAGCTAAGCAATCGCTATAGCAAGGACGTTAGCGAGCTCGTCAATGATGTCAGAATCCTTGAGGCCCATGTCAAGGATGACGTTGACCACGCGCTTGTAAGCTTGAGCATCGCTGCTGTTCAATCCGAAATATCGGCAATCGCGGGGCAGAGTAAACCTACCCACACATCGCTTGCGGAGCGCCTAAGGACAGTTCAACACGATCTCAAAATATTTCAGGGGGCCAATAGCCTTACGGGGCCAGCCGATTCCCCAGCATCAGTAACTGCAGCATTCATCTACCTTGCGATATTTGCCGTACTTGAAGCGTTTGCAAATATGCTTTTCCTAAGAACTGGATCGAGCGTGCCAGTCGCGTCCCTCATCGCGATATCAGCAGCGTTTATGAACGTCGGGGTGAGCGCATTTCTAGGTACTGTCTATCGGTTTAAAAACCATGTGATCTCTACAGAGCGACGCAAAGGAGCCTGGGCACTGCTTGGGGCGCTATTGTTTATCCTGCTCCTAAACACTGGCGTAGCAATTGCCCGATTAGTCATTGCACAAGACTTCTCACCCAAATCTATAAATTCCGTGTTTGTTGTTGAAAGCACCATTTTGTACCTTGTGGGAATACTATTTGGTTTGATTGCCTTTCGAAAGGGATACACCCTTGACGACCGATATCCGGGATATGGAAAGATATATTCCAATTGGCTCAATGCGCAGCACGAATACGACGATGCTGAGGAGAGCTTCAGAAAGTCTTGCGACGCAATTGTATCTAGAGCCGAAAGAAATCTAGCGATGCAACATGAGGAACTGGATTCTTACGCTAAACGCATCGAGAAGACGCATGACGATCTTAGGAGCAAAGTGAGCGCATGGAGGCATTACAGAAGCAGTCTTACTCAGACATATCAAGGACTAATTTCAGCCTATCGGGGAATTGCAAAAGCATTTCTAGCGAATTCGAACAGAAGCGTTCCGGAATATTTTTCTGTTCCTGTTGAGCTACCTGATAACGCGTTAATACGAGATGCGAATGACGAAATTCAACGGATCGACAGCGAAAGCGGCATTCGAAACGAAAGAAAGCGTGTCAACCAACAAAAGATAATCGATAAACGAAGTGAGTTACTTAACTGGCGGGCAACCAAATACCCGTCCTTGATTAAGGCGCTTTGGGGCTAACGTATGGCCTCAAAGAGGACACGCGATGCAGACATCGCATTACGTAAGGCGATCATTATTGCCGGCTGTACCACTCTTATTATTGTAATGCTCGTGCTCGCGGGATGGGTAATCGATCCGCCAGACCTAAACTTCTCAGACTGCGCAAGTTTGCAGCCACAATCCTGCGGCTGTCCGGAAACGTTTGGAGCCGGACATTTGCGTCGCTCCGTTGTCTTCCTGGACGCTACAAATGCAATACCCTCATCCAGAAGGCAAGATCTAAAAGAACTTCTCCGTGCATTTACAACGCCTATGAGTCTGTGGGACTCAGTCACGGGGAGCCAAGAACGCGTATCGGTTTTTGTTTATTCAAAACAATCACCGGACCAATTGACGCCAGTCGCATCATTTTGTCGCCTGCCCAACGAAGCTCCTTTGAGTATTAAATATTCATCGGCGCAAATAGATGAATACCAGGAGCACATTCAAAATGCGGCCAGCCAAGCGATCGCCGCATCGATGAACACTGCGGATGGAAGAACATCAAATCTTGTGCAGGGGCTTGCAGTAGTAACGGGAAGCGCGGCCTATTGGAACAATCAAGGCCGAATGTTCTTTCTATCTGATCTTGTTGAGAGATCACCTGAATGTGGGTATTTTGACAGGTCCGTACCGGGTTTCTCGCAGGTAAACGAGCGTTGCAAGAGCTATATTACCCGTGCTGCCGAATCAATGCGTGGTGCTGCTGTTTCGGTGTGCATGCTTCCCCGATCCGACCAAGTGGTCCCCGCAGGCGTAATACCATTCTGGCAAGAGTACTTCCAATCTACCACCGGACATCCACCCAGCTACTCTTGCGATCCAGAGTTAGTTAAGAAGCAGCTATTGCAATGAAGCCAGTTAAGGTATTCAACCTCTTCTTGTTGACAGGCTGCATAGCGCTGCTACTAGCGGTTATGGTACCGCGATGGATGAATCATGAATACGGCCGCGTAATTGCTGCTTTGCTCGTTTTGGTCATCACGAGCGTACTTATTTGGAGCTACACGCTGATAGTTTCTGCAAAAGGTGGTCCTTTGCTTACGCAGGATGCAGCAGACTACGCGTATTACTTAGGATTTAGTCTTACGGTTTTTGCATTGGTAGTAATCTTTATGACTGACGGTGTCGCTTTATTGCTTGAGGGAAATAGGGCAGCGAAGATATCACTAGAAAACATTCTAGTTCAGTTTGGCGCTGGCCTGATGGCTACGTTCATGGGGGTCGTCGCGCGCATTAAGTTACTAGATCGCCTCGCTGAATTGGATGTGCCAACAGAAGACTCGTTACGTCAGTTCCGTTGGGAAATGAGTAATTTAGTCTCAACCCTAAGGGACCAAAATAGCCTCTACACAACAGCCATCACCGGGGAGATTAAGAAGTTATCTGCATCCTTCACGGAAGAAAACGGAAAATACGTTACAACTCTAGGGAGCGAAATTGCAAGACTAGTCGCAACACTGAATGAACAAAATGCCGGCTACGTAAGAGGAATAGGGAGCGCTGTAAGCGATCTCAAGGGAGAGATAGATGGACTAAAGACTGTAACCGGTTCAGTCGGGCAGTCGCTAAAGAGAGCCGCAACGGCGATCGCAAAGGCCGTAGACACATCGGCCTTGGAGGAAAAAGTCCAAGGGCTATCAGATGCCCTTAACAGATCATTGCAATTACTCACATCAGCCTCAGAATCCATTCGACAGCATATTGACGAGTTAACAATTAAGACAAAGGAATTGGCGCAAACGATAGACGCCACAATGGGGTCAATGGAAGCATTTGCGCGAAATATGGGAGGGATAGGTAACGCAGCCAGCGCTTCGACCACTGCAATAACAAATTATAATGAAAACCTTGAGACCTCGTCAGCGACCATAGCCTCTTTCTCGAATGGAATTGTGGAGCTGACGGGGAACGTCGCGCGGTTCACGTCAGCCATAGCGACAATCGCTCACAGCCTGGAAACTCTATCGAAAGGCGGAGACGGAGCCAATTCGGCACTTCTTACGCTCACACAAACAGGTGAAACAGCTTCAATAGCGCTAGAGAAATTGCCGGAAATGCTGACTGACTTCAAGAACGTCATGCATGATGCACTGACGGCAACTCAGCAAGTCAACTCCTCGTTAAACGAGCTAAGTGCCACAGCGGGATCTGCGGCATCCCAAGTAGGGGCCATCTCGCCGCGCACTGGAGACCTGGTTGCATCGCTCGAAAGTCTTCGCCGAGCCGCTAGCGGAGCTGGCGCAGAATTGTCGGCACTAATTGCGGAGTTTGATAGCGCTGTGAATATTGCGACTGATAACCTAAGACGACGTCATCAGGCATAGCTATGCCAAGCCCCGTTCGAATGGATCAGCTGCGCTCAAAAAGCGATCAAGTATCTAGGGAACGAGTAATGGGGTTGACCCTAGTTGATATCTTTATTCAACTGGTCTTCCTTTTACTATCGCTTCTTCTTCTCTACTACGTGGAGAATTTGGATTCTAGTAAATGGGAAGTGTTCTGGAGAGACGGTACCTCCATATATGGCGCGGACTTTGCGAATACATGGCAAACCCTACCAGCGCGTTCTGCGCCTGCCAAAACGCAACCAGCACCCGTAGCGATTGACGTTAAGCCCGTGATTCCGTCGGTGGAGAGCGCCCATGCTCCGGGGCGGAAAGCGTGTCTTCCGGAGAATGGAAAGGCCGTAACTTACTCCGGCAAATTTCAGTACACCGCAAATGGAATAAAGTTTTTAGGATTCACTACCGAATTTAATTCATACATTGAGACGGCGCGAGCTGACATACGCGCGCAGGTGCAAACTGCTTCTCAATATCGAGGTAATACATTGTCACCGCAAGAGCTGAGGCGCATCTTCTCCCCGATAAGTGGACCAACCTGCCAACACTTCTATGCGATTGATGAAAGTCTAATGAAGGATTGGATGAATGGTCCACGGGCCGTAAAGTTGTGGCAGGAGATGAGGGGCGCAATTAATGCCATCAAGTGAGCAATAACGTAACAATACTTAGCATGATTTTTGTCGCAAAGATTTGAAGTCAAAATGATCGCCGTTAAAAGTATCTTCCTGTTGCTACTCATTGTGACAGGAGTAGCCTTAGGAGCTGAGACGGGGTGCCCGCAGCACTATTTGGGTGGCGCCGCACCAGATGTGGGTAACCCGAAATTAGCCGCCCTGGCACGTGAGGTATGCTATCAAGCGTATGGCCTGCAGCATTCGGGAATCACTAGGACGGCTCTTTGGTCTGCCGAGCACTTGACCCGCAATCACGTACTTGAATCCAAGGGGCTACATCGGAGGAACGACTTCCATCCTGACGAACATATTCCGTATAACGAAAGGGCGGAATTAGCAGACTATGCGAGGAGCGGATTTGATCGAGGCCATATGACGCCCTCAGGTGATGCTTTTAGTGAAAACGCTCAGGCGGAGACATTTAGCTTAGCAAACATGGTCCCGCAGGCCGGTAGGCTTAACCGTGGCGCGTGGGAAGCATTAGAATCAGTTACGCGCGACCTTGCGATCCGACGCGGCGACCTCTATGTGATAACTGGTCCATTGTTCCAAGGTATTTCCCTCCAGCGTCTTCACGGTCGTGTGCTCGTTCCCACTAAGATATGGAAGGCCATCTACGTGCCATCCTTGAATCAAGGGGGCGCGTGGATCGCAGAGAACACAGACGATGCAAAGCCGAGAACGATGTCGATTGCTGCACTTGAAAGGGAGGTGGGGCTGAACCTATTCCCTAAACTAGACGCGCGAACGAAAACCTATCTGATGGATATGCCAGAAGCAAAGGCCTATCGACGGAATTACACTCGACGTCAACACCATTGAGCGAGACCGAGGTGAACCCTTTCGCCAACGAATCTGAGACCCTAGATATTGCGGACCTGACCATTGAAAACCGCGTCGATCACATATCTTTATTTGGGTCGCTAGACATTACGCGAGACAAAATTGGCCTTGCAAAGGCAAAGGCCCTTTATAGTCTTCTAGGTCAGGCTATCAATGTATTGGAATCGATCGATCTACCGGAAAAAATCGATCTCGAAAAAGGTGACAGAATTAGGAATCCCTTTACCTAATCTAGACAGATTGAACGCCGTAAGGGCAATCAGAGAGAGGGGCCTTGTCGCGATTAGCTCATCAGTAAGGAGAAACGCAGATAACCTATTCTCAG
>Ga0207099_1061_pt1 | contig 22308 bp, 14 predicted proteins | sample Alteio_BWMinHeat_85_FD_153521 | JGI IMG/M metagenome (GOLD analysis project Ga0207099, IMG submission 153521) | Enriched cells from forest soil in Barre Woods Harvard Forest LTER site, Petersham, Massachusetts, United States -... | ecosystem: Environmental > Terrestrial > Soil > Temperate forest >... | reverse complement strand
CCGGGCGCTATAAGATGATTCAAAGCCTCGCTTAGGCTTACAAGTTGGAGAGGTGACCGAGTGGCCGAAGGTGCAGCACTGGAAATGCTGTGTGGGCGAAAGTTCACCGCGGGTTCGAATCCCGCCCTCTCCGTTGGGCAAGGAAGGCGACGACACAACTGCCGTCGCCTTCTGGTTTTGTGTGTCAGCCATTTTTAGGCCTCCTTTTACTGTGCTGCTTTTGTGTTGAACCGCCGCCTTGTTTTTTGTCGCCATCCGTGGAACCTCCCGACTGCAGGTGTTGTTGGTTGGCACCGTCCAGGCGCTGCATGGCCGCCTGGGAGGCTTGGTCAGCTATGTGCGTATACAACTTGATGATCTCGGCATCGACGTGTCCGACCCATTGCTTCACGATGGCTTCTGGAATTCCTTGGGTCAAGGCGTGCGAGATGAACGCATGCCGGAACGTGTGCACGTGCCCTGGCAACTTGAGCCGCTTCAACACGCGCTTTAGCGATGTCAGCAGGTGGCGGTCCGAAAATTGGTGGTCGCCCCTTGGGTATTGCGCCGACGACGCCGCGGTGAACACCCAACGGCCGCGCCTTGGCAGCGACTGTAGCACTTGCCGGACCCGCGTCGTCAACGGCACCGCACGCTGGTCGCCCGTTTTGGGCTGCCAGCCGTCCTTGGCGCGGATGTGCAGGAGATTGCGATCGAGGTCGATGTCGTCCCAGGTCAGGTGCCGCAACTCCCCCACACGCATGCCAGTGCCGGCCAGGACGACGAACTTGGCTCGCTCGCTGGCAGGTGCGGCCGCAAAGATCGACTCCATTTCCTCGGGCGTCCAGCACGGCTGGGTTGTTGGCTTGGGTTTTTTCAAGTGCAAGCCCTTGAGCGGGTCCATCACGATCAGGCCGCGCGACAGGGCGAAATTCACCAGTTGCCTAATGATCACCGTCTCGTTGTAAAGCGTTTTGGGCGCAATGCCGGCCTGGACACGCTCGTCACGATACCTGTCGACCAGGATCCGATCCACGTCCTGAATCGTTCTTGCCCGCCGGCGTTCGGCCAGGCCGAGCAGTCGCTGCAGCACCTTGTCGTACTTGACCAACGTCTTCTTGGCCTTACCCTCCGTCCGGTTGTGCTGCTTGTAGCTCTCGACGGCATCCGCCAGTGCGGGTGGCCGAGGTGTCCGCTGGTAGCGGCCCTCGATGATCTCAGCCTCCAGCTGGATGGCCCGTCGCCGCGCCTCTTTCTTGCTGGTGGTTTTGAGCGAACGTCGCAGCTGCTTGCCGTCGACCTGGTAATTCGCGTACCAGCGGCGGCCACGCTGGAAGATACTTACGACCTCGCCCACCGGCTCGAAGCGGAGTTTCTGCTTATCACTTGTCATGGGAGTTCAATCCGTCGTTGAAAACGTGAGAAAGGAGCTTGTCGCGGAAGAATCGGAGATGCTTGCCCAATTTGCGGCAGCAGCCTCGAAGTCGACCACGCGAGTTCCAGTCGTAAATCGTCGCCTTTTTCACCTGCAGCAGCGCTGCGGCCTGATCGACCGTAAGCACGGGCGGATACAAGCTGGCCCATTGGGGATCTGCGAAGGTCTGGGCCAGGTCCTTGGCAGTCAAATTGATTTCGGCGTCCTTGCTTGCCATTTCTCCCTCGCATGGGTGAGGCCCGCTGACATTCTTGGGAGCCGCACCCGCATTCGAGCAGTGTCGATTTCCTCTCACCCGCTACCCAGCTATGGAGAGCCGGACAGCTTTTTGCGGCCGAGGGCGGCGATCTTGTCGATCCCTTGGCCCGCGGCTAAGGTCATTCCCTCACCATCTTGTCTGGCCGACGTGCGACGCGGACAGAAGCGAGGGTCATTCCCCGCCGGCTTGAATTGTGCATACGCAGGGCGAATCACGCTAACGCACTACACTGGGAGTTCACTGGGAATTGGTGCGAGCCAGGCTCCAATCAACGATCAGCCTGCTCTGGGCTGCCACAGTGCAAGTGGCTGCGCGCACGACGGACCGTGACTGCACCGAAAGGTGCAAGGAGCGGCAAAAGTCGCGTGGTTCACAACACCGGATCCTGGCGAAGGCGGTTGCACACCTGTTGTCGGGATTCTGATGGACGTGTTAGCAGGTCTCAAGTGGCTTAAAACGCCTACAGCGCCGAACCTGCCGCAGATGGCCCACCGGATCGCCACAACTCATTGGCAAGACGGAGGAACGATGAACGACATTCGCTGTGGGACAGACTTGGGGGAACGCGGTTCGGAATAAACGAAGGTGATTGCTCAGGGAAGTGTTCGGCTGTCGTAGCTCAATCTTCTTTCCACGCGATTTTTTTGCCGCCCTCTCGGGAATGAAAGCTGATGCCTTTGAGTCCGTCGTTTAGATAGTAAAGCGCTTGGTGCAATTGTTGCTGGTCGCCCGGCAGTGGATTCGCAACGCTCCTGCGCCATTTCGCCTTATGAAAAGCGACAACAATGAGCTGTTTGTTCGAAGGACGCTTCATGGGGCGGACATGCAGGACGACTACTCCGCGAAAGCGCAGCTCGCCTGTTCCAGCGTCCCAGCGGGGAACGTCCTGCGTGGGTTCAGCGATTGCTCTTCCACCGATCTCCCGCAACAACCACTGATAGGTTGTCGCGTCGACTATGCCCAAGGACTTGGCGAGGTCTGCGACCGCACGTGCTTTATTAGAGTGGGGTCGCACCTTGATCCACATGCCAAGCGTGCCGCCCAACTCGGAATAACATTTTTGCAGGTCCCCACCGAGTTTTCGTTGATCGCTCGCAGTAAGGACACGATTCCAGAGCCTTTCCGCCATAAACTCTGGCCTGAGGCGCAGGGCTATTGTTTCGAGTTCCTCAGCCGCCTCTCGACTCAATACCAAAGGGGGCGGTTTTTTCGGCATGGCATTGCCCAGTGGAAAAACCGTAGCAGCATTGAGCAGTCAGCAAATGGTAATCCAAATGCTCGTTGTGAACCACGCCTCTTTTTCGACGTACGCCTTTACGCAAAGTAGCCCATTTCCACCAACAAGCACCCGCCGGCCAAAGCTGGCCAGTGGGCACCACTCTATTGCCAGGGCACGCAAGCTTCACTCGGTTTCGTTTGCCGCCTGGTACTTCTTGGACGAGCTTTGCTGTTCTAGCTGCCACTTCTGGGCCAGCACCTGGCCCAGCATCTTTGCGAAGGCCATTTGTTCGTCGGTTAGTTGTTGGCTGGCCTTCGGTTCTTCGCCCTGGTTTGCGTGGTGATCAGGTTCATGGACTTTCATGGATTCTCCTGCTAGCAGTGCAGTCTTTTCGCGAGTGTTGGTGATGCTTCCAACGAACTACGCGGTCTCTTGCGCTCTATCGCGGACCTGGCAAGTCTGTCATGTCCTCTCTTTTGGACAGCCGAAGGGGCTTGCAATCTGTCGGATTCGCTTCTGCTTACGCTGAATAGTGGTGCCGCCGACTACGACGGTGTGCTGACTTCGATTGATTCCGGGGCCAGGCTGCAGAACTGTTGCCAATCGGCATGGAACTCGCGTCGCAGTTGGCTGACGCGGCCCGCGCTCAGGCCATGCTTGCGGGCCACGTCCCATGTTCGCTCGCCGAGCATCAGATCGTCGATCAGGCGGCGATCGCGGCCACTGCGGCTTTTCCTCCACATCGGAAAGTCGCAGCGAAAACAAACCTGATCGGTTACCGATGACTTGGTGTTGTCGTGCAAAGCATCCTTCCAAACCACGCTCGCACTCCCACTCGGCTCGGTCAGGCTGACTAATGCGAAGTGTTGCTCCTGCTGGGCCACCCAGGACATGACGTCCCTGGCTCTTTCTTGACCGCAAAGCCGGCGGCCGGCCTGGGCCGCGCGAGCCGCAAACGAGGCGAGTGCCGCGGGGAACTGGCCAGCGTCTCTGCCCCGCCGGGCGAGTTGGCAATACCACCTCCAGGCGAGCGCCAGGGTTTCGGCGATGGCATCATCCTTTCTGTGCGGACACTTCAAGTGGCGGAAAAAGATCTGGGCATGGAGTCGAATGCGGGGCAGCACAGCCAAAAAGCCGGCCTGCTGCATGTCCTGGGTTGCTTGCAAATGGGAGGGACGGTTGATTTCCACGATGGGACACCTCCGAAGGGACCGTCCCCCTTGCGGGGGCGGTCGCGTTGAAAAACACAACCGCTCCCGCGCCAGCGAGAGCGATTTGCCAGTTGCTTCAGGATCAGCGTTCCAAGCGTTGCCCGAAACTCCGCTTGCCGGGCGCCATCACCGAGAATGCGTTCTCCCGGCGGCACGACGATGCCGGTTTTCCGACCGAACGGCAACGGCCTACGGCACAAAGGGCACGTTTGAGATTACGCGCGCACAATGGGCGCCGCCTTTTTGTTGGCATTCCATGCCTGCCAAAGAGCCATGACTGTGGAATCGCGGTAAACGACTGCAATGGGTAACACGAACGGATGGGTTGATCCCGGCGCCCTTCGAGTCGACCGGCCTCAACTACGGCTAAGGCGTGCCACTTTCTCGCCAAGGTTGCAGCAATCCCGGCAAAGCGCTCACTGAGCACTAACCTTTACCAGATAATAATGACACGTTTTATCTCATTATTAAGTAAGCTGATGGCTAGACGGTGAGTCGCCGGCTGACGTATGTCGGTCGGCTGAAGAGTAAGACGTGACGACTGTACGATCTGTTGTCTGACATGGATTGCGACGGACTGCGACGCGACCTCTCCCACGACCTTGCATTGACCTGGAGCCAGTGAAATCCGCAAAAGACCCCGCCCCAATGGCTCGTTGAATGAACCTGTCGCCGTGCCGGAACGCCTAGAATAGAAGCAGAAAAGCCCTTCGACTCATGATCGAATTGTTTCTGTGGAATAAGTGGTCGGGGCGACAGGACGGTTATTGAACTTTTTTCCTGCAAAGCGTCAGTAACTTGTTTTTGCAGCTATCCAACACTTGGGGCAATCTTGGCATTTTCGTGTTCAAATTCAAAGCAGACCTCACCAAATGACCGGGAGCAATTCAGTTCCACGTGCCGTTTGATGCGTCGGTCGATTTGAGCGACGCACAACGCTTCAGGCGATTAGGGCGCGGTAGAGCGGCGTTCGTCGACTGCCCTGCCTGCGGAATCCAGCATGAGCGAAACTTCAACGTCCAATTCGCATGGGAGCGCACCACTTGATCAAGCTGACGGACTACGTGCAGCACAGCTGGAAGAGTTGAGGAATCGCGACGGCGCTTGAAAACTGCAAAGGCTTGGAAGGACGCCAGAATTATGGCGTCGCAGCAACAAGAGGGCCACTTGCGATACACGCTGTGTGACCAAGCCCTTCAATCAGCCGACCTCCGTTTGCACCTACTGTACGCCTCATGAGGCGTGGGCTAGGGGGACCGACCAGATGCGGGTGGAATTCCTAATGGCCTATCTCGGCTACGTCACCGATCCCAGAACGCCGAGAGCGCGAGACGTCATTGTCCTCCCTGCCGGATTTCACCAACAGGCTGATCCGAATGCAGTGCGTCAGGCGATGGGAGCGAAGTTGGCCGGGTACCTGAAGCGGGCCATCCTCATCGGGGCAGGGATCGACACGCCTGCCGGGCGCGAATACGGTTATTTATTGGACCTCTCCGGTGATTCGGTTCGGTGGCCCGTTTTCGTTGAGAAATTCAACCGCGAGGAGCCGCGCGGAAACCCCGAAGACCGCCGTTCCTGCATGTGGGGAAGGGCTTCAAGTTTTTGTCCTCTGCTGTTTCGATTGTACGTGCGGCCTGTGGAGTGAGCCGCCAGCCTCGCTTGCCTGGACTTCCAGTGTGAGCTTTCACCTAGTGCTCGACAATGCCCACTACAGCGGTAAACGGGGTCAAGGGCTTTGGGATGTCGGGCACGCTGGCCCGCTCACGAGGGGCTTGGGCCGAATGGTCCTGCGGCGTGAGGTAACCGCCGACGGGGCGGGATTGGCCGCCATCGCATTCTTCACTGGCCGATCACCTTTCGCGGGGAGTGGCAGGTGGTGGTATCCAACGCCGACGCCGACTCGATTCCGCGCCCAATCCCTAGACTTCCAAGCCGGCGAAGGTTGCGCCGCAGTGTGGCATCGCGTTGTCTACATCTGCAGATCGTGATTCGACCGATTTCTTAACGAAGACAAACGTCGGTGGGTCCAAGGTGCTTGCAAGGATCATATCCGCGGTGATCGGTTGGATGTGGACAAACGCCCTCGGCACGCCGAACTCATCGGACTCGAACGCGTTCAAGTTGATATAGCTACCTACCGGTGCTTGACCGGCGTCGCCTTTATCGCCCCGCGATTCGGACACGCGCCGGTTCCATGGCCCGATGGAGCGCCGAAAGAGGTCATGTGGAAAGTAAGACTCCGGCGTGGCAATTGTGAGATGGCATAGACAATGTTACTTTTCGTTCCAGAGCCGTCTGAAGTCCGCGCGGCCAGTTTCGGCGCAGGCACAGGTTGCGCGCCGCAGGTGCTTTGTCCAGCGCGGCCCCGGGTTGCATGGCCGCGCCGGCAACAAGTCTCGCGGTTCGGACAAGGGTTTGCGCGATGTCGTCAGACTCCCCGAAGAGGGCCACTCCCGGTTCGAGGGGGACTGGCGCAACGGCAATTTGCAGTTCGTGTATCACGGCAAATTGTCGGGCGAGTAGGTTTACGAGCATCCAGAGCGTGTGCTGGTCGCCGATGGTCCGGGCCACGGCGGCCGCGATGCCCAGGTCGGTAGCGGTGGGGACCATCTCGACGCGAATGCCAGCGCCAGCGGCCAAGCCAGCCAGGTACTCGGCCGTGCCGTCCAGGCTGCCGATGTCCAGAAAGATCAGCTCGAACGGCTGTCGGGTGTGTTTGAGCAAGCTGGGCACACATAGCTTGGTGTATTCCAGCTGCCCGCAGCACGGCACGACGATGGACGCCAGCCCCGACGGCGTAGCCACCGAGATAAGCTGTTCCTCGGCTATCCGGTCGGCTGCTGGGGCGCCGTTCTTCGGCCCCACAGCGGTGACGATGTGGTCCAAGCTCATGGTGAGCTACTCCAGGTGCGACTTGCGATTCTTCAAAATGAGTTGCGTTTGGATGTTACATCCGCATCTGCAGAAGATCCCTAAATCTCCCGGTTTCTGCCTGGTTTCTGCCGTTGGTTCCCTCAATCTCTTCCTGCATCATGCCAGCCAGCGCTGCGGCGATGAGTTGGTTCAAGGTAATTCCTCTACGATGGGCCTCTGCCGTGAACGTCGTTTTCCGAGCGTGGATGAATTCCAAGACCTCAAAGATTCTGTCGCCCATTGTGGTCCAGTCTGTCATGGCACGTCCCCGCCCTGAGCATTTAACACAAAAGTACCGAAAGATCATTGAGAATTGTCCGCGTTCCCTTTTTCTTCTCGCCTCCTGTCCCGACCTCTAGCAATCAACTCCGGGCAAAAACAACCCTGAATGTCCGTGCGCCGTGCAAAGGTGTCGTTCTTCAGTGGGTGCAATTCCCACCTGGCAACTGTTGCTCCAGCCAGTAGCAATCGGAGCGGTAGCAGAGGTAACGAAGCTGCCGGAGCCTTCGATGCAAAGGGTCGCTAGGCGACCCCGCGAGCAGGCAGGCCATAACGTGAGTGAACGCCGAGCAGGCCTCGAAAAGGTTGATGCGGGAGCCGACCCAGCGGACATTTGGGGAAGGCCGCAGTCGTCGCTACCAGGGGAGCAACCCGATCCCAGTCGACGATCCCGCCGGGGTAGTGGCGATGGCATGTCTGCACAGGGAGAACGGACGCAACACGGGAGACCCCAGGCGGTGGGTGCGTGACCCAACCGGACGCCCGCGAGGGACAGGCCGGGCTGTCTGGGGAGTCGGAGAGGTCCATAGTACCGAGGAATCCGGGTAACGCCGGGGGAGGGAAGGGACCTTGGTTCAAGGTCAACGTAAGAAGTGGCGACAGCCGGGAGATTGGCGTGAGCCTAATACCTCCAACGAAGGTTGGGAAGCTACAGGAGACGTTGCATGCCAAAGCCAAGAGTGCACCCACGTACCGCTTCTATGCGCTGTACGACAAGGTGTATCGCGCGGATGTGCTGTGGCACGCCTACCAATGCTGTCGGGCCAACGACGGCAGTGCGGGCGTGGACGGCCAGACGTTCGAGGACATCGAAGCGTACGACCCCATGAAGTGACTGGGTGGACTGGCGGAAGAACTCCGCAAGAAGACGTATCGTCCGCAAGCCGTACGGCGGGTGTACATCCCCAAACCGGACGGCAAGCAGCGACCGTTGGGTATCCCAACGATCAAGGATCGTGTCGTGCAGATGGCTGCCTTGGTGGTCTTGGAGCCCATCTTCGAGGCCGACCTGCAGCCGGAGCAATATGCCTACCGACCAGGGCGCAGTGCACTGGAGGCCGTCCAGCAGGTCCAGGCGCTGATGATCCAGGGGCATACGGAGGTGATCGACGCGGATCTGAGCGGGTATTTCGACAGCATCCCGCACGCCAAGCTCATGAAGGCGGTAGCCCGGCGCGTCAGCGATCGGCACCTGTTGGCGCTGATCAAAGCGTGGCTGGAGATGCCGGTGGAAGAGTGCGACGAGCGTGGGCGCCAGCAGCGAACGACCCGCAATCGGGACGAGGGCAAGGGTACGCCGCAAGGCGCCCCGCTCTCGCCGCTGTTGAGTAACCTCTATATGCGTCGGTTCATCCTGGGCTGGAAGGTGCTGGGACACGAAGGCCGACTCGACGCTCACATCGTCAACTATGCCGACGACTTCGTGATCTGCTGCCGGGGCAGCGCCGCTGAGGCGATGACCGTCATGCGGGACATGATGATCAAGCTGCAGTTGACGGTCAATGAGACGAAGACACGACTCTGTCGTGGGCCGGACGAGCCGTTCAACTTTCTGGGTTACACCATCGGGAGGTGCTACTCGCCGAAGACGGGCTGGGCCTACATTGGGGTGCGGCCGTCGGACCAGAAGATTCAGGGGCTGAAACTGAAGCTCAGCGAGCAGACCGACCGGCGGTGGCTGTGGCGGGACGTGGACGAAATGGTGGGGCAACTCAACCACCTGCTACGCAGTTGGGCCAACTATTTCTGTCTGGGGACCGTCACCGCGGCCTACGCCGAGGTGACAGCACACACTTGCTACAGGCTCCGTCGGTGGCTGGCGCGGAAATTCAAATTGCGGGGGCCGCAGTGGGCACGCCACTCGGACCACCACCTGCATGAGACGCTGGGCCTGCTGCGGCTTCAGCGCCCCTCCGCTCAGCCTTCGCGCGCGTAAGCATGAGTCCTTGTCCGAGAGCCGGATGCGGCAAATCCGCACGTCCGGTTCGATGAGCGGGGAGTGGTAACGGAGCACGGTGGGCTACTCGGGCACCGGCAGACGAAAGGGCCGGCCACACGCAAGGCTTCACCTAAACCACCGCGCCACTCCTCGACTCTACCCGTTTCCTTCTACTTGGAACTTAGCACCAGCGGCCTCGTTTCGTTCACGGCTGCCCTTTCATAGTTTCTCTTTGTTTTCTCCTGTATGTATCTTCCTCTAGTTTTCCTTCGCCATTACCTTATGAATGTCCCAAATCGAAACCTTACTATCACGGCCAGCCGTCGCAAGTTGCTTCCAGTCACTAGAAAAAGCCAGACCCAATACTCCGCTTAAATGACATGGGAAAGCCACGATTTCTTTCCCTGTTTTTGTATTCCAGACTACTACTCCGCCGCCTACATATTTTTCTCGTCCTTTTTGGCTACAAGCTGCCACTAATGCCTTTCTATCCTGTGTTAGTACAAAGCTGTGCACGTTGGTGAATTCAGTCGTCATTCTGAGCTTCTCTCTACCTGTGGTAAGATTCCATACGACTACAAGACCATGATTCAAGCAACTTGCCACAATCTCGTCGTCTTGCGGTCCAAACTCTACGCAAGAAATACTCGCATCTTCATTTTTTTTTACGCGGAACTCTTTCACAAGTGTTTGCCGCTCAACATCCACTACGGACACGCGCCCATCTGTGCCTCCCGTAACGAGAAGCTTCTTCTGGCTATCAAACCTGATCGATTGCAACACAGCCTCCGAGACCCTAATAGTGGCTTTTTGCACTCTCTTTTCCAAACTCCAAAGTACGATCTTTCCGCCCCCACAACCTAGTGCCAACACCTCGCCATCTGCCGACAAATCCATACTATAGACTCCACCTGGTATATCAAAAGCAAATGCCTCTTTCCACGTCTTGGTATCAAAGCCTTTGACATGACCTGCCTCGAAAGCACTTAGCAGCATTTCGCTATGCTTAGTATACACACACCTTATCACCCTGCCGTGATCCAAAGCATCGTATTCAAACAATCGGCTTTCTTGGTTCTTTTCCAGAACTATGAGCTGCGATCCTACGCCAACGGCCAGTTGATTGCCATTGGGCTGATATGCCAAACAATAAACAGGCCCGTTTTTCAGGTCTAGCTGGTTTAGTTGAGGGGGCTGGTTTGCAGAGCAACCTACTAAATGCAATAAGGCGAACAGACATACAGACATAAAGCAGCCCTTTGCTCGATTGCTCGACGCGGCGTCGTAGATCGGCTTCATGAGTGATACACAAAGAAAAGGTGGGCCAGAGCCTAATTAAACAGGTCTAGTCCAGCTTTCTTTATGTCCTTCTTTATTTGGTCCAACACATCTGTGTTGTAACCGATGTCTGGGTGTTCATCATCTTTATATTCGCGAATAGAGAACTGAGTCTTTTTTGCGTCTTCTGGCACATATGGTAGGCGGGTGAACAGCCCTCTTTTTTCAGCCGTCGCGTCATAACGGGAAGCGTTTTTTACGACTGTCGGAATCTTTTTGTTGACGTTAGCGTTGACACCTCCCATGCCCGTGTCGGTCGCCGTATTAACGGGGTCAATCAAGCCCAAGAAAGCTACTTCTTGGTCCCTCTTAAGCTGTGAAGCTAATTCGTTGGCCACTATTGCGCCACGTGAATAGCCGATCAGGACCCACCGCCGCTTCTCATTTAGCTTTGCTGTTTCATAAACCTCGCCAATGATGCCAAGGAAGCGTTTTAGTTCTTTCTCGAACCTGTTCCCGGGTAGATAAAACGTGGATGGTTGGAAATAAATGTTGATAGACGCCTTGGACTGCTGGAAAAGGCGATGAACAATGGTATTGTCCTTGGGATCATTGGTTGTTCCGTCAACAAAAACAGCAGTGATATTATCATTAAACTTGTTTGCATCGAAGTTGGTACCAATCCGAACGAGCGGCCTGAAACCTGAAAGTTGAGTTTGCGTAAAGTCTCTCGGGGCTGTCGCTCTGTTTTCGTGATCTATCGCTCTTTGCAATTCGGTCTGGAGTTTCATCTTGTCCATTGGTCCGGGCGGCTGCGGCGTCAAAGCGGCACTTTCAAATCCCGAGGGATCGAGGTTGGTAGTGGGCTGGTCACTAACGTACCTGTAAAGATTGCTGTCTCCTGCATCAAACATCATTGGGTCTTGACTGGCCCACCGATTTGTTGAGGCGTCATAATACCTAGCCCTACTATACTGTAGACTTGTTTCCGTATCTTGTTCCCGTCCCGTCCACTTGTATCGCCCGCCCCACGATGACGCCGACTCGCTGGTGATGTTGCCGTAACCGTCGTACAGGATTGTGTCTTTCAACACACCGCTGTTGTCCGTGACATTGACTACGGTGCCCAGGTGATCCGTCAATAGCCACGCCGCTGTGCCGTCCGAAGCAATGCGGGCAAATAGCTGATCCACGCGGTCCCCACGCAGATACCGCGTTTGCAAGGCGTTCGTGCCGTCCAGGTCCGCAAACACTTCCCACTTGACGTTACCCACGCCGGCCGGGGTGTCTGAGTTCCACCCGTCATAGGCGTAGCGCTGTGTCGTTGTGACCCCGGACGCGGTCACGTCTTTTTCCACGCGGTTGCCGAAGGCATCGTACTTGTACACGTCGTCCTGTTCCAGCACGCCACCATTACCGGGGTCTTTCGTGTACTGCTTGGCCTCCGTCATCTCATTGCCATCGTCGTAGGTATAGGTCCACGTCTCGGCGCTGGCTCCAAGCGACTTCTTGGTCATGTTGCCGTCGGCGTCGTAGATGTACGACCACGTGCCGCTGACTAAGGTGGCGCTTTGCAACTCGTTCTCACTCCCCGTCGGTGTCGACCAACCCGTATTGTTGCGGTTACCTGTGCCGTCGTAGGTGTAGGTATGCAGGCTGTCCGCCGTTAGCTGGTTGGCGTTATCGTAGGTGTAGGTCAGCGTTCGTGTGCCGCTGTCCACCTCGCTCGCCAGGCGGCTGGCGTGGTCATAGCTGTAGGCATACGTCGCCAACGCCGTGCCCGAGCCATTGTAGTGGTTGATCGCCGTCACGCGGTTGGCTGCGTCGTACAGGTACGTGGTCGAACCCACTACTGTCGTGCCCACCGTATTGCTGGACCGCGTCAAGGTGCTGAGCTGGTGGTTACCCCGGTAAGCCTCATCGATCCGCACCGCCGTTGTCGAGATTCCGGCGTAGACCCGCGATTGCAGCTGGTTGGCCATATTATAGGTCGAGGTCTCGGTGCCGAAGTTATCCTGCACCTGGGTGCGATGGCCCACGGCATCGTAGGTGAAGGTCAGGGTCTGACTGAACATCTCCTTGACCAGGGTCACCTGATTTAGGGCGTTGTAGGTCATCGTATACGTGCCCTGCGCGTTGGATGCCGTCAGGTTGTTCCCCGCCGCGTCGAACGTGAAGGTGAGCACCTGCTGCACGCTGCCGTCGGCATTGTGCCAGGTCTGCCCGGTTTGCCGGCCTGCGCTATCGTAACTGAAGGTCACTTGCCTGCCAAGCGCATCCGTGGTGGACGTCATCTGGCTGGCCGCATCGTAAAGGATCGTCGACAGGTGGCCGAGTTGGTCAGTCTGGCCGGTCCTGCGGTTGAGCGCATCGTAGGCGAACGTCGTCGTGTTGGCCGAAGCGTCCCGTAGGGACGTCATGTTGCCGACTGCATCGAAGAGCTGCGTGGTGCGGTTGCCGTCCCCATCGATCATCACGGTCTGCCGGCCCTCGGCATCCACCAGGTACTGCGTTGTGTGGCCCAAGGGATCCGTCACCTGCGTGGCCCGGCCTAAGGCGTCATAAAGCGTCGTGGTCGTCTGGCCGGTGCCGTCGGTGACCGTGTTCTGGCGGCCGTCCGCATCGTAGCCATATTGCGTTGTGTTACCGCTGCCATCGATTGTCTCGGTCAAATCACCGCGGGCATTGTAGAGCTGGGTGGTCCGGTTGGTGGCCCCGTCGATGGTCACCGTCACTTGATTGTCGGCATTGTACTGCAAATAGCTGGCGTAGCCCTTGGCGTCGATAGTCTCCGTCAGGTTGCCGTTGGCGTCCCGCAAGTATTGCGTGAAATTGGTGCCGGCGTCCCTGGTAGACGTCAAGCGATTGACAGCATCGTAAGCAAATGTCGTGACGTTGTTGTTGGCGTCCTTGGATTCAGTAACATTGCCGGCGCCGTCGTAAAAGCGGTAAGTCTGCCCGCCACTGGGGTCGATGATCGAAGTGGCTTGGCCCAGAGCGTTGAGTAAGTAGGTGGTCGTCCGGCCGAGCTGATCTTGCAGGCCGGTCGTTTGGCCGGCCGCATCCAGGAGCGTGGTCACTCGCCCACCCAAGGCGTCCACGACCACGCTTTGGCGACCGGCCGCATCGAAGAGGTACTGCGTGCTGTGACCATTGGCTTCCGTTACCTGCGTCACACGACCCACAGCATCGTAAAGCGTGGTCGTGCGATCGCCCAGGGGCCCGTAAACCACGGTCTGCCGATTGTCGGCGTCGTAGCTGAAGGTCGTGGCGTTGTTCAGCGCGTCCAGCGTTTCCGTCAGATTGCCCTGCGCATCGTAGAAACTTTTAGTGTTGTTATTGAGCGCATCGGTCGTTTGTGTCACTTGGCCCAGAGCGTTGTAGTACGTTTTGCTGAGATTTCCCAGGGCGTCATAGGACCCGGTGACGCGGCCGTCGGCGTCGTAGACCTGACTGGTCGCCCGGCCGGCAGCGTCGATGGTTTCGGTGAGCTGCCCGTTGCTATTCAAAAGGAACTGGGACGTATTCCCGTTGGCGTCGGTCGAGCCCGTGGCCTGGCCCGCTTTATCGTATAGCGTGGTCACCGTGTTGTGCGCGGCATTGGTCACCGACACCTGCCGACCCACCAGGTCGTAGGCGAAGGTCGTCGAGTGATTGTTGCCGTCGAAGGTTTCGGTGAGTTGGCCGGCCGTGTTGTAAAGGTTGGTGGTGATGAAACCACCCGGATTGGTGATCGAGGCGACCTGATTGGAAGCATTGTACGTGTAGCTGGTCCGGTGATTGTTGGCATCGATGGTGACCGCGACATTGCCGTCGTTGTCGAGCACCTGCGTCGTGCGGTTGCCCAGCCCATCTATGGTGACCGTTTGCCGCCCCAGCGAATCGTAAAGGTATTGGGTCGTGTGATTGAGGGCATCAATAGCTTCGGTGACCTGGCTGTTGGCGTTGTAGAGCGTCTGCGTCAAGTTGTTGAGGGCATCGCGGGTGCCTGTCAGACGGTTCAAACTATCGTAATAGTTCTGGGTGAGGTTGCTATTCGCGTCCTTGGTGCCGGTCAGGTTGGACGCGGCGTCGTAGTAGTTAAGGTTGGTTTGGGCCAAGGCCGTGCCCGCGGCCGCGGTCGTGCCGGTGAGCCGATTCTGCACGTCGTAGGCGAAGGTCGTCGCACTGCCTGCCTGGTCGATGGTTTCCGTCACCATGCCTTGGGCGTTGTAGTAGGTGTAGGCAATCTGCCCACCCGGCTGCGTCACAGTTGTGGGACGGCCCATCGCATCATAGGCCGTCGTGGTCGTGCGGCCCAAGGGGTCCGTCACCGAGATTTGATTACCGGCGCTGTCGTAGACATACGTGGTCACCTCATTCAGTGGATCGGTCACCGTCTGCAATTGCCGCGCCGCGGTATAGCCGTAGGACGTGATGTGCCCGAGCGGGTCGGTGGTGGTTTGCAATAGGCCGCTCGCCCACGTGTTGGTCGTGACGCCGCCTAGCGGGTTCGTCGACGTCAACACTTCGTTGCTGCCGTTATAGGTGTTGGTGGTCGTGTTGCCGCGCGGATCCGTGAGCGTCAGCAGATTGTTGCTACCGTCGTAGGAGAACTTCTCGGTCGTGCCATCGGGATTGGTGAGCTGCGCCAGGTTGCCATTGCCGCTGCCATAGAGGTAGCTATAGCTGGTGGTTTTGCCCAGGCCGTCGATAGCGGTCAGGGGCTGGCCGGCGAAATCGTAGGTCCAAGCCTGGCTGCTGCCGTCGGCGTTCACCTGGTTGAGCTTTTCCCCGGACGGATTGAAGGTGTAGCTGGTGGCATGGCCCAGCGGATCCTTGACCACGCCGACGGCCTGGTTGTAGTCGATGGCGGTGGCGCTCAGGCCCTGGGTATTGGCCCCGGTCAACTTGAGGTTGGTGCTGCCGTCCAGGCTCATCGTGGTCAAGGTGCCGTTGGTCGGGCTGTACGCCATGGTGGTACTGACGGCCCCGACCTTCTCGTTGTTCATGCGATTGCTGCCGTCGTACGTGAACGTGAGCAAACCGCCGTCGGGGTTTTGCAGGCCGGTCAGGTCGCTGGAGCCGTTGACGGTCACGCTGACGGAACGGCCGCCCGGGCCCTGGATCAACTGGAGCTTGCCGGCGCCGCTGTAGCTGAAGGAGGTGAGCGAGTTGTCGGGATTGAGGATTTCGGTCAAGAGACCGCTGGACCACAGGTAGGTGGCGGCGACGCCCGCGGAATTGACGATGCCGGTCAATTCGCCGCTGCTATTGAAGGAATAGACGGATTGATCGTGGGCCGTATAGGAAAAGGTGCCGGTGCCCGTGTTCTCGGTCAGAGTGCCCAGGTCGTTGGGCGGGCTCCGGAAAACGCCCGAGCCCAGCGAGGTGAAGAAGCGAGCGCCGGCGGTGGCGCCGTCGATCCACAGCACGCCGCCGGTGACGCTCTGGATGGTGTCGATGCCGGCCAGGGTCCAGCCGTTGCCGAAGGGGTTGGTGGAGATGTCCAGGGGAACGACGGCCAAGTAGCCGGAAGACGAGCGGGTGACGGTCTGGCCGTAGACGGTGGCCTGAACGTCGACGGTATAGGGATAGTAGCCGACCGAGGTCACGGCACTCGCCACCTGCAAGGCCATGTCGTAAAGGTCGCCGCTGCTGTGGCCGGAGGTGCTGAACGACACCCAGGAGCCCGGGGTGCCGCCGTTCCAGGTGAGGCGAACCTGCAGCGAGGTCGGGACGGCAGCGCCCGGATCGCTCTGGTAGGTAGCCTCGATGATGGGTTGGTCGACGACGGCGGAGGAGACATAATCCAAGGCCGTCTGAGCGCCCACTTCCGACGGGCCGCTTGTCGCAGTCAGGTCAAATGGCGCAGAGACTGAAAAACTGCCGGTCTGCGGGTAAAGGCCAACATTGCCGAAAGGGGTCCCGCCACCCACGGCCACGGTGGCCGCCTGACCGGGGTCGTTGGAGCGGGGCACGCCTGCGACTACACCCGAGAAACGACCGATCCTGTTAGGCGTGGGATCGGTAAACCAGACGCCATTGTCCGGCCCCAATACGATAGACGTGGGACCGGTTTGCGAAATCCCGCTATACTCCGTAAACGCGCCGTTCGTGGTTATTCGCCCGAGTAAATTGCCACTGCTCTCAGTAAACCAGAGAGTGCCATTCGAACCCACCGTGATGCCCGTCGCTGGATCGGTTAGACCGGTATAATAAGTGATCGCGCCGAGCGGCGTAATGGTAGCAATCTCACTTGAATTATCCGCGTACCATAGATTGCCGTCCGGTCCTAGGATAATGGGGCCTGTGAAATGCGAGAAATAAGTGCCCGTGATTGTGCCGGATGTCGTCATGCTGTAGACATGAGTGCGGCTCGTAAACCAAATGTTGCCATCCGGACCAGCCGTTATTCCTAGAACAGGATAGGGAATGCCGATGCTGTATTCGGTAATGCTTCCAGTGGGCGTAATGTATCCAACCGAAAGACCCATTCCAAGATAATCGCCAAACCAGATATTGCCGTCGGGTCCCAATGCTATGACGGTTGGGCTACCGGAAGTCGAGCCGTATTCTGTGATGCTTCCCGACGTCGTAATCTTGCCGATTTGCCCGGCGTTTTCTTCGGTGAACCAAAGGTTGCCGTCGGACCCTGTCACGATTGCCGCCGGACCGCTGCCGGACGTTGGAATGCTATACTCCGTGATCGTGCCCGAGGTCGTCATCTTCGCGATTTTGTTCGTGGCATTTTCCACAAACCACAGATTGCCGTCGGGGCCTACCGTGATGCTTTGCGGCGTGCTCGACGCAGTCGGTACAGCCCAGTGCACATTCGTAATATTTACCGCTGCCGTGGAGGGAGAACCCAAGGTGGCATTGGTGGGGCTGCTGAGCGCGACGTTGAAGGAGTCATCGGGCTGGGTCATGCCATCGTTGAGGATCGGCACCGTGAAGGTCTTGTTGAGGTCGCTGGGAGTAAAGGTCAGGGTGCCAGATGTCGTCGTGTAGTCCCGGCTCGCGAAGGCGGTATTGTCGCTGGTCCCGTAGTTCACCGTGACATTGCTGGATGGCAGGGCGTCGAGCGTCACCGTGACCGTCACGGTTCCGGAGTTTTGCAGGGTACTGAACGTGGCGGCGCTGAATTGCACCGTCGTCATCATTAAGCGGTTTTCGAGCCCCTCCACGGCGAGGTGGGCCCGAGGCCGCGGCAAGCAGCGCGGGATGCGTTTGTCCGTGGCCAGCAGGAAACGCTCGAGCCGGCGGCGGGCATGCTTTGCTGCGTCTTCCCAATAACAAAATAAGCTGTCCCAGAAATGATCGAGTCCAATCCAGCGGCGGACATGATCCAGACGGAACCAGCGGCGCAAATGCGGGTGTTTCTTGTTCATGGCGCGCTCGCATAAGGGTGCAAAATCAGCAGCCAACTGAACTGCGCAGCTTCTGCGCAACGATTGCTGTCGCGGCAAACGCTAGGAACGCAAGCACGATATTGGCAGCCAAGGCGATGGACTCACCATCACCCGCCGCGGAGCGATTCCCCTTGCAGGCCCGTGGCAGCACGTGAAGGCCGCGCAGGAGGACATTGGATAGGGCTGAAAAGAAACTAGGATCGCGAAATTGAGGTTGAGAATCCTCCAGAGACCCTCGGCTGACTCCGAGGTAGGAACCACTTTAATCTCCGTCAGGCCGCTGTCAAGCATTTTCTTGCAAGAAATGAGATTGTTCTCACCATTTCATTTTTTCATGAGCGCAAACATATAGCCACGATTGCTTTATTTTCCGTAGGGCCTTGCAAAAAAAACGCGGAGCAGCATCCTGCCGCTCCACGTAGCATCGGCAAAACCGGTGGCACGCTGTTGGTGTCAGCCAATCCCAGCATACCAACACAGTTTTGCCGACATCCTAGCAATCGAAAAATGCCCTCAAAAAGTGACAAGAAATCTTGAAAAAAACTGAAAATACCTTTTCGGCAACGATATGGGCTAAGGTCGGTGATTTAGTTGCCAACGATATTTCTTGGCAAGCATCGCCCACGCGGCAGACAGCAGCCGCAAGAGGACGCCGAAGACGGGGAATTGTTCTACTTTGTCCGCGACCAGGCCGCGCCGTGATGCGAGGCCCGGCTCAGTCCCGTCGAGATATCACACGATTGAATCTTGAAGGACTTCGTGGACCACCTCTCCGTGGACGTCGGTCAGACGGCGGTCGCTGCCGTTATGGCGGAAAGTCAGGCGCTCGTGGTCGATTCCCAGCAGATGCAAAAGGGTAGCGTGCAGATCGTACCCCGAATGCGGGACGCGGGCCTGCCAGCTCCACTCGTCGCTTTCACCGTGGGCTGTGCCGCCTTTCACGCCGGCCCCTGCCAGCCACGCCACCGAGGTGCCGCCGTTGTGGTCGCGGCCATCGCTGCCCTGCGTGAAAGGGTGACGGCCGAATTCCGTGCTCCAGACCACCAGCGTGTCTTCCCAGAGGCCGCGCTGCTTCAAGTCATGCAGCAAAGCGGCGACTGGTTGATCGACGCTGAGGGCCATCGGCGGCAGCTCGCGCGGGATGCTGCCGTGATTGTCCCAGTTCCCGGTCGGCCCGCCCGCGCCGCTCCAGACTTGCACGAAGCGCACGCCGCGCTCGATCAGCCGGCGGGCGGTCAGACAACTCCTGGCGAAGGCGTCCGTGGCCGGCTGGCCCATACCATAGAGGCGACGCGTCGGCTCGGTTTCGCGTGCCAGGTCCAGCGCTTCGGGCGCATGGCTCTGCAGGCTGGCTGCCAGTTCGTAACTGGCAATGCGAGCCTCCAGGCGCGAGTCGCCCGGCAGGCGCTCCAGGTGCTCGTGGTTCATTTCGCGGAGCAAGGCCCGGCTGGCCGCCTCGCTGTCGGGCGTGATGTGCCGCGCGGCCGTGGGCGGGAACAGGTCATTGATCGGATTGGACGCGGTCGCCCGCAATACCGTGCCGCTGTGGCGGGCCGGCAAGAAGCCGGGCGAGAAGTTGCCGAGATTGTTGTAAGGCAAACCCCTGCCGTCCGGGATGACGACGAAGGTCGGCAAGTTGTCCGTCAGGCTCCCCAGGCCGTAGCTCAACCAGGCGCCCATGCAAGGAAAACCGGGCAGGGTGAAGCCGGTGTTCATGAGGTAGCTGGCGGGGCCGTGCACGTTGGTCCGCGAGGTGACCGACATCAAAAAAGCCAGATCGTCGACGTGCCGGGCCAGGTGCGGAAAGACGCTGCTGACCCAGCGACCACACTGGCCGTGGCGGCGAAACGGGAAGGCGCTCTGCATGAGATTGCCGGGCACCGACGTGACGGCTTCCGTTTCTTTCCCCCCGTTTCTTTCGTTTCCGTTAGCATCAGCTATCAATTCAGCCGCCATCGCCTCGTGTCCCGATCTCCCCCAATCTTCAAGGAAAAACAACCCTGAATGTCCCCGTTTCCCCTGCCGTTTCCCCTGAATCTCCCGGTTTCTGCCTGTCCCCGTTTCCCATTTCCAAAAAGTGCAGTTCCCTACTTACGTTTTCGGTCAAACAAAACGACTACGTCAGGATTCAGCTCTTTCAAATACTGCTCCCCTTCTTCTGTAACCGCTGTTCCTTGGACAGACAAAATGCTTAAGCTCTTCATACCGCCCAAGTGCTTTAAACCCCTATTTGTGATTTTTGTACGATCAAGCCCGAGGTACTCAACCGATCCGAGTGTCGCTAGCTGCCCTAAACCAGCATCCGAGATGTCGTTGCTGTCAAGGTCCAGGCGCTTGAGCTTTGGCATTTCTCTTAGAGACGCTAAAGAAAGATCCGACACGCCGCATCTTTTCAAACGCAATTCCACGAGCTCCCTACATTCACTCAGTACCTCTAAGCCCTCCTTGGCGATTGGAGTGTCGTAGAGTTCCATCACACGTAGCACAGGAAGCGCTTTCAATTCAGCAAATCCATTCGATGTAACATCGGCAGAGATCAGCCTAATCGATTTCAATCTTTTCAATCCGACAAGTCTTTTGATGCCATTATCAGACAATTTCGCTTCTATGCTCAGTTCTTCAAGATTCTCAAGGCGGCTCAAGTACGCCATGTCAGCATCCTTAATGGTCCCGCCACCCAGTCTCAACGTCTTCAAGCGATTCAACTTTTGAATCAGCTTTAGCGAGCTTTCCCCGATTCTAGTTTTGCTGAGCCCTAGCTCGTCAAGTTTATCAAGTGCCAGCTGCTGCAGTCCTTCATCGGAGATATCAGTCGCATCAAGAGCCAACACGCGCAATTCCTTGAGTTCACATAAGACTGCTAATCCCTTATCGCTGATTTTTGTGCCAGTCAGCCTTAACACGCGCATCCCCTTCAATCGCCTCAGAATTTCAAGACCTTCGTCGGTGACTTTTGTGAATTGGAGACTAAGCGTTTCGAGACGACTTAATGATTCAAGCGATTTCAGCCCCTGGTCGCCAATCGAAGTCAGTTTGAGATCCAAAATGCGAAGTTTACTGAGGCCTTTGATATTAGTCATGCTCTCATCATCGATCCTTGTTCCATATAAAATAAGCTCCTCGAGCTCAACGAGATCGCGACAGTGAGTCAATCCTTTTCCAGTTGTTTCTGTTCCTGCCAACCGTAGGCACCGCAATTCACGAAGATCCTTGATGCAGGCGAGAGTCTCATCAATCGAGGGCGTACCTGGCGAAAAGGCAACTTTGACAATGGGTCGATGGGGTTTAGCTTCATCGACTTCTATTATGTACGCACCATTCTTCCGAAGGTTGTCTGCAATGTCACGATTCTTTTGCTGACAACCGATTGGGCGAATGGCATTTTCTAAGCAAAAACCAGCTGAGATTAGGGCAAATATCACTAAGAGTCGCGGCATATAGAAACTCTCCGTAAACCAGGGGTGTGGTTGTCATTACCGAGGAGGTTGACCTGGGTCTTGTTTTTGTTGTCCTCTCAATTGACCAATATCAGCATTCATTCGATTTATGTTCGTCTGATTCGTAGCCAGATTACGGATTGTCGTTTCGATGGCTGCCTGTATCTCTGCGCTAAGTGCAACCGCCGCATTGAGCTCACCTCCGACTAGGACAGACTGATCCCTGAGCTCTCGTGCAGTCACGGGGTCATTTGTGAATGCAAGTTGCCTGTCAATGTTAGTAAGTTGGTCACTGAGCCTGCCGATTAATGCATTAACTCCGTCAAGCCGCGCTCTCAGCCTGGAAAGTTCGCCCCTCAAACTACCGCCGGCGACGGCGAGGCCGCCGATTGCATAAATAGAACCTGCTATGTTGGTTGCTGTTACAGCGGCGTTCCCAGTCTGGTTTTGCACGTTTGCCCCGGCGGATTTGGTGGGCGAAGTCGGAGGTGGCGTCGACGACGAAGGTGGAGTGGTGGACTTCGTGGACCGTGTTTGCGGTTGCAAACCGGAAGGATCGGTGCGCAGCGCGGGCAGATTGTTGACATAACGATACAAGTTGCTATCCCCCGCATCAAACCCTTTCGGGTCTTGGCTCGTCCACCGAGCCGTTGAAGCGTCGTAATACCGCGAGCGGTTGTACTGCAAACCCGTCTCGGCGTCTTGCTCTCGTCCCGTCCACTTGTAGCGCCCACCCCACGATGATGCCGATTCACTGGTGATGTTGCCATAGCCATCGTACTTGATGGTGTCCTGCATTACGCCGCTGTTGTCCGTCACGTTGACTACTGACCCTAGATGGTCCGTCAAAAGCCACGCCGCCGTGCCGTCCGACGCAATGCGAGCGAACAACTGATCCACCTGATCTCCATGCAAATACCGCGTTTGCAGGGCGTTCGTGCCGTCCAGGTCCGCGAACACCTCCCACT
>Ga0207099_1060_pt1 | contig 22462 bp, 22 predicted proteins | sample Alteio_BWMinHeat_85_FD_153521 | JGI IMG/M metagenome (GOLD analysis project Ga0207099, IMG submission 153521) | Enriched cells from forest soil in Barre Woods Harvard Forest LTER site, Petersham, Massachusetts, United States -... | ecosystem: Environmental > Terrestrial > Soil > Temperate forest >... | reverse complement strand
GCCCGTAATCGTGACCTCCAGAGGGTCGTCGTTCTTCTCTACTTGTGTAGCAAGGAATGTAAGAAGATCGAGATCGCCATCGCGTTGGTCTTTTGGCATCAACCTGGGACGAAGTTCTTCCTGCGAGATGAGTTCTTCCGAACTCAGCCGCTGAATCTCGCTACTGATGATTTTGCGCTCTGCCAAGCTGGAAAACCAATGCTGGACGATTCGGTCCAACTGTTTTTGCACCAGAATCAGGTTGTCGAGTTCACCCTGTTCGACTAGACCTTTCAGAGCCCTTTGTCCGCTTCGGGCGAGGCCATGCAAGAGATCTCGAGTTGCCTTGGCAATGAGTTGGCCGGCGTTACTTGGGGCCCGAGGCGGCGCAGAATGCATGTTTTGCAAAGCGGCAAGCCCGAGGGCCGTGCTGCCGGAGATGACTTCATCGGGCGTACCGTATGGCCAGCGCACGGAAGTGTTGATCCAGAGATCGCCGAAAAGCCAATCCTGGCCTGCGATGGGGTTGGTTCCCCGGATCGCGACCACATATTTATTGGGCGATTGCAGATTGCGGACCACATACATGGCATTCCAGTCGAACACGTCGAGCGATCTGAAGTTTTTGAGCGGGGCGCGCCGCGTCGCAGCCGGTCCCCACACGAGTTCCCACTGTCCCCGAACCGGTTCAAACGTATTCAGGCCGTCGATTAGCGCTTCCTGCAAGATGTCTTGATGTAGAGCTCCGGTGAAAACATCATTGAAGCCTCGATACGCCAATGCCGCGAATGTCAACATCACCGGATTTTCAAATGACATGTTTCACTCCAGTTGCAATTGTTGAACGATGCGGACCGCGCCCGTTAAACTCGGCGCGAAAAGCATGCGCTTTCAGGCTCAGACGTGTCATTCTTCCGGCGGTGATTGCTGGATGGCTGTCCACAGCTCATCAAACTTTTCCCGCACGTAGGGATTGAGCCGATCCATGAATTCACGGGGCAATTTCAGCACACGGATCAATTCCTGCGCGTCGGCCAGGTCTTTCAGCCGATGCGGGGCGGACATCCCGGAGGCCAACTTTAATTCGAGGAGCGAGGGCAGGTCGACGTAGCGAATCCCATCGATTTCAACGCCTTCCTTTGCAGGATCGGGAAATGCTACAGGCTTCGGTTTACCGTCGCCTGGAAATCTTCCGGTGACCAGAAATTCAATACGAACCTGCGTTGCCGTGTCGCGTAGATTCTTGCTGTTGCTGAAGGGTGGCAGGTAACCGCGGCCTTCAAGGTTTTGATGAATTGCAGCCAACCCTTCTTCCGTCACGATCACGTCGACGTCGACCGTCGTCCGGTCGTACCCGTGGGCGACCAGCGCCATGCCGCCGGCAATGCAATAGGGGATGTGCAACTCCACAAGGCGGCGGGCGATGGCGCTTAAGGTCTGATGAACCGGATCATCCTTCATAAAGAACCTGCCGGCTGCCCGGATGGCTGCTGTGCCTCCCCGCTCCATGATGGCATCGAACGTGTCCATACAGTTTGAATTAGAACACCCGGCGATGCTGCTGACAACCGGGAGTTGATGTCCGCTTCAAACCAAACGAGGCTGCGGGATAGCGCGCCTTCAGCCGGGAAACATCTGGGCGGCGTGTTGGGCCGTATTACAAGGTCATCCGGCGCCTCGATCCAACGTGCCCAATCGTACGAATCTGAGTTCTTTCAGCGTGCGGCATAATAGCCGAGTAGAGTATCAAATTGTTATACTCCGCACACCCACTGGAGGCTATATGTGCAACACCCGCCGGGGCAGGATCATCGGATGTTTGCTCGTGCTGGCGGCGATGCTCGCCGCGTGTCCAGCCTTTGCGCAAATCGATTTGTCGGGTGAGTGGAGCAACCTGACCCACGAAGACGTCAACCATCGTCAAAGCGTCGAGATCGGGGACTACGCCGGCCTTCCGATCAATGACGCGGCCCGCCTCAAAGCCCAGAGCTGGGACGAAGCCGTCCTCGCAACGCACGAGCGCCAATGCATCCCTCATGTCGTTACCTATGCGATGCGTGGCCAGCCCGGCAATATCCGCATTGGCAAGATCGATGATTCCGGCACAGGACAGATTATCGCGTATACGATCCTGGGCACATACGGCCGCCCGCGAACCATCTGGATGGATGGCCGCGCGCATCCGTCGGAATACGCGCCACACACGTGGGCCGGATTCTCGACCGGAAAGTGGGAAGGCAACGCGCTCGCCGTAACCACCACGCACATCAAGATGGGCTGGATCATGCGCAACGGCGTTCCCGCCAGCGATCGGACCACGCTGAGCGAGCATTTCATTCGCCATGGCGATCGCCTCCTGGATGTCATCATCGTCTACGATCCTGTTTATCTGAGCGAGCCCTTCATCAGAACGCAGGATTGGAGGCTGAACCTGAACGGAGAGCCGAATGCGTGGGGCCCATGCGGGCCGGCACAAATCATCGATGAGATTCCGAATCAGGCGAAAGGATACGTTCCACATCACCTGCCGGGCACGAACGAGCAATTGCGCGAATTTCCAGCGAAGCGCAAAGTGCCGCCCGAAGCGGCGATGGGCGGAGCCGAGACGACGTATCCCGAGTACATGTTGAAGCTGCAGGGCCGGCCGGTCCCGGCTTCACCTCCACGGCCTGCTCCAACGCCGGTTCAGCCTGCGGAACGAATCGGGGACATCGAGGTGTTGCCGGTTCAAGGGAACGTCTACATGCTGGCCGGCGATGGCGGCAATATTGCCGTGCAGGTTGGAGAGGATGGCGTCCTGCTGGTGGATTCCGGGTTGGCGCAGTTCAGCGAAAAGGCATTGGCGGCGATCCAGAAACTTTCGAACAAGCCGATTCGCTTCATCGTCAACACCAGTGCCCGTCCGGACCACACCGGTGGAAACGAACGATTTGCGAAGGCCGGAAGCAAGATCGGTGGCGGTCTTATCGTGGGCGGCTATGCCGGCGATGGCGCCATGGTGATTGCGCACCAGAAAGTTCTCAAAGCGATGAGCGCGCCCACCGGGAAGACCGCCTCGGCGCCCAGCGCCGCATGGCCGACAGACACCTACCCCGGGGAGTCGAAAGAGATCTACTCCAATTCGGAGGGGATCGAGCTTTTCCATCCGACGGCCGCAAATACGGATGGTGACAGCATCGTGTATTTTCGCCGTTCAGATGTGGTTGTCACCGGGGACCTCTTTTCGACAACGAGCTATCCGGTCATCGATGCTGAGAAGGGTGGGAGTTTTACCGGCGTGCTCGCGGGATTGAATCGCATCATCGACCTGACCATTCCGAAGGATTGGCAGGAAGGCGGAACGATGGTCATTCCCGGTCATGGACGTATCGCGGACGAAGCCGACGTTGTCGAGTATCGCGACATGATCACGATCGTCCGCGACCGCATTCAGGACATGATCAAACGCGGCATGACGCTGGAGCAGGTGAAGGCCGCAAAGCCGACTGTCGACTACGATGGCCGGTATGGCGCCACAACCGGGGCCTGGACAACCGCAATGTTCATCGAGGCCGCATATCGGGATCTCAGGTCGCCCGGCCGCTGAGCCAATGGCCGCCTCAGTCTTGCGTGTTTTCAAGTTGAAGTCGTGGCGCCCCCTGACTAAATTAATGCTGCCTTTCGCCCCTGTTCCATGCCAACTGGTAGATTTGGAGTAGCAATGGGAATCACCTGCATCTCTGGAACTGTCACCGGGCCAAAGGGTGAGCGGTCGTTAGAATTTCTTGTCGATATCGGCGCGACCTATTCGCGCCTGCCGCCCGATGTTTGGCAGGCAATTGGGCTCGCTCCCAAACGTACTGTCACTTTCTCTCGGCGATGGCAGTAAAATTGAACGTCAGGTGTCGGAATGCCACATCGCGCTCAATGTGGGCGAGGGCCATAGTCCTGTGATTTTAGGAGAACAAGGTGATGGAGCCTTATTGGGCGTCGTCACCCTGGAAAACCTCGGACTTGTTTTCAATCCCTTCAGTCGAACCCTGCATCCAATGCGTCTGCTTTTGGTATGAGCCGGCTTTGCCCAACGGAAAAGGGAAGGCCACAAAAAGCACAAAACAGAACACAAAAGACCAGGAAGTAACCACAAAGACATGTAGTCGCGGGTTTTACACCCGCGTTCCCGACCACGAACGCGGGTGTAAAACCCGCGACTACATGTCTTTGTGGTTACTTCCTGGTCCCCCTAAGTGAGCTGAGTGCGTTTCACGGTTTCTGCCTTTGGAGCGCACGCTGCTTGCGTTCTTCTTCGAGAGCATTCGCCCGCTGTGGGCCTGCCGGAAGAAGCTCCGTGCCGTCTGCATGCACCAGTTTCTTGAAGGCGATCCGTTCTGAACCGGTGTGGGACGGATTGCCAGTGACTGTCACGCGTTCACCGGCCTTAATGGATTCGGGCGTCCAACCGACGTTCGAGAGATTCAGCCTGCCGGCGAATTCTACCGTCCACTTACTGACTTTACCCGACGCATCCTTAACATCCATGTACATCATTGCGTGTGGATTCACAAATCTGAACTGCGTCACGACGCCCGATACGGTCAGCACGCGGGTGTCGTCATACACAGCGGAAAAGGAGTGATGCGAGGTTGCGGTGCTTACACAGACGACGAGCAACGGGATCGCAAAGCAGCATGCACGTAAGAATCTCATCACCGGACTCCCTTCTTGAATTCTGTCGGACGCTCGCATTGGTCATAGGCTGCAATCTTTTGATCCGGCGCCCATGCCCATATGTGCTTGATGACTACCGGCTCACGGAAACTCAACGGATCTTCCATTGTTGCCGTGAGCATCAATGTTTTTCCGTCCGGTGCGCGAGTGTAGCGTTCGAGTACGCGCAGTTGATCACTGTGCGGACTCCACCAGATTGTGATGTTGGCGCTGATACCGGAAGTCTGGATGACAAGCGTATCGCCCTCCCAATGACCCACCGAGTAGCCAAGCGGTTTTAGTGGCTCGTTCGCCGGACGGTTGCGGCCATCCAGGTAAACCGTTCGGCGGGCATCCCACTCTCCGTAACGCATTTCAAGGCGGTCCTTACCGATTTGGCGGATTTCCAACTGGTGCCGTGCAATGAACTGACGTGCAAAACCGTAAGGCTCACAACGCAGGAAGGAAGGATCGTCCGCCGGATCCAGCGGAAATGTTTTCAGTACGGCATCGGTAAATCGTGGACGTACGTATTTCTCTCGTTGATAAGTGTCGGCTTCTGTTCGAAGCTGTCCGAGTGGACGAGCATCATTTGCCGGATCGTCGAGCAACGCATTGAGCCGTTCGATTCCGGCATCAGTGCACCAGCTCGCGCAAAAATCGCCCGTTATCGTCGCAGGCGGATCGCTCCACATCCCTGTGAACTTTCCTGCCGGCGATTGGGCTTCAGCAAACGCCGGAATACATAGGACGAAAGTCAGGACCAGAAATCCGGATGGACATTTCGCCATGCCTATAGCTCCACGGGTAGTTGGTTCGACCTCAAATCCAGGCCGAGTTTTCAATCGGGATAGCGAGATAAGGATAGGCACTGCCGAATCAACTCGCAAGAATATTTCAATCGTAATACTCGGGTGACTGAACAAATTCTTAGCGTCTCCCGGTGTCCCAGGAATACGGCCGCAATTCTTCCGGATGAGTCCGGATATAGGCGGCGACGCGGTGCCGCTTTTGCGGTCCGCGCCCGGCGCTGTCTGCTTCTGTCTGGCTCAAAATCCCGGGCTTGAATTGTTCGACTCTTTCGAAAATGGACAACCAGCGCTTTTTGATCGCCTCGATGCTCAGCCCGAGATCCGCGCTGAGTTCTGTGTCGGTCTTGCCGCTGAGAGCCGCGGCAAGGAGCTTCTGTTCCGCAGGGCGCAAACGGAGTACCGGCGCCTGGTAACGATACATTGTTGCTGCAATGGAGTACGGCGCCGCGAGAGCGCTCTCCCGGGTCAAAACGACCAACGCGCTCTCGGATTCTGGAAATTCTGCGAGCAGCCGGTACGTTCCGGTCGCGCGTGCCAGGGCGATCCTGGAATGGCCGATTGCTTCCTTCAACACCCGGTTGAAGCGATAGCCCGCAAAATGCTCGACGAAGCTGGTCCCCAGCAACGCATGGACCTCCTCGAGTTGCGTGGCGTTCATGATCCCATCACGCCACGTCCCATACATATTGACGAAGTCGATGCCTTCGCCGGCATTTCCCGCCCCTATTTCGGCACGACTCAGGACAACCGGTTCTCCAGACGCAACGCCGGCAATGATTCGCGAGTTGAGGCCGGGCCGAGGGTTCCCGGTTTCCCGGTCTGCGAATGCGCGAGTGACGAACACTCCCATGCCGCACGCCACAATCTTGTGTCCCGAGAGCGGGCGTTCGGATTCAATCACATTTGCCTGAAATGCCGGGTTATCCAGAAAGGCCTTCCAAACATCAAGAGCTGCGGTGCGGCCGACGATCTGGTCTCCCAGGCAAGCAGGTTGAATCGCGAGACAGCTGGAGAGATCGGCTTCGCAGATGGAGCGCCAGTACATAGGTGTTCGCCGGACCGGTATCTTTTAGGTTATTGGAACCGCTTCCGGGTCTCCATAGGATAGATCACGTACGACACAAGAAAGGACTAGACATGAAAAGAATCGTTTTGATGTCGATCGTGGTTTCACTTTTGACCGCCGGGCCGGTGATCGGGCACCATGGCTACGGGGAATATGACCGCAACGCGGCTGTGTCATTAGAGGGGACGCTCAAGCGCGTCCTTTGGGCGAATCCTCACGTGGTGCTGACGCTGGAGACCCAGGACAAGGGTGAGTACTCCGTCGAGTGGGGGCCTCCATCCCAGCTATTGAGGCAAGGCATCAGGGCGATCCCCGTGAAGACAGGCGATCACCTGGTCATTACCGGATCCATCAACCGGAATCCCGAGAAGCGAATCCTGACCCTGCTCACGGAAATCAGCCGTCCGGCCGACGGTTGGCATTGGGTGAATCCGTGGGGGAACCCGAATCGTGCGAACATAAGTTCCACGAACAAATAGAGCACTGAATTCAGACGTGTCCAGAATTAGAGCGTCAATATAGTTGACTCAGTTCGCACGGAGAATCGGAAGTTTTGAAATTGGACGAATCCTGCATCTCAAATCCGAAATCCCGAAAATGCGAATTGGACCAGTCCAATCTGAGATTTCGGAATTTCGGATTAAAGATGCAGGATTCGTCCAATTTCAAAATCTCCGCTCTCAAAGCCGCTGAGTCAAGTATGTTGAAAAGGCGGGGAATGTTCCTCAAGTTGACTTCATGTGCAAAGTCGAAAGGTGGGGTGTCTCAGAACGCACCTGAAGGGCGAGGCTGACACTGGCTGCGGCGATGAGAATCCCAGAGTCATAGGAAGCCTATAACATAAGCCCCTTGACTCTGTGTATCGCTTTTGCAGAAACTCAGCGCACGATGCTGGCCTCGAAGAAGATTTCCGTAATGTTCCTCTGCGTTCTCGCCGTGACTTTCCTGGCGTCAACCGCCATCACCCGCCCGGCAGAGCCCGAACTGAGAATTGCCGTAAATTCGACTACGATCGAATCGTTTCCGGTTTTTGCGGCCGTCGATGCGATGTCCGCTAACGGCGCAGGCTCGCGCATCCGGCTTATTCCTGCCGCCAGTGGAAGAATCGCGATGTCTCAGCTCGTTGGTGGCGCGGCCGACGTGGCAACCGGTTCGGAAACACAGGCGCTGCTCAATTCCGTCACGGATCCTCGAATCCGCATCATTCTGACTCTCGCGGAATGCCGGTATCGCATCATCGCAAGGCGCTCGGCGGGCATCCACCGCATCGAGGATCTACGCGGCAAGAGTGTGGCAGTTACGGCCAATACCTCGTCTCATTACTACCTGGATCGAATGCTTCGGAATGCGCGGGTCAACGAGCAAGACATCCTGCTGACAGCGCTCGAAGGCCAGGACATGCCCGCGGCCCTTGTAAAGCGCACCGTCGACGCGGTTTCGATTTGGGAACCTCACGCTCAAAATTCGCTCGAGGCTCTCGGCGACGATGCGGTTGTTCTGGAAGACTCATCTGCCTATACGGAACGATTCAACCTGAATACAAGGACCGACGTCCTGGCGGATCCGGCAAAACGCGCGGCCCTTCTCGCATTGTTCCGGGAGATTGCCCGTTCTTCAGCCCGGCTTCGAATGCGGCCGCCGGAACTCATATCCACACTGTCTCCGAAAATCGGTCTGCCGGCGAAGACAGTGATGGCAGTGTGGCCTCAATTCAGTTTTCCGGCGTCCCTTTCCGGAAAGCTTCGCGCCGCTTTGGGTGAAGTGGAGCCGTGGGTGGCCGCGATCCAAAAGAGACAGGCGCGAGCCGGCAATGACCTCACGGTCCTGATCGACAACAGTGTGATGGACCAGGCTTTGAAGTAACCGGAAACGTACGCCATATGGGACCTGCTTTCGATCGGAAGCTCGAGGATGTGGGCAATATCGTTCACCTGGAACATGTGAACGTCAGGCAGCCGGACCAGCAACTGGCAACTGTTTTCTACGTTGTGGGACTGGGCTTTACGCGCGACCCATACATGATGGTCGGGCTGGACAATATGTGGATCAATATCGGCCGTAATCAGATCCACCTGCCAACGGGCCCCCCTCAACGGGTCCGTGGAACGATCGGAGTCGTCGTGCCGGACCTGACCGCGCTGAAGCAGCGGTTGACTCAAGCCGCTTCAGATCTCTCCCATACGCAATTTGGTTTTGTCGATCGCGAAAGCGTTATTGACGTCACTTGCCCCTGGGGCAATCGAATCCGCTGTCATGCGCCCGCCGGGAACTTTGGAAACACAGACCTCGCGATCGCGTATGTCGAATTTCCCGTACCGGCTGGAACCGCGGCTCGCATCGCCGATTTCTATCGAGAGATCATGGGCGCCACGGCAAACGCCGGCCTGCGCGATGGAGCAGTCACGGCATCGGTGTCCACGGGCAGAGACCAATACTTGTTTTTCCGGGAAACGGCCGAACGCATAGAGCCTTACGACGGCCATCACGTGCAAATTTACATCGCCGATTTCTCCGGACCCTATCGCCGTCTGGCCGAACGCAACCGCATCACGAGAGACACAGACGCGCACGAATGGCGTTTCAAGGACATCGTGGATGTGAACAGTAACGAGATACTTTTCACGCTTGAACATGAAGTGCGCAGCCTGAAGCATCCTCTCTGTGCCCGCCCGCTGGTGAACCGCAACCCCGCACAAACGAATCGTGACTATATCCGCGGGAAGGACAGCTTCCCGGGCACTTTCTGAGCTCCGATTATTTGAAGTTACCAACCGCCCCTGGCTGCGCCGCTTCGGAGGCTTCGCGACATTTTTTGATGGTGGAACCACCTCGCCTTGGAAAGGCGGGGCTTTGCACAACGAAAAGGAGGGAGGAACACAAAAGGCGCAAGAAGGACACAAAAAGCACAAAAAGTGGTTTATGAATCGATTTTTGTGCCTCTTGTGTTCTGCTTTGTGCCTTTTGTGATCCTTCCCTCTTCCGTTGTGCAAAACCTAAAGGCGGGGAGTAAAGACGCCACCGGCTGGGGGCTCACTTGAGTTCTTCCGCCCTTGCTCCCGCGAGAACGTTCGTCAAGCTGTAGTTCCCTTCGTGGCACGCATATTCAAACATGGGGTCGGAACTTCTGGTCATTGGAACTTGCGCAGTCCAGGATCGCGTAAACGCCGTTTCGTTGTCGACGGTGAATTGGTACATCAGCCTGTCATCGCCGGCCCGCGAGAACTTTTCGATAAGGTGCAGGTTCTCGTCGGCGCCTCTGAAGTTCGTTTTGTCCGAAAAATTCGTCGTATCGACAACGAGCGTGTCTCCTTCCCAATGGCCGCGCGAGTCTCCCATCCACAAGTGAACGCTATTCGGAAGATGCGGACGGCCGTCCAGTGGAACGATGCGGACATCGTGGATCATTTCGTTCAGGATCATGACGTATCCGGGCGCTTGAACAATGCGGATATTGTTGTTGTATGCGCTCGGGAGAATTGGCGGTCCCGCGGTTGTCCAGATCAGACAGCGTTCCTGAAGGGGCCGGTCTTCCGGTCCGTCGAAGGGATGCAGTCTCCTGGCTTCTGCGCGATCGGCGGCTTTCTTCCGGCCTGCCGCCGTCAACGCCGGAAGTTTGCCATCCGGCGGATCGACGATGAGGGACGTCCTGTTGGTCCATACGACTCGGTTTCCGCTGTCCCACCAGAAGTCGTTGTACGCGCGGCTGACATCGGCTTCCGTTGGGCCGTCGCGGCGGTCCCGGTTGTTGCTTGTCAGGAATTTCTTTTCGTATTCCGCCGCTTCCTTTCCGATAAAGAAATCTTTCCCCGCAAGATCGCCAGGACGCTCGAGAGGCGTGATAGTGGCGAATCCCCATATTCCCTGAAGATCCGGCTGTCCGTCGGGTGTGTGCGGTGGAGTCCAGGTTTTCTTTGGGGCCTGTCCGGTAAGGGCCGCCGTGAACAACAAGACAGCAATGAATGAAGAGAAAAATCGATGGCTCACTCAAACCTCCCTGCGTTGTCCCGAATGTTTAATTCCGATTACTTGGCCCGATCATAATGTATGATCCCGGCAAACGGCGCAAAAAAGTTCAATTCAAAATAGCCGAAGGGGCGTGTGCATATGAAAGCTCACCTTCCGATCGTAATTCTGGGGATGCTGTCTATTGCCGTAGCGGCGCAGCAAAAGGCTGAGAAGAGCAACATGGACCTGGTGGGCTACAGCGACCTCCAGGCCCGCAGCGCCTATCAGCCAACCATTCACAAACAAGGTCAGCGGTGGATCGCGTACATCGGCCACCATGGCGGCACGCAGCTCAATCCCCTCACTGGAAAACAAGAGAACAACGGCACATCGATTGTCGATGTCACCGATCCGAAACAGCCGAAGTACCTCGCACACATTCCAGGTGAGCCGGCGGCGCCGGGAGGCGGCGAATCCGGCGGCGCGCAGATGGCTCGCGTATGTGACGGCAGCCAGCTGCCGCGCGCGGACAAGAATAAGGTGTATCTGCTGCGCACCTTCGGCGGATCCGCGCATGAGATTTGGGATGTCACGGATCCCGCGAAACCAAATCGCGTGACTGTTGTGGTCAGCGGACTGCGCGACACGCATAAAAGTTGGTGGGAGTGCGACACCGGCATCGCCTTCCTCGTTTCCGGCCTCCCGGACTGGCGCACCCGGCGCATGACGCAGATCTACGATTTGAGCGACCCATCGAAGCCGGTGTTCATCCGCAACTTCGGCTTGCCCGGGCAGCAGCCGGGTTCGACGGGTTCAGTACCAACCGAATTGCATGGAGCCATGTCCACGGGACCCAAGGGGAACCGTATTTACTTTGGTTATGGCACCGGAGCGAATGGCATCGTGCAGATCGTCGATCGGGAAAAGCTCTTGAAAGGGCCGAAGGAGCCAACGGAGGCGAACCTCGTCTATCCGCAGGTGGCTCGGCTCGATCTGCCTCCGGACGCCGGCGCACACACCACTTTCCCGCTGCTGGGTATGCAGGTTGCGGAGTTTTCAAAACAGAAACTGCGTCCCGGTACGGCCGCTGCCGCGGGAGTGGAGCACGACCACGATGACGCAGCGCCGCCGGATCGAACTCAAGCGCGGCGTGACTTCCTGGTGGCCGTGGGCGAGACGACCGCGAATGAATGTCTGGAGAACCGGCAGATGGTCCGGATGCTCGATATCACCACCGAATCGAAGCCGTTTGGCGTCGCATCCTGGACCGTGCCCGAATCGAGCGGAAATTATTGCGGCCGCGGCGGCCGCTTTGGCACACATTCCTCAAATGAAAACTTCACGCCGATCTATTACGGGCGTGTCCTCTTCGTCGCTCACTTCAACGCGGGCGTGCGCGCTCTCGATGTCCGCGATCCGCTACAGCCGAAGGAAATCGCCTATTACGTTCCAGCCCTTACAGACAAGACGGATAAGCGTTGCGTCGGAACCGGCGCCGACCAGCGTTGCAAGATCGCAATCCAGACGAATAACGTTGAAGTGGACGACCGCGGTTACATCTATATCGTCGATCGCGCGAACACCGGCATGCATATCCTCGAACTCACCGGCCCGGCGCGGCGTGTCGCGAATTTTCAGTAGTGGTCTGGTTTGCATAAAACGAAACCGGAGTGTGGAGTGAACGCGGGGTTGCACAGGAATGACCGAGAGGGTCACGGCAGGCGAACGAAGCCTTCCGTTGTGTTCGTGTCCTGTATGTCCGAAGTACAACTCGGGCCCGGTGAATGAGGCAGGTTCTGGCTGTAGCGACGGTGTATGACCGCCGACAATCTCGCAAGTTGCGTATCGTCGGCGGTCATAGACCGCCGCTACAGTGGGCGAAGAAGGGAAACTTACTTCAGTGACGACCCGCGTAACAGCCACGCACATCGTGATGACGGCGGCCCATCCGCCTGCTCAGACATCTCGTGATAGGTGCGGTTGATATCTGGCTCGTAGCGGCAGGCCCGGTCCGCGGAGGTCCGCGGATTATCGGGCACGATCAGCTTCGGCGTGCCATCGAAGAACTCAAAGGCGCGAACATGACAATTGATCCAGTTGGCCAGTCCCTGGCCCATCGTCGCCCGCGCAAATGTGTAGGTGCTGGCTCCCAGCACCGCGACAAACAGCGAGGCTGGCGCTGCTTCCCCAGTGCGATGATCGTAGATGGGAACTGTTGGCCCTGCCCAGTCCACAAACATCTTCTCGCCGGCAGGGTGCTCCTGCCGCATGACGACGTTGTGTTTCCGGTTCCATTCCTGGTACAGCTCACAATAACGGCTGTAACCATACCCATCCGCTTGACTCTGGCGATACTCTTCCCAAATCAACTGCAGCGTCAGATGCCGGTTGAGCCTCAGTTCGCGATGAACTTCGGCGAAATCGACGCCCGCTCGCCGATTCGGCGGCGAACGCCCTGGTCGTAATGGAAAGAGTCGCTGCTAGTTGCCAATCTCGCTCTGGCTCTGGCCGCCGGTGGCCCCCACGCGGGCTTTACGGTGCCTTCTCCCCGGCGCGTCTTGATCTGTCAGTTCGAACTGCCTACCAGGACGGCCTCGCTCTGGATCATCGAGCTGCTGTTCCATGGGTGCAATTAGAAGTGGGATGTAACGTGCCGAGATCGCGGGCCACTTCAAAGTATCGGTCCGGCAAATCAAGGAGTGGAAGGCAACAGCCATGCACGAGATACGCGTTGCGCTGGGGCTCGAGACCGAGGAAAAACGTGAAGCGCCAGACAACGACGACTCGCTCGCAGGGCCAACCGCCGCCGCGAATCGAGCGCGCAGCCGAAAATAAACATTCGTCCCGGCTCCCAACCGCCGTCCATATCCATTTAACTTCCGAATTCACACAAGATCTGCGCGAAGCGCAAGCGCGATAGCGCGCAGCCAAGATCTGACTGTTCCGTCGATGCGCATGTGGAGTGCGCCCGAACTCCGCAAATCGATAAACAACAGGAGATTCCAATGAGTACTTGGAAAACAAAAGTCAGTCCGATTCGTGCGGTCATGGGTTTTAACGCCATGACCGACGCCAACCTGGTGGTTTTCGCCAACGGCGTGTTGAAGGGTTTAACCGGCAACGCGTCGTTTCCGAATCCCACCGTTCCGTTAACTACCTTCGGGAACGACATCACGGCCCATTCGAACGCCATGACGGCGGCTTTGGATGGCGGTAAGAACGCCAAAACCGCCAGTAAGAAGACAAAGAAGGCCGTGGTGAACGACCTGAGGCAGCTCGCCATGTACGCCGAGAGCAATTGCAACGAAGACATGGCGATTTTCACCACCAGCGGCTTCACCGCGCGGGCGAAACCAGCCGCGTCGGGACCGGTGGCGGTTCCCACGTTCAAATCGCTCGACTACGGCGCACATCCGGGAGAAATCTTGGTGTTCATCAAGTCGGTGACGGGCGCCAAGAGCTACAACGTACGCTTCGGCCCGATGCCGCCAACGCCGCCGGCTTCGGCGGGCGGTCCGAGTTCGACGCCCGCTTCGGCTGGAGCGACGGCAGGCGCCGCGCCCGGGGCTGCGCCGTCGTCATGGACCGTATTGAACGTGGCCAATATCAAAAAGGCCATGCCCGTCGATAACCTCACCTCCGGGACCTTGTACGCGTTTCAGGTGCAAGCCCTCGGCATGCAGGGTCTGTCGGCGTGGTCCGATTCGTCGACGATCATGTGCCCGTAAAGGAGGAAGCGCGTTAAACCTCTCTGCCGGGGGCTTTGGCCCCCGGTTTTTTTTGAGCCCAATTCACGCGAAGCGCAAGCGCGATAGCGCAGCAGCCTAAAGCAATGGAGAAAAAGAAATGAAAAATACCGACATTAATAAGGTCGCCGAGAAGTTGTTGGCAGCGGCCGCCAAGATCATCACCGTGGGGCAGGATCTGAACGCCATCACGTCCTGCATGCTCGATGTTGCGCACAATGCCGAAGCCGATGACGGCAGCCTGGACCACGCCTTCCACATTCTCGCCTAGCCGGCTGCACCGGCGATCTCACGCCGGACGTCATCGACACCACGACATCATCTGCGCTATTCACAATCTGATCGGCTCGAGCCGCGGCCAGCAGAAAGGAGCGGTATAGAAATGGACAAGGATGACGAAATCCTGTCCGAGGGCTTTGCACATAAATAAAGTCAACTTGAGGAACATTCCCCGCTTTCAAGGCGGGGTGGCTGCGCCATCAAATAATATTCCCGTTCCGTAGCGGGCGCAGACGGGGCGGTTAATAACTTCAACAAAAAGGTACGCTTCGCGGTTCCATGATAACCGCCCCGCCCTCGCGTTCTAACGATTTGATCGCTCGGGCACCCAGCCTGAAAAGGCGGGGAATGTCGCTTAAAACCGAGCGACTCACGAAGTACATGTCGTGTCGCTTCCACCGGCCCTCTTATTTCTCTTCGTCCCCGCTGGACGAACCGGCAAACAGTTTCTTTCCGTCCTCGAATGTGACGCTGCGAACGTTGGCTGCGGGCTGGCCGCTGCGCGCCTGGTAGGCGTCCACGTGGAGTACAGTGCCGACCTTAAGATCTTCCTTCCTCCATCCGCGCCGGATCAACGCATTGCCTGCGCCGGTCTCGAGCGCCCAGTTTACGATCTTCCCGCCGGTCTCCACATCGAGATAGAGCCAGGCATGAGGGTTGGCAAATTTCATCATTGTGACCTTGCCCACAAGCTTGATGGGTTTGTTCCGATCGTACTCTGCTGTAAACGAGTGATGTGCAAAAGCCGTCCCAGCCAGCAAAGTAATGATGATGACAACGGTGGCGATTCCGCCTACGGTTTTGATCTTCATGAAGTTATTTCTCCTTTTTCTGTTGAGCCCGGAATGCATCCTTGACCGCTTTGAGGTGTTCCAGGTCCCCATTGTCTTCATGGCAGGCGACCTCGAGCAGTTCGTCTGTCTTTCGGTTCAGCGGAATCTGGATCGTCCACGGCCGCGTATACACTACCGGATCATACACGGTCGCCCTATACATGATTTTATCGGCAGCGACGGGAATGAACTGCTCGACAACGTGCTCCGCATAGCTGACGACGTCACCGGCTTCGTTCAGCCAGGTTTTCCCGTTAAGGTTCGCGGTATCGACCACCAATATGTCGCCTTCCCAGTGTCCTACAGAGTCGCCCTGCCACAGGCGAACGTTATCGGGAAGGTGAGCGCGGCCATCCAGAGGAATCTGCCGCCAGGACATGCGTTCGGACAGCACGACCACATAGCCGGGCGGTTCAATGATCTGTATCGGTGACGGCACATAGTGCGATCGCGGGACTCCGGCAACGATGCAATGCGCGGTCGGATCGTCGTATCCACGCTGAGGAAGGATCCGGTCATCGTGTTCCGCCCTGGCCCAATCCTGGTAGGGGAGTTTCCCGTCCGCAGGATCAATGATGACCCCTCTGGCCCTCTCAAGACCATAGTTGGCGCCATTGCCTTGTTGGTCGTAGAAACCCGCAAGATCCGGTTTCCCGTCCGCGGTGCGGCGAATGTTGGAGCCGGCCGGCGGAAGAGGCGGAGGCGCGGACACGGCCGCAAATGGCGGAGGCGCCAGCTTATCCGGTGAATACCATGTCCGGGACTCGCGTTCAAAGGCTCCGTTGGCTTCTTCGACTTCCGCCTGACACTGATATTCGAGGAGGCGGGGCATTTCCTTTTGCCGAATGAGCGGCATGCTGATCTTCCATGGTCTGGTGAAGGTCTTCGGGTCGGTGATGGTGGCCTCGTACTGAATGGTATCGGGGTCACGCAGCGTATAGCGTTCGACGACGACCATATCTCCACTGTGAAAATCACCGGCCATGTCCAACCATGTCTGGTCGTTCTGTTCCTTAACTTCGACTACCAGCGTATCGCCTTCCCAGTGCCCGCGCGAATCCCCCATCCAGAACTCCAGTCCACTATGAAGAGGCTTCTTCCCGTTCACGTAGATCAGACGATGAACCTGTTGCCACTCGAAAGTAATCGCGACGTGCTCGGGGGTCTGAAAAATCTGGAAGGGAAATTCCATATACATGATGCGCGGCACGCCAGGCATAAAGCATTTGTTGAGCGGATCGGCGGTTTGCCGGTTGTTGAGGTTCTCGAGCTTTTTTGCCGCAACCCACGGTTGATAGGGAATCGCTCCACCTTCGACGATTCCTTTTCCGGCAGGCATTCCCATCTTTGCAGCATGATCCTGCAGGTCGTAGGATGCGCGATTGCGAACCTGCCAGATTCCCTGCAGGTTCGGTTTGCCATCGCCAGTGCGAGGCAAAGTCTGTGCCGAAAGCGGTAATATTGCGAACAACATAACGATCATGATCCTGATCCTGAAGAACATGGGACCTCCTCCAATTGGCTTCGCGATTCGAGCACATCGCTGCACTGCGGTCAAGTGAATGAAAAATCGGGGCCAGACGGGTGAGTGGGGGCCAGGCGGGGAAAAATCCAAGTCAGACTAGTGATTTGCCCATTTTTTGTAGTCCAAAAAAATGGGCAAATCACTAGTCTGACTTGGATTTTTCCCCGCCTGGCCCCGATTTTTCCGCCCCTTTCAACACGTCGTCGATCTTGTACTTCTTGATCACCACGACAGGCCGCGTCTCGTGAGCCTTTTTCAGATAGTAAATGTAAGGCCGCGGATTCGGCCCCCTTTCATCCTTGCGCAAGTGGTACCACTGCTCTTCAAACTCGATCGTGATGTACGTATTCCAATCCTTTGGCCGGCAGCTGTATATCTTCAAATCGTAGTGAGATCGAGGGCCACCCCGCACAACCTCATCGGGAGCCAGCGGCGGAAGTTTCCAGTTCGGAAGCAATTTGTCCCACACTCCCGGCGTGCCCGCCCATTTCTCCGGCTCCGGCTCGAGCACTTTTTCGATCCGGTAATGGTCGATCACGACCGCCGGAACGCCGACAGGATATTTCCTCAGGTAGTACACGAATCGCCGGGGAGGCGGCCCATGCTCCTCCCTGAAGTACTGGTAATACTGGCCTTCATATTCGATGGTCATGTACGGATTCCAACGGAGCTTCGCGCGGCAGGAATAAACTTTCAGATCGTATTTGTGCTTTCCATGGCTAGGTATCACCTGATCCACCACAAGCGGCCCAACATGCTTTTTGTATCTTGCTTTGTCCACGAGGCCGTGAATGCCGGAAATAGCATACAGAGGAAGCGATCCAATCACCTGGTCCGACATTGCGGCGAATGTGCGGATCAGGCCCTCCAGCGAGAGATAAAGGATGAGCATATTTACAGGTCTGAGGATGAAATTGAGCATCAGGAAGATGCCGGATCCGTAAGACGCCTGCTCACCTATTCTGTTGGCGCCCTCATAGATGATGTCCGGAGACAGTCCGCTTTGCTGAAAGATGTCCGGCTCACGCGAAAATAAGACAAGGCGCGTCGCCAGAAGAACCAGCATGCCCACGCCCTGCACCATACCGCACAGGTATGCGTCACGGCTCGACAACGCATTAGGACGGTAACGCGGGGGGAGCAGCGTCGCGAATATCGATCCCAGGTATCTCAGCAGTCCCACGAGCCTCCAAAGCACGTGTTACAATCGCAGGTTATGAGCGTCGCCGAAGTCGAGACCAAGAGAGAGCACGAAAACTTCTTTACCACGACCTATGCGTCCCTGGTCAACTGGTCCCGCAAGAGTTCATTGTGGCCTTATCCCTTCGGGACAGCCTGTTGCGCCATTGAATTCATGGCGGTCGCGGCGTCGCATTATGACATCGCGCGGTTCGGATCGGAAGTGGTTCGGTTCTCGCCAAAACAGGCGGACGTCCTGATGGTCCTCGGCACGATCAACGATAAGATGGGCCCGGTCCTGAAACAGATCTACGACCAGATGGCCGAGCCGAAGTGGGTCATTTCGATGGGCGCGTGCGCGACGTGCGGCGGCTTTTACCGGGCATATCACGTGATGCAGGGCATCGACGAGATCGTGCCGGTCGACGTGTACATTCCCGGATGCCCGCCGGTGCCTGAAGCCGTCCTCGACGCGGTCATCAAGCTTCAACAACAGGTCGAAAATGACTCGCGCCTCTCCTATGAACGGCATCCCCGTCAAACTCAGCTGAGAACGCCGGAACTAGATGCCACAGTGGCCGGGCTCGAACCCCCGCCGCGCTCGCTGGTCCGGTTTCTCGACGAGAATCAGGAAGTCCAGGGGCCGATCGCCCAGGCATTCAAACAGAAATTTCCGAACGAACTGATCAGCATGCGCGAGTTTCGGGGAGATCTTTCGATCACCGTAAAGCGGGACGGCGTCAAGGAAGTCCTTCGGGCGTTAAAGCACGATCCCGAATTCGATTTCAAAATGCTGCTCGATGTCACGGCCGTGGATTACCTCTCCGAGCGCCAGTCGCGCTACGACGTCGTCTACCACATGCTCTCGCTGTCGAATAAGCATCGGCTCCGGCTCAAAGTGCCGGTGCCGGCCGGCGATCCAACGATCGATACGGCAACAGAGATCTGGAAGGGCGCGGACTGGCCGGAACGCGAAGCCTTTGACATGTTCGGAATCCAATTCAAAGGCCATCCGGACTTGCGGCGCATCCTCACGCATGCGCAGTTCGAAGGACACCCGCTTCGAAAGGATTTCCCTCCGGGACAGCGGACGCCGTGCACATCCACGGATGATCTGCCCGTCGTCGAACGGGCAAAGAAGTATGCGGAGTCGATGGGAATCGCCCATCCACAGATCCTCAACGTCGGACCACAGCATCCGGCAATGCATGGAACGTTCAGGCTCCAGGTTGCGGTGGACGGCGAGAGAATCATCGACGCGGACACAGAGATCGGCTATCTCCACCGGTGCTTCGAAAAGATGTCCGAGACGCACATGTACTGGCAGGTCATTCCCTACACCGATCGTCTGAACTACATGTCGGCGATGATGAACGGCGTGGCGTACGCGATGTCGGTCGAAAAGATGTTCGGAGTCGAGATACCGAAGCGCGCGCAATACATTCGAGTGATCCTTTCGGAGTTCAGCCGCATCGCGGATCATCTGGTATGCATCGGAACCAACCTCGTGGACCTCGGTGCGATCAGCAACTTCTGGTACGGATTCCGGCCGCGCGAAGAAATCTACGATCTCATTGAATCCTGCTGCGGCGGCAGGCTGACGGTGAGCTACGTCCGGATCGGCGGTGTCGCCGATGACATTCCGGAAGACTTCGTCACGCGCTCGCGAGCGCTGATCGAGTCGATTCCGAAGTACCTGGACGACATCGAGCGGATGAATCGTCACAACAAGATCTTCAAGATGCGCAGCGAAGGGATTACAGCGATCTCCGCCGAAGACGCGATCGACTGGGGGTTCACCGGTCCGACTCTGCGGGCATGCGGCGTTCCGTACGATGTGCGCAAGTGGTTCCCGAATTACGACTACGACAAGTTTGAATTCGATATTCCCGTCGGCGAGCGCGGCGATGTTTACGATCGATACCTCGTGCGCGTCGAAGAAATTCGCCAGAGCCTGAGGATTATCAAACAGGCGATCGAGAATCTTCCCGAAGGCGCATGGCAGATCGAAGACCGCAGGATCAGCCTGCCTCCGAAGAAGGGCGTCTATTCGAACATCGAAGACCTGATGAATCACTTCGAACTGATTCAGGACGGCATTCTGCCGCCGATCGGCGAGGTCTACTCCTACTGGGAAGCGGCGAATGGCGAGCTCGGCTTTTATCTCATCAGCAATGGCTCCAAACGACCTTACCGCCTGCGATGCCGCGGAACCTGCTTCTACATTTTCCAGGCCTTCAGCCACATGGTGAAGGGCGGTTATCTCTCTGACGCAGTTGCAGCCCTGGGCTCACTCAACATTGTTGCCGGTGAACTGGAGAAATGAATTTCCTGCGGGAATGCGTGCTTTCGCAGGCGGCGTCGGACCTCGTCCGGTTCGATGCGGACTCGATCCGGCAAGTGGTCTCAGCGCAACACCGCAACCTTCCGGATGTCTGGCTTGTGGATCCGGATGCCTACGAAAAGGACGGCCGCGTGCTCCGCGACAGCGAAACCCAGCGCATGCTGGCCTACTCGACGAAGGATCAGATCCTGTACGGCACGGACGGTTGCAATTCCTGCACGCGTCAAGTGAAGTTGGGATCGCTTCCGGCGGATGAACTGAAACAATTCGCTGAAAGCAACGAATTCCGCCTGGAGCTCATCCAATACTTAGTGTCCCTCATCCTTGAGATCTCCTGACGTCAACAAGGCCCAACTTTTTAGCGTTTCGTCTTCACGCCAACCCGCCTGCAATATTCCGCAATTTTGCATCGCGAGCAAAATGGGCTGATTGGCTTGCATAGATTCTGTCCATAGGCAACGAGCAGATCGTTGTAGACGATCCAATAGCGCCGGGGCAGCTTCCTGCGAAGGGCCATTTCAGTCGCATCGGGATTCCTGGTCCGCACATAACCCAGGCGATTCGAGATTCGATGGACGTGCGTATCCACCGCAATTCCCTCTTTTTGAAAACCCAGCGTGACCACGATGTTCGCCGTCTTGCGCCCCACTCCCGGTAACTCCAGAAGTTCCTCCAACGTGGACGGCACCTCGCCGCCGAACTGCGTCAGGACCTGATCGCAAATTTTATGGATCGTCCGCGCCTTCACGCGGTAAAACGAAACCGGGTAGATCGTCTTCTCGATAACGTTTACCGGAACCGCAAGCATCGTCTCTGGAGTATTCGCGATCTTAAACAATCGCCCGCTTGCAGCGTTGGTGGCCTTGTCCTGGGTGCGGAGACTAAGGATGCAGGAGATCAGCGTCGTGAACGGAGTTTCGACATAGTGCCCGATCGCGGGCAGCGGCCACTGTCGAATCTCCTGTCGCAGAATGCGGACGACATGGTGAATATCTTCGGGATGCATTGAGGGAATAAGAGGCGCCGATCGGATTCGAACCGATGCATAAAGGTTTTGCAGACCTCTCCCTTACCACTTGGGTACGGCGCCAGCCGGACGTCCAGGTCACATTATAAGGGGATTCACCACAAAGGCACAAAGACACAAAGCGGATCCCCTTTGTGCCTTTGTGGTTAATCCCCTCGCTTATGGGCCAGAAAAATCGTGTGATGAGGGCCGCCCTTCTTCAACCGTCCGCGCACACGCTCCACTTCGACCGCGAACCCGCCATAGCGCAGACGCTGTTCGAATTTCCGATCATCCCGCGCAGACCAGACCGCCAGTACTCCGCCGCTCTTGAGAGCAGCGTGTACGGCGGCCAATCCCCGGTCGTCGTACAGTGTGCTGTTCTCCGGCGTGGTAAAGGCGGCGGGGCTGTTGTCCACATCGAGCAGCACTGCATCGAATCGGCCGCGAACCGATCTAAGCGTGACTGCAACATCACCCACCTCAACCCGCACTCGTTTATCCTTCAGCGGGTGTCCGGCCAATGGCCCGAGCGGCCCGCGGTTCCACTCGACAACCGCCGGCACCAGTTCCGCGACAACCACCATCGCATCGCGTGGCAGGAGATCCAACGCCGCCCGCAGGGTGAAACCCATTCCAAGGCCGCCGACGAGTACACAAGGCGGACCTACCGGCCTCAGCCGGGAACAGGCGAACACCGCCAGCGCTTCCTCCGATCCGTGCATGCGGCTCGACATGAGGCTCTTACCGTTGGCGAGAAGAATGTACTCGTTGGTGCGGCGCGTCAGCTTCATGTCGGCGCCGTCAGGCGTGGTTGTCTCACCGAGTAACTCCAAAGGCTGCACGTGGCTACGCCTCTGCGCCCGCCGCGATCATATCCCTTAAGAGCCCGCGAGGCTTCGCCATCGGCCATTCGCGTTGATCGTCGTACCACGAATCGAGCACGCCGAGGATGGCCGAAGTGGTCTTTGCATCGATGAATGCCTGGCGGACTTCCTCGCGCATCGGGTGAAGATCGGCATAGGAGATGCCGAATTTCCGGAAGACCCCGCCGGCGTGAGC